>OMCU01000600.1_pt1 | contig 22389 bp, 22 predicted proteins | sample 1645081 | NCBI WGS metagenome assembly OMCU01 (sample SAMEA103958122, study PRJEB25191) | human gut metagenome | biome: human-associated habitat [ENVO:00009003]; feature: intestine environment [ENVO:2100002]; material: feces | place: Germany | collected 2013/2015 | reverse complement strand
TCACCAGGTCGCAGGGGATGTCGAAGAACTCGCCGCTGCCCACGGGGCTGCGGCGGCCGGAGGCGTCGGCCTCGCCCAGCACCATCTTCTCGCAGGTCAGCACGCCGTCGGCCTGCTTCACGGGAGCGGCCAGCTCGGCGAAGGTCACGCCGTCCTGAAGGGCCAGGGCCAGCTCATGCTCGTCGGCGGGCATGTACTTGCGGGTCCGGCGATATACCAGAGTTACCTGCTTGGCACCGCTGCGCTTGGCCAGACGGGCGGCATCCATGGCGGTGTTGCCGCCGCCGACGACGGCAATGCTGCCGCCCACGGCGATGTTGCCGGCCTTGACGCCCTTCATCCACTGGATGGCCCCGGCCACATCACCGGCGATCTCCAGCTTGCCGGGCTTCCAGGCGCCCACGGCGAACAGAATGTGGGTATAGCCCATGGCCTTCAGTTCGGTGACGGAGGGGGCAGGCGCGCCGCAGCGGACGTCCACGCCGTACTTCTCCATCAGGGCGATGTCCTTCTCGATGGTCTCGTTGGCGATGCGGAAGGAGGGGATCACGTGCCGGGGCACGCCGCCCAGGCAGCTCTCCCGCTCGAAGATGGTGGTCTCGATACCGGCCCGGGCCAGGAAATAGGCCGCGGCGATGCCGGTGGGGCCGCCGCCGATGATGGCGGCCTTCTTGCCGGAGACCTTCTCGGTGGGCCGGATGGAGGCCATCAGGGCGTTGTAGCCCTTTTCGGCGGCCAGCAGCTTGGTATCCCGGATGCGGACGGACTCGTCATAGAAGTTCCGGGAGCACTTGGTCTGACACCGGTGGGCGCAGATGGTGCCGGTCAGGAAGGGCAGGGGGTTCTTCTCGGTGATGAGCTTCAGGGCCGGGGCATACAGGCCCTTGCGGCACAGCTCCATATACTCGGGGATATCCTGGTGGATAGGGCAGCCGCCCTGGCAGGGAGCGGTGAAGCAGTCCATCCAGGGCACCTGCTTGTCGCTCTTGCGGCTGGGCAGGGGCTTGATGGGCTTGACGTGGTGAACATCGGTATGACTGGCGGCGGACAGCTGGCAGATGGCCTGGGTGTCCGTGCCGGAGAAGGGACGGTATGCCATGGGCTCCACCTTCTCCACCATCTGGTGCAGGCGGTTGTATCCGCCGGGCTTGAGGATGGTGGTGGCCACGGTGATGGGCCAGATCCCGGCGGCAAACAGCTTGTCGCAGTTGAAATACTCCGCGCCGCCGGCGAAGGAGATGCGCATCTTACCCTTGAACTGGCGGGAAATGCGGTGGCACATCTCGATGGTCAGGGGGAACAGGCTGCGGCCGGACATATACATCTCGTTGTTGGGCAGCTCGCCCCGGGTGGTGTCCACCGGGAAGGTGTTGGACAGCTTCAGGCCAAACTCCAGGCCGCAGCTGTCGGCCAGGGCCTGCAGGCGCTCAAACATGGGAACGGCGTCGGCCCACTGCAGATCCTCGTTGAAATGGTGCTCATCGAAGACGATGTAGTCATAGCCCATGGAGTCCAGGGTGCGGCGGGCGGTCTGGTAGCCCAAAATGGTGGGGTTGCATTTGACGAAGGTGTGCAGGTGCTTTTCGGAGATCAGGTAGCTGGCGATGCGCTCGATCTCGTCAGGGGGACAGCCGTGGAGGGTGGACACAGTGACGCTGCGGGACACCCGGGGGGAGATGGCGTCGATGAAGGCGGTCTCCTGGGGGAACAGCTCCTTCAGGACCTCCTTGCACTCGCCGAAGATGGCGGTGCGGCTGGCGTCCATCATACCGTCGATATAGGTGTTGACCTTCTCGCCCTTGATGCCCTCCAGGTCATAGCCCACGGACATGTTGAACACGAAGCCGTCGGGATCGCCGAAGCCGTAGACCTTGCTGAGGACCTTCAGAGCGCACCAGGCCTTGATATACTCGTCCATGGCCTGGGGAACGGTCAGCTCCGTGGACCACTCCTGGTTATAGCCCTCGTCGTTGGCCAGGATGCAGGGGCGGGGCACACAGGCGGCCAGATCAGCGCCGTCCATCTTCTGGACGGTCTTCACCTCGAAGAACCGGGCGCCGGCCGCATAGGCGGCGATGATGTTCTGGGCCAGCTGGCTGTTGGGACCGGCGGCGGGGCCGAAGGGGGTCTCGATGCGCTCGCCGAAGATGGGCAGGCTCTTGCCGGTGGCGTGGTACTGCTTATGCACGCCGAACACGTCGCCGCAGCCGGCGTACTCGGTGATTACCCAATTCATCAGGGATTTGAAGGGAATGGGATACATTTTCTCGGACATGGGGGTTCCTCCTTTTTGAATCGTAAAAAATCAGCGCATCAATACACCCGGTTGTTCAGGCTGCCCCAGAGCTTCTTGGCGGCCTCCAGGATATGAGCGTTTTCGGCCTCCTCGTCGATGCCCACCAGCTGGCGGTCCTGCATCAGGAGCTTGCCGCCTGCGATGGTGGTCTGGCACTGGCGGCCGGTCATGCCGAAGATCATGTGGCCGTCGATGTTCTCGTCGGAGAAGGGGGTGAAGGGCTTATAGTCCATGACGATGATGTCCGCGGCGGCGCCGGCCTTCAGCACGCCCAGCTGCACCGGGAAGTACTTTTCGCCGATCTTGGCGTTGTTGCGGAACAGCATGTCCGTGACCTCGCACCAGCCCACGTTGGGCAGGCAGTTCTGGCTCCGCTGGGAGCACAGGGCCACCTTCAGGGACTCCAGCATGTCGTTGGTATAGGCGTCGGTGCCCATGCCCAGCAGGATGCCCCGCTTGTGCAGCTGGAGCACCGGGCAGATGCCGATGGCGTTGCCCATGTTGCTCTCGGGATTGTTGACCACCATGGTGCCGGTGTCCCGGATGATCTCCATCTCGGCGGTGTTCACATGGATGCAGTGGCCCAGAATGGTCTTTTCCCCCAGAATGCCGTGGTCCTGGAGCCGCTGGACAGGGCGGCGGCCATAGTTTTGCAGGCTGTCGTACACGTCGTTCATGCCCTCGGACACATGGATGTGGTAGCCGGTGCGGCCGTTGTTGGCGGCCACCATGCGGTCGAAGGTCTTGTCGCTGATGGTGAACAGGGCGTGTCCGCCGAACATGGCGGCCAGCATGGGATCCTGGTTCTTCTGGCACTCGGTGATGAAGTCGGCGTTTTCCTGGATGGCCTGGAGGCACTTCTCCTCGCCGTCCCGGTCGGAAACCTCATAGCAGAGGCAGGAGCGGATGCCGAACTTCTTGGCGGACTCGGCGATGGTGTGCAGGGAGCCGGGGATCTCGGCATAGGAAGCGTGGTGATCAAAGATGGTGGTAACGCCCTGCTTGATGCAGTCGATGTACAGGGCGTCGGCGCTGGCCCGGGTCCCCTCCAGGGTCAGCTTCCGGTCGATGGCCCACCAGGTGCCGTCCAGCACCTCATAGAAATTGGTGGGGTTGTTGCCCACAATGGACAGGCCCCGGGCCAGGGCGGAATAGATGTGGGTATGGGCGTTGATGAAGGCGGGCATGATGACGCCGCCCTTGGCGTCGATGATGTGGGCCTGGGGATACTTGGCCCGCAGGGCGCTCTCCTGGCCCACCTCGGTGATGGTGGCGCCCTCATAGGCCACGGCCCCGTGCTCATAATAGCCCTTGCCGCCCTCGTCCCGGGTGATGAGTCTTCCGTTGATGACCAGATTCATGTGTGTTCCTCCTTTTGAATTGTTCCAATGCTTCCGGGTAAAGAAAAATGTTTCAAACCTCCGGATGGAGATCTGAAACACTCAAGCAACAGCCGAGTGATAGTTGCAGCCCGTGCGCGAGGCACTTCCTTACAGCTACCAATCTTGGATTGTTGCCTATATTTTACACGCTTTGGTATAAAAATGCAACAGAAATTTTAGCTCCAGCGGCAAAAAATGTGCAGGATTCCGAAAAAGCCAGCCGGGCCAGGCCGGAATCCCTATGAAAAAAATCTACAAAGTCGGGATACCGGTAATTTTGCGGGCGAAAGAGTCTGTATCGTGAAATTGTGAAATAATCATCAAATAGGCCGGAATCCACAATTTGCGGCGGCTGCCGGGTGCAAAGGAGGGAATGTGCATTTTTACAAAATGCACAAAAAACACCGCGAAGATTTTACGGTCGCGAGGGACGATTTTCGGAATAACCCCCTTGAGTATTTGCCGGAATGGTGTTATTATCAGAACGGATGGGGGTATGAGCAAATTTCATCTACCCATTCGATTTTGAACAATCTTGGAACAATTTTTGAGGAGGCAACTATTATGAATGCTTATCTGGCCAGCGTTCTGGAGAACGTCAGAACCAAGCATGGCAACGAGCCCGAGTTCGTGCAGACCGTCGAGGAGGTCCTGTCCTCTCTGGAGCCTGTCATCGAGAAGCACCCCGAGTATGAGAAGGTCGACCTGCTGGGCCGTATGGTCGAGCCCGAGCGTATGTTCACCTTCCGCGTTGTGTGGTGCGACGACAACGGCCAGTGGCACACCAACCGCGGCTGGCGCTGCCAGTTCAACGGCGCCATCGGCCCCTACAAGGGCGGCCTGCGCTTCCAGAAGAACGTGTATGAGGGCATCATCAAGTTCCTGGGCTTCGAGCAGACCTTCAAGAACAGCCTGACCGGCCTCCCCATCGGCGGCGCCAAGGGCGGTTCCGACTTTGATCCCGCCGGCAAGTCCGACGCCGAGGTCATGCGTTTCTGCCAGAGCTTCATGACGGCTCTGTATCGCTACATCGGGCCCGACATCGACGTTCCCGCCGGTGATATGGGCGTGGGCGGCCGCGAGATCGGCTACCTGTACGGCCAGTACCGCCGCCTGAAGGGCGTGTGGGAGAACGGCGTGCTCACCGGCAAGGGCCTGAGCTACGGCGGTTCCCTGATCCGTCCCGAGGCCACCGGCTACGGCGCTATCTACTATCTGCAGGAAGTGCTCAAGCACGAGAATGACACCATCGAGGGCAAGAAGATCGCCATCTCCGGCTACGGCAACGTGGGCTGGGGCATCATGAAGAAGGCCGCTCAGCTGGGCGCTGCCGTCACCTACTTTGCCGGTCCCGATGGTTACGTTCACGATCCCGACGGCGTTATCACCGACGAGAAGCTGAACTACATCCTGGAGATGCGCGCCAAGGATCCTATGCACTGCAAGCCCTACGCCGACAAGTTCGGCTGCGAGTTCGTGGCTGGCGAGAAGTGCTGGGGCGTCAAGGATGTTGACGTGTACATGCCCGCTGCTATGCAGAACGACGTCCGCATGGAGTCCGCTGAGAAGATCGCTGCTTCCGGCGTGAAGTACTACATCGAAGTGGCCAATATGCCCACCACCAACGATGCTCTGAACTTCCTGCGTCAGCAGAAGGGCATCATTGTGGCTCCCTCCAAGGCTGTTAACGCCGGCGGCGTGGGCGTCTCCGCTCTGGAGATGGCTCAGAACTCCGAGCGTCTGGTCTGGACTGCCGAGGAAGTCGATGCTCAGCTGCACAAGATGATGAAGACCATCCACAAGGAATCCGCCGATGCCGCTGCCGAGTACGGTCTGGGCTATGACCTGGTGGCTGGCGCCAACATCGCCGGCTTCAAGAAGGTCGCTGAGGCTATGATGGAGCAGGGCTGCTTCTAAGCCGAAGGATAGGATATCATCCAAATAGAACCAACAGGGGTCCCGCAGAACTGCGGGACCCCTGTTTCTTGTCAAAAAGCCCCAAAGGTCAAAGCACTTCTGGGGGACAATTAAAGGACTCCTGCCGCCTTGGCAGGAGTCCTTTTTGTCCTCACGAATCCCGGTACACTGTGAACTGATAGACATTTGTCTCGGGCTGCGTCAGCGAGTAATAGCCGAAGCCCTGCAGCGATACGCCATACTCCTTCAGGAAGCGCTCGGCGCCCTCCCATTTTCCGAAGATCCGGCTCAGTTCATCCACCTGCGCACTCTGCGCAAGCTGGATGGCAAAGCTGCCGCCGTTCTTCTGTATCACCTGTGTAAACTGCTGCGCCAAAATCGGCCCGCAGTCGGCGTCGCTTTCCACCCGCGTATGATTGCGGGCATGATAGCTGCCCGACATGCTGTCGGTGCCCGGAATAGTGAAGCAGGACAGATAGCCGTCTCCGATGGGATAGAGGTCCCGAATCAGGTGGTTATCCACATTGAACCGGCCATACAGCAGCTTGTCCCCCTGGTTTCCCAGGTCAGCGGTGGCATCCAGATCATAGAATATGCCGTCAATTTCCGCCACATTCCACTGGTGCCCGTTCCCGCCGTCCAAGGGCGCGCCGGAAATCGACAGGCAAACGATTCCCATCTGCTCCAGGATCCATTGCATGGTTTTTCCGGTTCCGTCACACTTGGCCCGGCCTTCCACCAGCGCGCCGTAGGGCGTCCCGCAATACGGCGTGGACAGGTCGTAGACACAGTGGCCGGTGACGTAGCGATAGGCATGCAGCTCCGCCTCTCGCGCAGAAAGGCCCGCCGCCCCGCTTACCACCTCCTGAACGATCCGGTCGCACTGCTGATAGGCCCGGCGATAGGTATCCTCATCCATATGGTAAGAAAGTTCGCTGATCCCCGTCACCATCTTTTCTCCGTCCCGATCAACGCTATTGTAGTAATAGGTCGCATTGCCATCTATCTGGAACAGCTCCGGGCAGTTCCCATAAATCAGCGTCATCAGCGCCACCAGGCCCACAGCCAGCATGGTCATGATCTGACCGATACCCTTGAATTGCATAAATCTCGTGCGCCGCCCCGTTGTAAGGTGCACCACCAGGCAGGTTATCGCCGCCAGCACAAGAAACAACAGCGCCATCAGCAGCGGCGTCCACATGGAATCCGCGTTCTTATTGTAAATCCCCGCGCACAGGTACCAGCTCACAAATCCGGCCACCAGAGACGCGCTCAAGGTCCTGATATCAAGCTTCAAATCTCTCTCCTCCTTATGTCAAAATATCACGCACAGCGCAGCAAGCACCGCAGCCAGCAGCGGCACCACATTGCAGAGCCTGCAAACCGTGCTGTACTCCTTCGGGTAGATCTCCATTGCGTTTGCCGCCCTGTATCGCACGGATAGGAATACCGTCAGCACACACCAGGAAACGCCCAGAAGCGCCAACGGCGCATGATACCATTTGGCAGTGACCTGACCCTTCTGCTCCAGCAGCTCATACACCGCGCCCGCCACCGGAACGCCCAGCACGCTGATCAGCCAGCAATCATCCGCATCCAGCCGCATGGCGCCGGCGCGCCAGTTCAGCAGCAGGATGTAGGCCGCCCATACCAGAAGCCGGGCCGCCCGATATATACTTTGCTTTTGCGCGCCTTTTTCCAGCGTCAGCGCAGCCAGCAGCACCGCCCCGGCCACCATAGGCCAGCCCAGATGCGTAAGCTTTCCCACGCGGGAGCAAAGGTCGCTCCATCCGGAGGATACCGCAGCCAGGACAACAGGTGTCAGAAAGGCATAAAGGACGCCCCATGCCAGCCCAAAGGCTGGCCCGGTCTGATAGGTACTCTTCTGAAATCCACCCTTAGACGCCAAGGGGATAAGCAGGATCCCCAGCACCAGCAGTGCCGGGATCAGCGCGCCGGGCTCGGTCAGCACTCCTCCCACAGCCAGACGCGCAGCCGCAAAAATCACCGTGGCCACATACGCGCCGATGTTCATGAAATAAGATGTACTCATACTGTGCCTCCCCTCAGACCAGGCATAGGATGTTCAGCAGCCAGCAGGCAGCCAGGGCGGCATACACAAAGCGGTAGGAGCCGTAGGGGTCCATAACCAGTCCCAGCACGCAGCGAACCCCGCAGCCAAGCTCCAGCACCAGCGCCGGAACCGCCATCGCAAATTCGCGAGGACTGCAAATACCCGCCAGCAGCGTTATCACCAGCGTGACCACCACCAGCAGCAGGGTCTGTCTTCCGCTGCGGACGTTCTGCTCCCGATAGGCCAACAGGTCCGCGGCGTTTTTGCTCCACCTTTTGCCGTCCCGGCCCGCCAGGGATGTGGGATACCCAAAATACTGGGCCGCCCGGCGAAGATTCTTTCGCCGCCCGTTCAGTGCATAATCCGCCAGGGCGCCATAGCCCGGGCCATAGCCCTGCTGCGCGGCGCAGTTGAAGAAGTTCTGCGCCACCTGCTGGGTATCCATCCCCTCCATCTCGTGGCTGCTGTAGTACAGGCCCAGCTGGTAGCTGGCATAGGCGTTCCCGGCCTGGGACAGGGTCTGCAGGTCGCTGAGGGCCGTTTCCGTGTCCGTCTCCAGCGACGCAAGAGCCGCCTGCAGGACCTCGCCCTCCCGCTGATCCTCCACCGAGCACGCTCCGCCGTGCCTGCCGTTGGCGAGGATCAGAAACCGCGGCACCGGCGATAGCTTCACCTGCGCGGCATCCAGCAGCTGCTGGACCATCCTTCTCACCAGGGAGGCAGACAGCATGGTGGTCTTGGTCACCGCGCCGATCACCGTGTTGACCTCCGCGCGGGAAAGCTCCGGCTGCACGGCCACATCCGCCACGCTGGGGCAGGCCGTCAGGATAAGCTCCCACAGCAGCGCATCGCTGCGGTCGTCGCCTTTTTCTTCCAATTTTGCCCGCAGCATCGCGGGCGTCTGTAAAATCTGTAATCCCTGCTCGTTGACTACTTCTTTCAATATCTCTCTCATGCCTTACCCCTCAGACCAGATGGAATTTTTCCAGCTCCAGCTCGTAGCTTGTGCGGCTCTTATCGTTATCGTTCACGGCTGCATCCTCCAGAAGGCAGCGGATCCAGTTCTCCGTGTCATTCCACGGGGCATTTTCATCGATCTGTCCTGCACACAGCGCCGCAAAGAAATCTGAAAACAGCTGCCGCAGCTCCGGCTGCGCTCTCCACCATTGGGCCGTTATCTCCGCGCCGAATTGATGATGTCCCGTTCCATTGTGCCCTCCGGCGTCAAACAGAAACACCGGGTGACTCTGAAAATATTCCAGATATTGCTCCCGCATCAGGTGGCTGTACTCCTCCCCGATGAAAGGATGGGTATAGAACAGCAGATAAAAGGCAATTACCGCTGCCGAGAATATGTCGCGCACGCACCCGTCCAGCACGATGCCATTTTTCTCCAGCTGCTGCTCCACCACCTGCGGCACAGACAGAAAGTCGCCGCGAAAGGCCGCGCCGAGCTGCGAAACCCGAGAAATTGTTTCACCCGGAACCAGATACACCTGGTTTGTCCCATACTCCACGCGCACCTGATCCCTGCCAAAGCCGTTCAGCGTCAGGCCCTCACGGTGCAGCTGCCCGATCCTGCGGAACAGATGGACGGCAATGGTCCACCTGGGCGTGTCAGAGCTGGGCAAAAACCGGCGGACAGAGGGATACGCATCCATGCTGAAGGGATGCAGCACATATCCCTGCATTTCATCGCTCCGGACCAGATCGAACGGCCAGAAAAAGCCCTCCCGCAGGATTCGTCCCATCTGAATCTGCTCCAGCACGTCGGATACCCGCAGCAACTCCTCCCGCTTGACCCGGAACGGCACCAGCCACAGCGGTTTATTCTCGTTCCGGCATCGCACCTGAATATAGTGGCGCTCCGTCCCTGTTTGCAGAAAGTCCTCGCTATCGTCCAGCAGCAGCTGCTGTGCCTCCTCGGGGGTCGACATAATTTTGTAGGCGTTGGCGCCCACCAGGTAGCTGTTGACCCAGCGGCCGGCTTCCGGATACATCACGCTGTCGCTCATCTTCTCCTATTCCTTCCTCTTTTTCCCGAGTCGCCGTCGTAGTCGTCAAAAATAAAGCCCCGGTCCGACTTCTCCGCGCCTTTCCCCACGCCTTCAGCGTCTTTTCCAGCTGCTCACTGAGCAGACTGTCGCCGCGGCCGGCGGCCTTGCGCAGGTCGCTGCGCACCTTCTCGTCCCGCAGTATGACGGAATGCTCCAGCTGGAGAGACTGGCTGCCGGAAACTCCCATTTTCAGCGCCGGAATCCCCTCAATTTTCTTAATCAGACTGCCGCAGTCATAAACGACCCGTCCGGCTTCCACCCGGCTGCAGGACAGAAGCATCAGATCCCATGCGAAAATTGCCTGGTTGGAGGCAGCTTTCAGCTTTGCCGCCAGCGGCAGCAGCTGATTGCAGATCTCCTCCCTGTCCCTGGCAGGCAGGTGTCCGTCCAGCACCAGCTCTGTCATCGGCTCAGTCCGGCTCGGATCCCGGTACAGCTGCCACACGGCATCCAGAAAGTGCAGCTTATTGCCATCCGCTCCGCTGTCCCGGGTCTGAAGCAGCGCCTGCACATTGCTGCTGGGCGCGCCGTCCAACACATAGTCCATCATTGTGCGATAGGTCATGCAGCTCCAGAAATAGGCCCGCTGCCGCCGCTGCAGCTCATGAGCGGCCTCCAGCGAGAATACGCCTCTGGGCAGCGCATCGACTGCGCGTCCCATCTGCGGCACCAGGTTTTTCAGCGGCATCCCCTGATAGACATCCCTGCGCAGGAGCTGCATCCAAAGAGCAACACACTCCTGTTCAAAATCGTCCATGGGGGACGCCCCCTGATAGCTCCGGCGCGCAGCCACAATGTCCTCATAGCATCTGCAATTCTGCAGATGCTTGTGAATCTGATATTTCTTCCACAGGATGCTGCCGCCGCTCTTCAGCGCAGCCGCAACGTCATCATACAGGGCCGGATACTCCCGTTCCAGCCCGGCCAGCAGCGCGCAGCGCTCCTCCACGGGAAGCTCCTGCCGCAGCCGCACCTGCACCATATAGCCCACGCAGGCATCCAGCAGTCTGCCGTTATAAACGCAGGAATTGCGGTCCAGGATCTCACAGCTCTCTTTTCCCAGCACACCGCCGGACCGGCTCAGCTCGTCCAGGATATTGGCCAGAACGTTCTGCTCCATCAGCGTCATCTGGCGGAGCCCCACATGCCGCAGAATGCTCTCTGCCAGCTGCCGGCACTGCCCTGCATCCAGGCAGGTGGTCAGCTCCACGCAATCCCCGGTCAGCATTTCATCGCCGGAGCGCAGCATCTCCGGGATCAGACTGCACGCCGTCTGCGGGTCAATGCTGCATGCCCGGTCCGAAAAGATGCCGCGCAGCAGGGCATGCACAAGCCCGGCATAGCGCACATCGAAGGTTTTCACCGTTTTCTGCAGCAGCTCCAGCTGCTCAGCGCTTCTGCTGTACTGCAAAAGACGGCAAACACAGTCGCAGAGCTCCCGCCCGCCTGCCGCATCCGCCTGCACCTGTTTGACGCAGCGGTCCACAGACAGCTCCATAATCCGCTTGGGCAGCGCAGCGTTCTGCCTTTTCAGCATCCAGATCAGGAGCTTGTTCACCGTCTCCTGGTTTGCCGACGGAACCCTGCCGCAAAGCAGCAGATTCCCCACCACGCGGTCATACACGTCATTTTCCGGCCGGTTTCCATCGTTCATCTTCCGCATGTGATATGCGGTGGCGATCATCTCCAGTGACGCATACTCCAGCGGCACCAGCTCCCCCAAAATATACTGCATATCCAGCAGCATCTGGCGGCGCTCCTCCGGGGCGGCAGATGCCAGATACCGGAAAAGCTCCGCAACAAACGGGTCCTCCTCCAGCCGCCTGCCGCCGTTCTCCTCGCTGACAGCGTAGCTGAGGATAGACTGACCCATTCTCGGGCCGGATCCGTCCTTTTCAAACAAGGACGTCATGGTACTGTTGAAATAGCCGAGGTTGTTTTCATTATCCGCCGTCAGACCCTGGGATCTGGCGCAGACCATATATCCGGCTTCATCCGTCCGGAACCGGCATGCCTGCTCCATTTTCATTGGAGATCCTCCCCGTTATAAAACCGCTCTTGTTTGCACCTTTGTTCGTTCATCCAGTCGTCAAGCCGCCCCTGATATTTCCTTGCAGACTCCAGCAGCGCCTTTTTCGGCTGAGGATCCGCCTGAAAATAGGGGCCGATCCTTCCCAGCCGCCAGAGGATCCATTTCAGCGGGTCCTCCACCCGGCGGGGATTCGGTGCGCCCTTGGGGAAGCCAACCAGATTGATCCCTTCCCAGATTTCCCACATATTCAGATAGATCCGTCCGCTGGCGCAGTCGTCATAAACCTCCGTCCATATGCCGGAGGCAATTTCCTTTGTGATACCTAGGCATTTTCACGTCCTCCTTTATTTCCTGCTTTCAGGGCCAGCTTGTCAAAGCTGCACCCAGCTGTTTCCGTCCCAGCCGCGTCCGTTATCTCCCATCATCCAATACAACTTTCCGTTCTTCTCCACCAACTGAACCGGCGGGAAACTCGGAATTGCCAGAGACGGAGGCATACTTCCAGCCGGAGGTGTGGGAGGCACCGGAGGCATTGCCCCTGCCGGAGGTGCAGGAGGTGCAGGAGGCGCAGGGGGGATCACCATATTATCCACGGGGGGCGGCGGCATCATGCCGGACATATTCGATTCCATGCTCATAAATCAATACTCCTTCGTTGTCGCTGTATGTCGTATATCGTTCGGTTTTCAGTAATTGCTTATCGGCGTCCGGGTGCTGCGTCAATGCGGATACCTGTGCGATTCTTTTCGTCTGCATAGATCAGCGTCATTCCCGCATAGACATCCGTCTCCTTCAGTGCCATTCCATTGACGTAAAACGGAGTCTTGGAGCAGAACTTCAGCCGTCTGCCGGGCTTGGTGGCAAACCAGCACTGGTCCGCATTCAGGCCGCAGGGTCCGACCATAAAATAGCTCAGCTTGAGCTTGCCCCGAAAGCTGGCATGGCTCCGCGACATACCGGCACAGGAACGATCCAGGTTGACCACCTTCAGTTCCCCCTTCCACAGCGGGTGCGTTACGCTCCAGATCCCGCCACAATGATGCCCACCACCACAGCCACCGCCAGCGTGATGAAAATGGCCAACGTCAGGTTGGTGACCTTAAACCGGAAGGTGATCTGTGTCTGTGCGCCCTGGGCGTCCACCGCAGCAATAACCAGATCGCCGCTGCGGCTCTTGCTGGTCTCCACGTTTAAGGTATCCCCATCGATGGCCGCGGTATCGCTGACCAGCTGAGACGATACGATCACATAATGCAGCGTATCACCCGGCGTATCGGAAAAATACTCTCCCAGCTTAAAGCTGCGGTGGCGGCCGGACACCGGCGTCACCACAACCTTTTCCTCCACCAACGTAACGCCGCCCACCGCCGTCGGCGGTGTGTTGCCGAAGTTCACCGCCGCGTCGCCGCTCTGGTGCACCAGGCTGCTTTATTAGATATTTGCCATTCTCTTTAAATCGTAATTCGGCGCATTCAGAAACGCATTCACCCGCCCCGGCATAGGATGGTGTACCCGCGCCGGAGAGACGGCAGGGAATCTGTATGCGTGAGGTGCGCCATGAACATACATAACGCCTCTGACTCCGGCGGCGGCTCCCTGCGGGACCTGCTGGGCCGGAACATCGGCCGCCGCGCGTCCGCCAGCTTCCTGGTGGGCTCGTACCGCCTGGTGCGGCAGGAGGGCATCCTGGAGGCCGTGGGCACGGACTATCTGGTGCTGCGGCAGGGGGATTTCTCCACCGGCTGCGACCTGTACGCCCTGAAATTCATCGAATTTCACGACGATCCCCCGGCGTGACCGTTGCGCCCGGCGGCGGATCGTGGTATGCTGGGGGCAGTGAGGTGAGGGAATGTACTATGTCTATATGCTCTGGTGCCGGGACGACACCCTGTATACCGGCACGGCGGCGGACCTGTGCCGCCGGATGCAGCAGCACCGGGACGGCGGCGCCGCCTGCGCCCGGTATACCCGGTCCCATCCGCCCCGGGAGCTGGCCGGTGTCTGGCGCACGGAGGGCCGGAGAGAGGCCCTGCGTCTGGAGTACGCCGTGAAGCGGCTGTCCCGGCAGGGGAAGCTGGCGCTTCTGCACCGGCCGGAAACGGCGGCGGACCTGCTGCCGGGCGTCGCCGCCGAACCGGTGCCGGGCGTGACCCTCGCCATGTGTCTGGAGGGAGAATATCATGAATAAGCTCTACGCCGCCCCCATGGAGGGGCTTACCGGTTATCTGTGGCGGCAGGTCCACGCCGCCCTGTTCGGCCCGGCGGACAAATACTTCACGCCCTTTCTTTCCCCCAACGCCACCCGCACCTTCCAGCGCAAGGAGCTGGACGAGATCGACCCGGCCCACAACGCCGGGCTGTATGTGGTGCCCCAGCTGCTGACCAACCGGGCGGAGCACTTCCTGTGGGCCGCCGGCGAGCTGTATGCCCGGGGCTATCGGGAGATCAACTTCAACCTGGGCTGCCCGGCGGGCACCGTGGCCGCCAAGCGCAAGGGCTCGGGCCTGCTGGCCTATCCCCAGGAGCTGGACCACTGCCTGGAGGAGATCTTCGCCGGACTGCCCCGGGGGATGTCCGTGTCCGTCAAGACCCGCATCGGGAAAAATGACCCGGCCGAGTGGCCGGGCCTGCTGGCGATCTATCGCAAGTATCCCCTGTCGGAGCTGATCGTCCACCCCCGGATTCAGAAGGAGTTTTACAAGGGCGTCCCCCACCGGGACGCTTGGGCCGCCGTATCCGGCCCCTGGCCGGCGGTGTATAACGGCGACATCTTCACGCCGGAGGACGCCGCCGCCCTGTTCCGGGATTTCCCCGGAACGAACGCGGTGATGCTGGGCCGGGGCCTGATGCGGGACCCCGCCCTGCTGCGGCGTCTGCGGGGCGGCCCCGACGCCTCGGCGCAGGAGCTGCGGACCTATCACGACCGCCTGCTGGAGGCCTACCGCCACCGGCTGTCCGGCGATCAGCCGGTGATGCACCGGATGTGGGAGCTGTGGGCCTATCTGTCCGCCGGATTCACCCGGCCGGAGCCGTATCTCAAGCGTATGCGCAAGGCAAAGAACCTCTCCGAATACCGGGCCGCCGTAGACGCCCTGTTCCGGGAGCAGCGATATACAACATAAAAGACAGCACCGGAAACCTGGCGTTTCCGGCGCTGTCTTTTTCACTCCGTCATGGGGATGTTATACTTCCCCATCAGCTTCTCAAACCGCCGCTTCTGCAGGGGCGTCATCCGGTCCCGGTACTGCAAAAACAGCTGCTTTACCCGGCCGGTATCCCCCTGGTTGAGATAGGTGTTCATGGTCCGCTCCAGGCTCTCGCTGGCGGTGGAGCTCAAAGACGCCTTCCTGCTGCCGCCGGAGGAGGAGCGGGCGCTGCCGCTCCTGGCGGCGGAGGCCTCCAGCTTCTGCTGGGCCAGGGCCGCGTCCTGTTCCTGCTTGGCCCGGCTTGCATAGTACTTCATCAGCGCCAGATAGTTGCTGTAGTCCTGCTTTTCCAGGGACTCGTACCGGTCCCGGGCCTGCCGGGAGGCGTCCTGCCAGTCCTCCATCCGGTCCCGCCACTGGCCATAGGCGTCCTCATCCTGGCCCTGCAGCAGCTTATACTGATCCAGCAGTGCCTGGCCCTGGGTCTCATACCGGTCCCAGGCGTCCTGCTGCAGCTGAGGCACCAGCGCCGCCAGCTCCTGCATATAGCGGTTATACTCCTGCTGGCCCGCCTGCCGGGCATAGGAGGAGTCATAGCCGCCGGTCAGGCCCGCCGCCTGGCCCAGGGTGTCCTCCATGGCCGTCTGCCCCTGCCGCTGATACAGCCGGGCATAGCGCCGGAACATCTCGTCCCGGCTGGGGTCATAGGAAAAGGCCTCCCGGCTCTCCATCTGCCGCAGCAGGTCCTCCATCCGGTCCGCGTAAGGGGAGGTGTAGTCCCCGGGCTGCCGGGCCACCAGTTCCTCCCAGCTGCGCCGGGCCTCCTGGGTCTCTCGGGAGGGGGTATACCCCTTCTCCAGGTCCGCCAGCCGGTCCTGGGCAGACTGCAGTCCCAGGCTGGCCCAGGTCTTACTGCCCGCCACGCCGTCCGGCGTCATGCCCGCCCGGCGCTGATAGTCCATCAGAGCGGCCCGGGTCTTTTCGCCGAACCCGCCGTCCACCTCCAGGGAATAGCCCGCCCGGTTCAGGGCCTGCTGCAGCCGCCGCACCTCCTGTCCGGAGGAGCCGTACCGTAACATGGGATAGCTTGATGCCATATCGTTCGTCCTTTCTTCTCACGCCGTCCTGCGCCAGACATACACGGCCAGGTACGGCGGCATATTGTTGTGGGCGGCTCCCCCGCCTGCCGAGGCGGATGCGCCCTGATACTCGTTCCTGCGCCCGTCCGCGTCGTACAGCCGGATGGCCGTCACGCCGGTGACGTTGGACTGTCCCGTGAAATCATATCCATGGGTATGGGCGGGCATCTCCGCCTTGGTCAGGGTGTGTTGGGCCTCGCCTCCGGTTTCCCCCGGTTCATAGACGTCTCCCGCCGCCAGCAGAAACCGGTCCTTCACCCGCTGCCAGGTGCCGCCGAACAGCGTCTCCGGACTAATCTCTGATGCGGACAGATATATGCTGCCTACCGGCCACACGGCGTCCAGCAGCCGCTTTCCCCGGAACCAGATGTCCCAATCCGGCGCCAACTCCACGGCCTTCTGGTGCTCGGCATATTTGCCCACGCCCACTGCCGTGCCGCCCTGGGCCAGATGCACCGCCACCGCCGCCGTGGGGATGGCGTATTCCACGGTCCGCACGGAGCCCAGCGCGTCCACCGCCGACAGCTCCAGCTCATAGGACGCCGTTTTCAGCACCCCCTGGATCACCTGCTCCTGCCCGTTTTCCAGGACGGTATACCCGCCGTAGCTACCGCCCACCGGTCGCAGCCGGTATCGCACCGTCACGGCGTTATGTCCGCCCACCGATGCGCACCCGCCGGTGCACGCCACCTTCACGCAGTCGCCGTCATCCTGCAGCACTCCGTCCGCGCCGCACCGGCCCAGCAGCCGGGCCGTCAGCGTGGGATTGGCATACGGCAGCACCGGCCTGCCCCGCCGCCGTGGTCCACCGCCCCCGGGAGTCCGTCACCCGGACCTCCGGCGTGAAAGTCCCCGCCTGCCGGATGATCCCCGTCTCGCCGGTCAGGGCCTCCACGGTCTGCCCGGCAAACTGCACCCGGCAGGACCGGACGCTGCTGCCCCGGACGCCTGCCGCCGTCACCTGGAACCCCAGGCGGCTGTATCCCCGGACGCACACACCCCACCCGGCAATGACGGCGTTGTCATTCACCACCTGGGCCGCCAGACTGGCGGTGGGCTTCACCTCCTCCGGCACATACAGCTTTATTGTGCAGGAGCTGGTCCCCACCACGCTGCTGCCGGAATAGGTGGTGGCCGTCAGCACACAGTCCCCGGCCACCGCATCGGTGATTTCCTCCGCCAAGGACAGGGGCGGCATCCATGTCACCCTTGTCTCCCCGGTTTTCCCGCACACCGCGCCATGGGTACTGCCTATCTGGTAGTCGATCTTGTGGGTAAAGCCCGCATCCGCCCGCTGCACGGTAATGGTTCCGCTCTGCCCCAGGGTCATGTCCCCGGCCTGGAGTCCGGAGGCCCGTGGGATCACCGGCAGCGCCACGGTTTGGGCTACCGACAGCGACGCCGGCGTCCATTGGGAGGTAAACCCGCTGTACCACGCTGCGGACAGGGCCGCGCTGCCGCTGCCGTCCGCCCGGTGATCCACCGTCACCGACCCGCTCCCCAGCTGGTACCAGCCCTTCTTCTCGTACCGGTACGGGTGATACACGGTTTTCCCCTGCAAAACATACCGGCAGCTGTTGGCCGCCTGGTTGTACGACTCCCCCGTCCCGTCGTAGATATACAGCGCCAGGGCCAGGGTAGACCGGTTTTCCGCCGCGTCCTGGCTTACGGTATAATCCAGCCTCAGCCGCCACCCGGTGGCGGACACCGCCCCGTAAATACTCGCCATCTTACCCTCCGATCCACCGGAAGGCCAGCCCCGAAGCCGTGGTGATCTGCCACTTGCCCAGGGTCACCCCCTCCAGTACCGTGATGTTGGTGATGTACAGCCGGTTGTTGGACACATACGCCACCTCGTTGGCGTCCTGCCAGAAGGACAGCCGCTGGGCGGTGAAGGTGGCCCGGAAGTTGTTCTGGTCCACCACCGTCTCCCCGTCCACGTCCGTCACCGTCAGCCCCTGGCCCACGGCCACGCCGTATACAGGCACGGCCCCGTCATAGCCCACGATGCCGGTGCGGATATAGCCCTCCGTCTCCGTCCTGTACTGGCCGAAGGCGGCGCTTACGGCCTCCATATTGGCCTGCAGGTCCGAGCAGAAGCTGTAATACTGGGTCAGCGCCTCCGGATTTGCCTCCAGATAGGCGCTCAGCCGCTCCACATAGGTCCCGAAATCCGACACCGCCACATATTCGCCCTCCAGCCGGGCGGACAGCTGGTCCATCTGCCGTTTCACAAGCCCCGCGGTTTTCACGATCATGGACTTCAGCTCCTGATAGCCCCGGCTGTCCTTTCCGGTCCCTCCTCCGCCGGCCGTTCCGCCGCCGGAGGAGGAAGTCCCGGCTCCGCCGGTTTCCAGCTGCCCCAGGGCCAGGTTCAGCTGCTGGGCCATCTGGAACAGATACGCATACTGCGCCATGGCCATCTGCTGGGGACTGCCGCTGGGGGCGGGAGGCATGGTCAGGGTCATGGGCCGTCACTTCCCTTCTCATACACCACCGACAGGCTGTAGATCCTGCACCCGCCCCGGCCGGTCAGCCGCAGCCGCAGCTGGCGGCACCGCCTGGGCCGTATATGCAGGGTACACGCCTGCACCCGCCCCGCGCCCTCCAGGCTTCCGGTAGGCTGCCAGCTGCCGCCCTCGTCATAGCTGAGCCAGGCCCGGACGGTGCTGCCCGCCTCCGGCAGAAGCCGCAGCGACAGCCGCACCAGATACCGGCTTTCCGCCGCGTCCAGCCCCAGCTCCCCGGTTTCCGCCATCCATTGCACCGGACCCTCATGGGTCTCCCCTGCGCCCTTCATGGCCAGCAGCTGCCCCTCTGCCGTCAGGCAGTACAGGTCGCCGCCCCAGGGAGCAAAGCCCAGGGCCTCCACGCCGTCCTCCCGGTACCAAAGGCCCTGCCGGGTGTCCAGCACCAGCAGGTGCCACGCCCCCGCCTCGTCGGCGGCGGAGAGATAGTAGCACCCCTCCGCCGCCCCGGCCACGGCGTCATGATACCGCGCCTCCCCCAGGGCCTGGGACACGTTCACCGGCATACTGCCATCGAACACGCACACGCCGCCCTGGCTGTGGTAGTACAGCTTCCCGTCCACCACCTGCAAACTGCCGCCGCTGCCGTCCTTCACCCCCGGGCACTGCACCGTCACGATCTGATGGGCCCCGTTGGCGCTGGGATACACCCGCTCCACGCAGTTTTCCTTGAAAAACAGCGGACTTCCCAGATAGTCCGCCGCCCCGGTGAACTTCCCGTCGGAGCCCCGGGAGGCCGCGTAGCTGTCGGTGGACAGTCCCGCGAAGCAGTTCCAGTTTTTGAAGTCCCCCAGCTTGCTGGCATAGACGGCGTTCACCGCCTGGCCGTCCACGATGCCGTATTTGCACCCCCACAGCCGGTTGCCGCTTTCCACCACATAGTCCATGTCCGGCACGGACCGCTCCACCGTCACCGGCTCCGTCTGGGACGACAGCCCGCCGGGCAGCGCCGTCACCACCAGGCAGTCCTCCTCTGCGGCCCGCAGCTGGAAGCTGCCGTTCAGCGCCTCCTCCCGGCATCCGCTGACGGATACGCCGTCCCCGGCCCGGAAGCCCACGCCGATCCCGGCGGCGTGAAGCCCCACGCACACGTCGTCCACCTCCGTCCAGCCGTCCTGGCCATACTGCCGCAGGGCCGTTTCCTCCCCGCCGGTGTCCAGCCACAGGCTGCCGCTCTCCGGCTCCTCCGGGGCGGTGTCCGCCGCCAGATACCCGCTGTACGCGGTGCCGTCGGGCCGACACAGGGTGAAGGATACCTCCCCCTCGGTGACGCGCTTATTTTCCAGGCTGCCGAAATCCGTCAGGTCCTTGGTGTTGATGTACAGCTTGTCCGGCCAGATCAGCAGCCACGCACCCATGCTGACCAGTTGCTTCTTCCCCTCCGACAGCACCAGCCCCGCCGCGCTGCCGTTTATATACAGGGTGTGCCCGTCCACCCAGATAAGTCCGTCCTTGGCGGTCAGGCCCCCGGGGGCGGTGACGCTTCCCGCTATCCCCCGGGGGCAGCGCACCGTCAGGGTAGGATACCCGTCGGCGCACAGGTTCTCCATCTCCCGGAAGCTGCCCTCCTGCCCTCTGGGCCGCCGGTCCAGTCCCGGGAACCGATTCACCGTCACCCGGCTCTGCCGTGGGATGCTCAGCTGCGGAAAATACATGCTCCTCCCTCCTTCAGCACAGGCGCAGGGCCTGGACCTGCCGCCGGGGCAGATGCTCCCTGCACCAATAGTCCCGCAGGGTCATCAGCCCGTTGTTCCACAGAGCCATGGCGTTGTTATACCGCTCCAGCTCCCCGTTGGCATAGTGGATCTGCGCCTCCACATAGTGGCGGTACAGGCCGTCATAGGGTGCCGGTGCCAGCAGCGGCGCCGCGTCCGCCAGCTCGTCGGGAAGCTCTGCCGCCTCCCCGCCCTCGTGGGCGCGGACCACCTCCTCCAGCACGAAGCCCTCCGCCTGCCGCAGCCACCGGCGCTTCTGTTCCCCGGGATAGCTGTTGGGCAGCAGGTCGTCCACCTGGGCCAGCACCTGCCCTGCCGTCATCTGCCCCATTGCCGCACCTCCTCTCTCAGTTGGCCATCCGGTCCACATAGCGCCGGGCGGTGTCGGCCATCATCTGTGCGTTTTCCAGCACCTCCGCCACATAGTCCGGCACCTGGACCTCCACGCCCTTCATGATCTTCCAGCTGCGCCCGTTAACGGACACGATCTGGAAATTCTCCTCATTCTTTCTGCCCCGATGCAGCAAAACGGTTTTCTTCACAGCAAATCGCTCCTTTCATCCCCCGGAGGCGGGCCGGGGCCCGCCTCCGGCCTGTGTCAGTTGGCCTTGTCCTCGCCGGAATAGGACGAACCGCACTCCACCCGCACGATATACTCGTCATACAGGATGGCGGCGGCATGGATGCCCTTCCAGCCCACGCTGGAACGCTGATCCAGGGGATCGGCGGTGCCGGAGGAACCCCTGGGCTTCACGATGACCTCGGTGCCCTCGGACAGATCCACCACGCCGTAAGCGCCCTTGCCCAGGAACAGACAGCCGTACACGGCGCAGCCCTGGCTGCCGCCCTCACCGGGATAGATCACGTCGTTGTCCGCCGCCGTCACGGCGGTGTCCAGGGTCAGCTGGCTGGCGGTATTGCCCACCACCTTGCAGCGCTTGCCGCCCACCAGCACATATCGGCCCTTCAGGGCATTGGCGGCCACGGTGCCGCCGTCAAAGCCCACAGCGGCGGCGTTTTCCACCTTCCCGTTGACGCTCAGCGTCCGGCTGTTCTTGGCCAGGTCATCGCCCCGGAAGATCTTTGCCTCGGTGGTCTCCACGAAACGCACGCCGTGCAGCTCGCCGATCTCGCCGGAAAACAGCTCCGTGGCGGCGGCGTACTGATGAGCCGCCACCCAGGCGGGGTCCTGCCGCAGGTCAAAGGCCACGCTGGGATGGAGAATGCAGACGTACTTACCCTCAAAGGTGGGGGCGTTCATCTTCTTCAGCTGGGTAGCTGCCTTGGCCACCAGCTCGCTGGTGAGCTTGCACCCCTCCGTCAGGTCATAGCGGTGCAGCACGGCGGTCTGGCCGCCGTCCGCCCCCAGCTTGGGGGCATAGATCACCTGGCTGCCCTGCTGAATTTCGTTGCGGGTCACGGTGTCCAGGGTCAGGCCCATGTTGCTGCCGTGGCGGTCGGTGATCTCCAGCACCACGTCGTCGATGGCGGTCAGATCCAGCAGATCGGACACGGTGGTATAGTCGCCGTACTGGGCCAGCTCCTTGGTGATATAGCTGACAGAGATGCCGCTGCCGTCGGGGGTCACGCCCTCGGTCAGAGGCGTCAGCGCCTTCTCGAAGGAGCCGAACTTGCGCCATTCCACGGTCTTGCCGCCGCCGGTGGGCAGGGGCTTGGTGGCGGCGAACTGGTTGTGCACCAGCTGGGGCTTGGCGTTTTCCAGAAGCTCCATGCCGTAATAGGTTTTCATCTCCGCGCTGAGACCGCCGTGACCGGTGGTCTGGGTATTGGCCTCGCCTGCAAACAGCTGCAGGTCATACAGATCGTTCATCATATGTTTTCCCCTTTCTTCATTCCACGTATTTTTCCTGTCCGAAGGTTCAGAAGCTGATCTTCTCCCCGTCCATCACCCGTTTCCGGATGTCCGCCAGCTCCCGGCTTGTGAGCTTCCCCGGGTCCGGACGGCTGACGCTGGCGCTGCGCCCGTCATTTTCCGGGATGCGCCGCCCGCCGCTTTCCACCACCCGCACCGCTTGCCGGGCCGCCGCCTGGGCGGCGAAGTGCATGGCCTTGGCGGTCAGCTCCCGCCGGTGCACCATCTCA
>OMCU01000494.1_pt1 | contig 26287 bp, 15 predicted proteins | sample 1645081 | NCBI WGS metagenome assembly OMCU01 (sample SAMEA103958122, study PRJEB25191) | human gut metagenome | biome: human-associated habitat [ENVO:00009003]; feature: intestine environment [ENVO:2100002]; material: feces | place: Germany | collected 2013/2015 | reverse complement strand
ACCGCTGACGGTATTGCCGTTCTTGTCAATACAACGGATTGTGTAGGTTTCGGTTCTGTTAGGACTTACTCCCGAATCGGTGAACGATGTGGCAGTTGTGTCCTTAAATCTCTTCCAACCGCCTGATGATGTTTTATAGTAAAGTCTGTAACCGTAAACACCTGCGATTTTGTTCCAACTAAGTTTAATACCTCCCGATGTGTTGTCAAGCTTTGAAATTGTCGGAGCAACGGGAGTGTATTTCTTCGACCAACCCTTTGAATAAAAACCGCTGACGGTGTTGCCGTTCTTGTCAATGCAACGGATTGTGTATGTTTCGGTTTTATTCGGTACTACTCCCGAATCGGTGAATGATGTGGCGGTTGTGTCTTTAAAGCGTTTCCAACCACCCGATGCAGGCTTGTAATAAAGTCTGTAGCCGTAAGCACCGTCAACCTTGTTCCACGAAATTTTGATACCGCCCGATGTGTTGGTAAGGCTTGTGATTATCGGCACAATATCAAAATATTTATTAACCGTACCCGAATAGTTGCCGATGAACTGAATCTTCACGGAATATCTTCCGACATTTACGCTGTTTGTCGGATAAATAACTTTGTAATCCTTGCCTTCAACAAGCTTCTTGTTCTTGCTGTCCTTAACAGTTACACTCGGTGTAATGTTATTTCCGCTGTATGTGAACGCTGTTGAAGAAAGGTTCACACTTGCTATTCTGTATATTTTGCTGTTTGAAGACGAATAGCCGCAAGCTGTGCATTTTTTAGTAATTGAACCGTCTGCACTTGTTGTAGCAGGTGTTACATACTGCTTGTATGAATGTGCAAGTTTATTGATTGTTTCTGTTTTTGTTGCACCGCAGGTTGTGCATGTATATTTTCTGACGCCTGTTGCTGTACAAGTCGGCTGTTTTGTAACAACAGATGTGTAAGTATGTTCGTGACGCTTTGTCAAATCATACGGATTTATACTGTACAATTTCGGTGAAGAATTGTCGGAAACATACCATTTAACCGTACCGTCACTACACATAACAGGCTGACAATCCGAAAGTCTGACGGGCAATGTTGCCGATGCAACTGTATTTGCACTCGAATCAACGGTCTTTGCCTTTGTTGTAACCTTATTTGTTGAGGAATTGTACTCCTCCCACATAACGAGGAAAAGATTTTCATTAATCTTAACAAGCTGAGGCGTGCGACAGCTTACTTTTGTACCCGATTTATAGCTTGTAAGTGCAATGTTATTTGTTTTGTTAAAATACTTGTCGGTAACGCTGATGTAAGCATTTCTGCTTTTGCAAGAAGATGAAATATCCTTTGTATATGCAATAAGACAATTTCCGCTGCCAACTTCAAATCCACCGATTGACGCACCCGTGTAGTTTCCGGAGTGAATATCAAATTTCAGCGGAATTGTAACCGCAACATTTGTTGAGGAACTGTTTTTGTTGTATCTTGAAAGTGTAATTCCGTTAACAGAAAGATACTGCCCGCCCATACTCATATTGTTTGACTCGGAGTGATCTACCCTGTAAATATAAGTTCCGTCAGTTTTGATGAACTGATTAAACGAGTGGCTGACATATCCGTCCTGAAGATTTGACACCTCATACATTGAATCGGTGGTTTTCATTGTACTTTCATCAACGGTAAACAGCATATTTGCCTGATGATTCAATTTGTTTGAATCTGCATACATTGTGTGGCAGGTATAAACATAAAGCTTTCCGTCAAGTTCAATCATGCGAAGTGAACCTGCCTCAAAAGGCTCAAAGGTATTTGAACCGTAAATTTTGCAGTCGCTGATTTTTGACCAGCTTTTTGAATATTTTACAATTCTTACGATTTCTGCGGAATCCTTTTCGCCCTTGTTGTTCTGACCGAAAACAATATAATTGTTATTCTTGCCCGAGAAATAACCGCCGTAAATCGGAAGCTCCTTTTTGACTGTTGATTTTGAAACCAAGGTTTTTCCGTTTGCGGAATACTTTTCAACAAGAACGCCTTTTGATGTGCTTTCAACCCTTGTAAGCGTTTTGTCGCTGTTTTCGGTAAGATTTGATTTTACTACCGATGACCAGGTGTAATAATCGTTTGCCGAAATATTACTTGATGATGCACCGCTTAATTTAACCTCGCCGCTGTCGGGATTGTTTGCTTTATTCTGAACCGTAACCTTACAGGCTGCCGTAATTCCGTTTTTACTTTTTACTGTAATCGTTGCAGAGCCTGCTTTGTTGCCGTAAACCTTGCCGTCCTTTGTAACAGACGCAACGGGGTTATTGTTGCTTGACCATGTAAATGAAATATCAAGAACCGAATCACTTGTTGCCTTGAGCGAAAGGCTCTCGCCGACTTTAATTGTGGCAGAAGTCCTTGACAATGTGATTTTAGTAGGATATGCCCATTTCAGATTTTCAACATAAAAATTTTCGTCTGTATCCTTTTCAATAACAAGTACGCTGTCGCCGTAGTTATACATTGCAAAAACAGGATAAGCTGTTTTGAAGGTCGATTTTTTATTGCCTTCTGAATCAAGCTCAGCAATAGTATTATCGTTTACATACATAAGGTAATCGCCTGTAGCTGCATTATACACCGTTCTTGTGCCGATACTGTCTGCAAATCTGTCCTCTGTTTCATAACCGCTTCTTGAAACGCTGAATCTGAGCGGCAGAGAAGAATCCTTGTCATTGATATCAAACTTAGCCGAATCAAGCACTCTGACAACACCATACAGAGTAGATGTCCACGCAAGATCTCCGTTTGCAAGCATTACGGCATTGTCATAATGCGGAGTATAATACTGCTGATATAAAATATCCACATAATAATCGCTTACACTTATTTTGTTGTTTTTAACATTACCGCATTTAAGCGACTGCGTATCGTGGCTGTATCCCCAATAAATCCAGTCTGTATAGCCTTCAAAATAGAAATTGCCGTTTGTTTTGTCAAAACCGCTGAATTTATAAACTGCGTCACCGGCAACAGCAGATGACAACAATTTCATATCGGCTGAAATCAGATTGATAACATACTTGTTCTGATTTTCGTCATACACGGCAAGGTAATATCTGTTTTGACTGTCAACACCAATAGATTTTGGATATGACAGGGTATTGCTTCCGACAAGCGATGATATATCCTTGGTTGAAACAAACTTTTCAGACTTAACATCGAATTCATCAAGATAATAGTATTTTTTATTTTGATTTGATGAGTCAAGCCATACTATATAAAACTTGCCTTTTTCGGAATCGGCATAAACGCAGATAACAGTGTCTTTGTGTCTGCCTTTATCGTTGTAATCATAAATTTTTCTGAAAGTGTTGTTTGTAACGCTGTAAAAATAAATGACCTTGTTGTTATAGTAATACATACCGTTTTTGCTTGCAGCAGGAATGATTTCAAGCTCGTCGCTATAGGTATTGCTGAATGTGATTGCATTGTCGGGCATTTTTGTTGCCGTCTTTTCCGTCACAGCCTCTGCGGTAAGTGTGTTTCCGAAAATTTTGCCGTTTTCATCAACCGTTGCCAATGAAACAACTCCGAAAGCCATTACAACAGCCAAAAGCGATGATACTATTCTTTTGAGTTTCATACTTTTTCCCCTTTCAAAAGTAATTTTACTGCGGTATATTTCTATACCTTTACAACTAAATTATAGCAGTATCTCTTTTTATTTTCAATAAGTTTATCATAACAGGCAAAAATATTATCTTCATAACAAACATACACAAAAAAGCAACCGTTCTTTAAAAACTGAACCGACATCAAAAAGTTAGACTAAGAATCTAACGGCTTGGCAGTTGTTATTTTTATTTATTCAATGATTTTTAATTTTTGCAAATACAACAGCAACAAGAAATGTGACAAATTCTGTAATTGGGAACGCAAGCCATATGCCTGTCATTTGAACAGCGCTGTTTAAAAGCCAAATTACGGGGACTAACAGCACGCCCTGTCGCAACAGTTGAACTACAACGCCGGGCATAATACTGTCTGTTGCCTGTTCATAGGTTGCAATCATTGCAGAAAAGCCGCTGAACACAAATCCGAGTGACATAATTCTCATTGCCGGCACTCCAAAAGCACACATTTCTTCCGATGCCGAAAACAAAAACAATATCTCTTTCGGGAAAATCAGCACCAAGAGCATACCGACAATCATCATAACAGTCGCGATAATTGTTCCGCTCTTATTTGCTTGTTTAAGGCGACCGTACTCTTTTGCTCTGTAATTAAACCGCATTATAGGCAAACAGCCTTGAATTAGTCCGTTCACCGTCATAAAAATCAACTGCTGAACCTTGAAATATGCTCCGAAAAATGCAACCGCCGTGTCCGAATATCGCACCAAAAACATATTTGCAAAATTCACGGTGAATGCTCCCAACGCATTCATAACAAACGAGGGCAATCCGTAGGAAAATATCAGCTTTATCATCTGCGGTTCAAGGCAGTTTTTAAACACCGGCTTAACCTTTTGTTTTGTAAGAAACAGCTGTATCAACGCAATAATTGTTGAAACAACATAGCCTAAAACCGTGGCAACTGCAGCTCCGACCACACCCATTTTCGGAAACGGACCTATGCCGAAAATGAGCAAAGGGTCAAACACAAAATTGAATACAACACCTGCAATTTGAAACCACATCGGAGCAATCATATTGCCTGTTGCCTGAAGTATTTTTTGAATTACAATATGCACCATATTTGGTATCTGCATAAAAACGCAGACGCTCATATACGCAATTCCGTATTCAAAAATCTCTTTGTTTTGCGTAAAAGCCGAATAATAGGGATTTATTATGAAAAGCGAAAGGAAATTTATCAGCACTCCGACAACTACCGAAATTACCACTCCGAGAGCCGCTGCAGAATTTGCCTTTTGCTGATTTTTCTGTCCCAAATAACCTGCAATCAAAACATTAACACCCACACCTATCCACACGGACAACGCATTCATAAGCGTTGTAATCGGGAATGCAAGCGATACTGCCGCAAGTGCCTGTTCATTTATCCCCGCAACAAACATACTGTCAACAAGGTTGTATGAATACTGAAAGAACATTGAAATCAGCGGCGGTGCCGACATTTGAATTATAAGCTTGTTGACAGGTTCATAAGCCATTTTGTTTTCCGTTTTAACGCCCATATTAACACCCCTTGCGTAAAATAAAAATCGCCATACACCCATAATGAGTGTATGGCGAAAATAAGAATCACATCTTAGAAAAATCCATACCAATTTATATTTATCATATCAGTAAGTTAATTATATCATACCTGTAAAAAACATTCAAGATTATCACCAAAAATTTACTTTTTGCTTTCAAGCCACATATCAAGGGCTTTTTCATAGACATCAATGCTTGTGATTCCGAGATTCATAATGAATGTGTGATATTCCTTTGCGTCAAAGCTTGAGCCAAGCTCGCTTTCGGCTGTTTCACGCATATCAATCATCTTGAGGTAGCCTACGGTATAGGGGAGAAAATAACCCGGATTTGAACGGGCAAGGTCATACGCCTCTTTTGTTGCGGCTGTAACGCTCTCATCGTCAGCCGAACCGAGTGCCGTTGACATATACTCTTTGACTTTTTCATAATCCCAGCCGTTGTAGTTCACACCGACATCGACCATTGAGTAGAGAATATAGCCGAGAATATCATTTGCGTAGATAAGCTTCTTAATGCCATCGCTTGTATCAAGGTAATCAAGTGTACATTTCGAGGCATACTGCGCCCAACCCTCGGTTGCGCCGATAAAGCTTAAAACCTTGCGGATATTCGGGATATCCTTGTTTGCATTTGATGCGGTAAACTGATAAAGATGACCGGGATAGCCTTCATGGGCAAGAGTTGTGTACATCTGAGTCATACCCTTATTTGCAAAGTCGGGGTTGATTTTGATGATATTAACGCTTGTATCGTCAATTCGTCCCTGAACATAGTACGCTCCCACATTGTCGCTCTTTGCGGAATCGCTCATATAATCTGCCGTGTAAGAGGTTGTAACGGGAGTCGGAAAGTCCTCCTCGATATTCTCAATCAAAAATTCAAGCACCTCATCGGCGTCCTTAAAGTCGGGTTTGTAGTCCTGAAATTTGCTCAAGTCATCCTGCGAAACATTGCTCATGCTCATTCCAACCTTTGTAAAGCTGTTTGTAAGGTATGACTTAAGCTCCTCGGGAGTCATACTACTGCTTGTTTTGTCTTTGACAATTGCCGAATAATACTTTTTGCCGATTTTGCCGTAACCGCAAAGGCCTTCTTCGTTTTTGCCTGATTTTTTGAGACTTTCAAGTGCTGAATTTGCTGATTTCAAAGCAGGAATGTAGTATTCTTCAAAATACTTTTTGTTGGTTTCGACAACAGTCTTTTTCTCGGAATCGCTAAGACCGAGTGACTTTATTCTCGACTCAAACTCGTCAACAAGCACGGACTTGTCATTCTTAATATGCTTTTCGCACTCGTCAATTGACTGCTTCGCAATTTCTTCAGCCATAAAATAACCGTCCTCAGCCTGTTTCCTTGTGAACTCAATGCACTCGTCCATATAGCGTTTTGTGTCCTTCAAAACAGCAAGGTAAAGGTCGGTATCATCCTTTTCATAGAAAGTGAATTCGGACAGGGTGGTAAAGAGGTTTGCAACAATTCCCGACTGCGGCGCAAATATACTCTGCAATTCTGTTGTACCCTCATATGAAAGCTGAATTTCAAAGTAGCTTTCAAGGGTGTCATATGTCTGCTTTTGAGAAGAAGTAAGTCCCGAACGGTCAAACTCCTCCAAATCCGTTTTTGCCTCTTTCAGTTCATCAAAGGATTCTTTTGTATCTTCATCGGACACATGACCGAGGGTATAGTCCTCCTCGTCATATTTCAGACCGTAGTCCGACGGATTTGAAATGTCAAAATGTGCGGTAAGAGCGTCATCCTCAAGTTCTTCCGAAAACAAATCGTCACAATATTTATCAAACTGAATTTGTGCATCCGTTTTGGTTGGTTCTGTGTCAGAGTTAAAGTCACAGGCACAAACAGAAAACGCCATAACGGCACACAACATAACAGCAAGCGTACCCTTGAGTGACTTTTTATTTATAATTTTCTTCATTTTGTCCTCCGTAAAGATAGTTGTTTACCAAAGTATAACATATTATCGTGCTGTTATTCAATGATTATTTTTAATTTTACCCTTTTCCGCAGTAACCGTAGCAACGCTCAACAGGCATTGCCATTCTTTTTCAACAATTGTTGAAAACCATGTGGAAAATGTGTATAATAATCAGCCCTGCTCAATTGTATTTTTGTAAATTGTAACCATTTGTAATTATTTGTAATTTTCTCGGATAATTGAGCCAACAATATGCAAGAACCATAAACTCGTAGGGTAGCCTTGCGACCGCCGCAAGGGCATTGTCGCCCACATATTTTCCGACTATCCATGTATCGGCAAGGTTGTAAAACTGTTGAAATACATTGCCGAGCATAAGCGGTACTGCAAAAGACCACAGGCCGCCTGTTATACTGCCTGTGGTCAAATCTCTGTTTTTATTTAGTTTTATCACAAAATCATTCCGTTGCAACCGCAGATTCTGCGGTCATATTTTTTTGTTAAATTCACTTCCGCATTTCGGACAGCGAACAGTATGATTGCCTTTTTTGTTGCGAACACGAAGCTGCGCCTTGCACACGGGACACTTGATATAACGGTAGTCCTTGCGGTCACGAATTTTCTTGAAGGTCAGTTTGAACCAACCTGTTACCGCATTGTAAATCGGAAGAAATTTTCTGTTTTCGGCACTTCTTGCAACAATGTTGCGTGAGAACATACGAAAACAGATAAGCACGATAATCAAGAGCATTATTCCGTCAATGATGTATCTTGCAACACGGTTCCACACAAAAATATTCACGAACCACAGTATAAGCAACAGCACCCAGAGTGCATTGTTGAGCTTATCCGTGCCGTATCTGCCCTGCATAAAATTGGCGAATCTGTTAAATAATCCTCGCATAAAGTTCATCCTTTCCGCAAAAAGCGGTAATTACAAAAATCATCCTTCCACCATTTTATCACAGGCAGGGCGTACATTCAATAAACATTTGACGATATATGTCACTAAATCAGCCGAGAACGAGCTTTGCCGTGTCAACGCTTTCTTTTGCATCACGGCAGTAGTAGTCAGCGCCGATTTTCATAGCGTAGTCCTTTGTAAGAACCGCACCGCCGACAAATATTGTACATTTGCTTGAGCCGTCGGGATTCTGAAGTTCCTTACATTCTCTTACAAGCCTTATTGTATCTTCCATACTCTTGATGGTTGTTGTCATAAGAGCCGAAAGTCCTATCATTGTAATATTCTGTTCAACGGCAGTATCAACAATAAGTTGAGGATCAACATCACGGCCGAGGTCAACAACTGTGTAGCCGTAGTTATCGAGAAGAACCTTTACAATGTTCTTACCGATATCGTGAATGTCACCCTTTACGGTTGCCACAATAATTTTACCCTTGCTTACGGGAGTTCCGCTTGTCTTTGTAAGGTGCTTTTTGATTACATCAAAGCACTCCTGAGCTGTGTTTGCGCTTTGGATAAGCTGTGGAAGGAAGATTTTATTCTTTTCAAAATCTTCACCCACTCTGTCAAGTGCAGGGATAAGCATTTCGTTTACAACCTGCATTGCATCGGTTGTTTCAAGAAGCTTTGCGGTTGCGGCTGCACCTTCGTTTTTAAGTCCGTTATAAACAGCCGCAAAAATATCAACATTGCTGTCTGTCTTTTTAACGGGAGCGGCAGGAACAGCATCGTTATATGCGTTGATAAATTCAAGCGAGTTCTTGTCAATGCCGTTAAGCACACGGAATGCTCTTACAGCGCCTGTCATCGACTCAACATTCGGGTTGATAATCGGCAAATCAAGTCCCTGTTCCATAGCCATTGTAAGGAAAGTTCTGTTGACAAGCTCACGGTTCGGAAGTCCGAACGAAATGTTTGATACACCGAGACAGGTTTTACAGCCAAGTTCTGTTTTTACTCTGTGCAAAGCCTCAAGAGTCTGACGGCAAGCCGCCTGTTCTGCGGAAACCGTAAGAGTAAGACAGTCGATATATACATCTTTTCTGTCAATGCCGACAGCCTCGGCTCTTTCAACAATTCGTTTTGCAATCTCAAATCTGCCCTCGGCGGTTTTCGGAATACCGTTTTCGTCAAGTGCAAGTCCGACAACAGACGCACCGTACTTTTTGACAAGAGGAAGAACCGTTGCAAGGCTCTGTTCCTCACCGTTTACGGAGTTCAGAATCGGTTTGCCGTTGTAGTAGCGGAGTCCGGCCTCAATAACCTCGGGCTTTGTGGAGTCAATCTGGAGCGGAACATCACACACACTCTGAATAGCCTTGAGAACACGCACCATCATCTTTTTTTCGTCAATTTCGGGATGACCTACATTGACATCAAGAATTTCCGCACCGCCCTGAACCTGACTGAGAGCCTGAGTGAGGATATAGTCAATATTATTTTCAACAAGCGCCTGCTTAAACAGCTTTTTGCCTGTGGGGTTAATTCTTTCGCCGATAATTCTCGGACCGTTGATTTCGACAACCGTCGTTGAACTGCAAACGGTTGTGTCAACGCTTTTTGTCTGAGGCTGATATTCTCTGTCGGCAACCTCCGACTTAATTTTTGCAATATAATCGGGATTCGTTCCGCAACATCCACCGATAACCTTAACACCGTATTTGAGGAGTGAACAAACGCACTCGGCAAATTTGTCGGGCATAATGTTGTACTCGTTGCTGTTAGGATCGGGCAAACCTGCGTTAGCCTTGATTACAAGGGGAAGATTTGTGTATTTCGACATCTCGGAAACAACGGGTTCAAGCTCATCCGGACCGAGTGAACAGTTGACACCGAGAGCGTCAACACCGAGTCCCGTAAGAGTGACAGCCGCACAGGCAGGGGATACACCCGTAAATGTTCGTCCGTTTCTCTCAAAGGTCATTGTTGTGAGGATAGGCTTATCGCAGTTTTCTTTTGCAGCAAGGACTGCGGCTTTAAGTTCATAAAGGTCGGTCATTGTTTCAAAAACTATGACATCGGCATCTTTACCGGCAAGAATCTGCTGTTTGTAATACTCATAAGCCTCGTCAAATTTCATTGAACCGGCAGGTTCAAGCAACTGACCTATCGGACCGATATCAAGGGCAACAAGGGCGTCTGTACCCTCAACGGCTTTTCTTGCAATCTTAACACCGGCACCGATGATTTCTTCAACGCTGTAACCGCTGTCCTGAAGCTTGTAGGCATTTGCACCGAAGGTGTTTGCGTACACAATGTCAGATCCGGCGTCAATATACCTCCTGTGAAAGCTCTCGATAAGCTCGGGGTGAGTAATGTTCAGCACCTCAGGCACATGGTCGTACTTTACACCGCTTTTCTGAATGAGAGTTCCTGTTGCACCGTCAAGCAGAATAAAATTCTTTTGGTTGAGATATTCACTAAAGTTTGAAAAATTCTTAAACACCACAATGTTCCCCATTTCTTCTGAAGCGACATTTGCCTTTCATACTGCAAATTGCACACCCTCGTTTTCTTCGTTCAATCGGATTGTCTGAAATTCCGAGAACCGCCGTAACCGACTTTGACGGCACAAGCAGACAGCTGTCGCCTGTTGTAAGACCTATTTTTCTCGGAGCGTCAAGTATTCTCAGATACTCCTTCTGCATCTCAATAGGATAGTCCCCATAGCCGGGACTAAAACGGAAGGTCATATACTTTCCGCTGTATTTTTCGGCAAGAATTTCGTCAACCTTTTGACACACCTGTTCAACGGCAACGCTTGCAAAGCTGTCAAGCACAACCGCCCTTGCCATATCGGAAATCTGACTTATACGGATAAGCTTGTCAATTTCCGAACCGATTGTCGCACACATCATAACGGCTGTGTGGCAACCCTCAAGGTGCTTTTTTATATCATTGCCGAGTAAAATATCGTCAAACGGAGCTTTGCGTTCAACATAGAGAAATCTCGGCTCTGCTGTTTTCAATATTTCTTTTTCGCATTCATCCATCAGCACATCCATGCGGTAATTAAGGCTGATTCCTGCACCGCCGAGGTAGCGTATAGCCTCTTTGCGGTTTAATCTGTCAAGCGTTATCATAAAAGACTTGACACCGCCTCCGTAATTTTTCTTGCAACATACGGGTTGTTCATTGTGTAGAGGTGGATGCCGTCAACACCGTGTGCGATAAGGTCAACAATCTGGTCAACCGCATATGCAATGCCTGCGTCACGCAAAGCCTCGGGTCTTGTATCATACTTCTGCATAATCTTTGCAAATTTTGCAGGAAGGCTTGCACCGCACATTGAAACCATTCTTTCAATCTGACTTTTGCTTGTTACAGGCATAATACCTGCCTCAATCGGAACATTCACGCCTGCAATCTTCGCTCTTTCAAGAAAGCGATAGTAAACGGAGTTGTCAAAGAAAAGCTGTGAAATAAGATGGCTTGCACCCGACTCAACCTTTTTGCGAAGGTTGTGAATGTCCTCAACCTCATCGGTTGCCTCGCTGTGAACCTCGGGATAACAAGCACCGGCAATGTCAAAATCACCCTGTGACGCAATATATCTGCACAAATCGCTTGCATAAGTGAAATCCTTCTGCGGTTCAACACCTTCAACCCTGTCACCACGGAGTGCAAGAATATTCTCAATGCCGTTCTCTTTAAAAAGCGCAAGGTTGCAGTCAATATCAGCCTTTGTGCTGTTAATGCAGGTGAGGTGTGCCACGGATTCAACTCCGAAATCTCTCTTGATTTTTGTTGCGATTTCGCAGGTACGGCTCTTTGAACCGCTGCCGCCTGCGCTGTATGTTACGCTGATGAAGTCAGGCTTTAAAGCCGAAATTTCTTCAAGCTTGCCGTAAACCGATTCAATCGGAGAGGTCTTTTTAGGCGGAAATACTTCAAAAGAAAAAACTGTTTTTCCGCTGTTAAATAAATTGCTTATTTTCATATATAAACACCTCGGTAATGGTTTTGTTAAACTTGATTAATTATAGCATAAATAATTTTTGCATACAATACTGTTTTGGTGGGTTTTGTCGTTTAAGGCTATCATTTTTTGGGAGGTTTGGATATAAGCAAAAATTATATCAAAGAGTTTTATAATAATTATAATTTTGTTAACAAACCAAATTCACCGTTATACTGTAGGGGCGTTCATTGGACGCCCGCAAGTAACGACACAATTTTTTTGATAAAAATAAACCATATAAATGAGATACAATTACCTGAATGATGTAGGGGAGAACCGTGTTCTCCCGTTAGCAATGGTACAAATTTGATGTCAAATCACATTATATAAAAATCACAAAGTTACTGATATTTTGTAGCGGCGAACCTCGTTCGCCAATCGTTTTGGTTGTACAACCAAAACGAACACACAATTTTGTAGTATGAAATGATATGGTAGCTGACAATAGTCTGCATTAAGTCGAACCGATTTTACAATCGTTTCGATTGGCGAACACGGTTCGCCGCTACAGACTATACACCGTTTTCATCAAATCAAAAATTTATGTTCTAACAAATTATTTCATCAAGGCGGGCGTCCAATGAACGCCCCTACTGATTAAACAAAAACGGTCGGGAAACAATGATTTGCATTTTGCAAACTGTCTTCCCGACCGCAATTTTCAATTTTCAACTTTCAATTTTAAAAAAATCACAGATGCAAAATCAGCTTTGCAACGCCGAAATAGATAAGCAATGAAAGCGAGTCGCAGACTGTTGAAATGAGCGGATTCGCCATAACGGCAGGGTCAAAGCCGACCTTGCTTGCCAAAAGAGGCAGACTGCTGCCGACAAGCTTTGCCATAATAATTGTGCCGACAAGCGTAAGCGAAATTACAAGGGCAATCATAAATGCGTTTTCCTGACCGTTGAGATCAAACAAAAGCAGTTTTACAAAGTTTGCCGCCGCAAGGGTAATACCGCAAAGAATTGACACCCTGAATTCTTTCCACAGCACAAGGAAAATGCTCCTGAAATGAATTTCACCGAGCGACAACGCACGGATTACGGAAACCGATGCCTGAGAACCTGCGTTACCGCCCGAACCCGTAATCATCGGGATAAACGATGAGAGAATCAAAACATTTGCAAGCACAGCCTCAAATGATGAGATAATCGCACTTGTAAAGGTTGCCGAAAGCATGAGTATAAGCAGCCACGGCGCTCTCTTTTTGTACAGGCCGAAAACGCTTGTTTTCATATACGGTTTGTCAGACGGCAATACGGCTGCCATCTTTTCGATATCCTCGGTAGCCTCTTCCTGAATAACATCAATAGCGTCGTCAATTGTTACGATACCGACAAGTCGGTTTTCGTTATCAACAACAGGAAGAGCAAGGAAGTTATAGTTTGAGAACATCTGGGCAACCTGCTCCTGATCGGCAAGAGTAGTTACCGAGATAACATTTTCCTCCATAATCGACTTTACAAGCTCGTCATCTTCGGCAAGCAAAAGGTCTTTTACGGTGGTAATACCGATAAGCTTGTTGTTGGCATCGGTTACATAGCAGGTGTAGATTGTCTCCTTGTCAACACCTGTTCTTCTGATTCTTTTAATAGCCATTTCAGCCGTCATATCGGGACGAAGCAGAATAAACTCGGTTGTCATAATCGAGCCTGCGCTGTCCTCGGGATATTTCAAAAGCTCGTTAATCTGCTTTCTCATATCCTTGTCGGCCTGTCTTAAAATACGCTTTACAACATTGGCAGGCATTTCCTCAATAAGGTCAACGGCGTCATCGACAAATAACTCATCGACAACCTCTTTCAGTTCGCTGTCGCTGAAGCCGTGGATAAGGAATTCCTGAGTTTCATCATCCATTTCGACAAAGGTTTCCGCCGCAAGCTCCTTTGGCAGAATACGAAACAGAATCGGCATTTTTTCATCCTGTAGATTTTCAAAAACCGCCGCAATGTCAAACGGTTTCATCGTAATCAAAATGTCACGCAAAGTGCTGAACTTTTTGTCATCAAGCAACACTTTGATAGTTTCGGTAAGGGTTACATTAACCTGTTCCATCATCTTTTCCTCCTTTTTAATTCAATTGGAAGTAAAGACGGTGTCACCCTGAGTATTAAATTAAATCAATTCAAATTAAAATAAAAATACAAAGCAAAATCAATAAAACAAAATGAACGCACAAGCGCACATTCTGTTGCAACTTCGCCCGGGTACAGCGCCTTTATTACCGTCTGCGTCCATTAAGTTTTCACCTCATTCGCATTTAAATTCGGGCAAAAGCCCGTACATATTTATTTTATTCTTTTTTATGTCCGATGTCAACGGATTTATCCGCTAAAAATCCACTTTGCAAACATTTTACATTATCCTCTGTAACAGCTTGGTAACTCGGTATAATATTTCTTGCTTTTTGAAGTGTATCAATGTATAATGAATATGCATGATTTAAAATAAAATTTCAAAGATTGGAGATTAACCGTTATGACAGATATGGTTAAAAAATATGTTCCCTATGCGGTAATAATTTTGCTTGTTTATATGCTGTTGCCGCTTGTGTTTATTCCAGGCGCAATGCAAAAGTTTTCACCCGTTGCATATGACTTTGTGTTCCCGATTACAGCAATCGGCTGTTCGGCACACTACTGTTCAAAACACGGACTTGACTTTCTCTTTGCACTCATTGCGCCGATTATTTATCTTCCAAGTATGCTCATCTACAACGGCGGATTTTCTTCAAGCACACTTTCAACAAACCTTATTCTCCTCGTAGTTTATCTTGTTGCCGGAATTTTCGGACTTTTCCTCGGCGACCTTGCTTTCGGTGACAAGCGCCGTCAGAAAGAAAAGGCAGAACAGGAAGAAGCAGAGGAAATGCTTCTTGAGGCAAAGCGCCGTGAAAAGGAAGAGCTTGAGAACATGACTTCATCAAGCAAAAAGTCCGAAAGAAAAGCACCTTACAGACAGGAACGCAGGCCTGCACGCAGACCGTCGCCTGCCCCGCAGAAAACCGAAACAGCAGATGACGATGATTTTGATTATGACAAGTACCTTTCCGGTATTGACAGAAAGCAAGATCCGAACGAAAGCGAAATTGACGATATCTTAAACGAATACGGACACTAACGGCGAGCCGCCGTTCCCAGTTCGTGCAGATAGTATTTATAAGGGCGAAAATAAAATGCCCGAGCAAAACTTTATAGCTGAAAATGTAAAATCAAAGTCGGGAAGACAATTTGCGAAATGCAAAGCATTGTCTTCCCGACTGTTTTTGTTTAATCAGCAGGGGTGTTCATTGGACTCCCGTTTTGATTAAATTTTATGTTTAAATAAGATTATGTGATGTTATGGAAGTTGTGTGTAATTTGCGACATATATATAATCTGTCTTATCAAAAAGATTGTACCATTACTTCGTCAATTTGCTTTTATATGAAATTTTTGTTTAACTCAACCCAACGATATACTTCTGAATCAAGGTTGCGTCAACAACACTGATTTCACCGTCATGGTTTACATCGCTGTTAAAAAGCTGAGTCTTGCCGAATTTTACAATACCTACAACATATTTCTGAACAGATGTTGCATCTCCAACCGTAATGTTTCCGTCTGGATATGCATCACCGCAAGTCAGGCAGTTCAATTTGCCACCAATCGTTGTTTTATACTCTGCGCCGTTTTTAAGTCTGCAATATTTATAAGCCATAAGGCCCGTATCCTCGCCAAGCTGTCTTGAAATATAAAGCTCCGCATAGCCGTTCTTATCGGGGACAAAAGATGTTACCGCACCTCCGCTGACAAAATATGCGCCCGAGGTTGCATAGCAAGGTTTGCCGCTGCTGTCTGTACCGAAATCCTCATATGTAAAGTCAAAATTCTTGTATGTGCCATCGCTGAGTTTTCCGGTCATTGTGCCATCATCATTAAAGACATCAGGAAAATAGTCGGAGAGTTTAATCCTCATCTTAACATATTCTCCGCCTGTTGAATCATAATTGAATTTCATACCCGTATTACCAAAATAACGATTATCCGCTGTTATCATATGGCGAGTAAATTCCTGATTTTTCGGGAGATTTACAAACTTCGGTGCATCAATACAGTCCTTAAACATCACGCTGTACTTTTGATAATCCATTGATATGAACATTGCCCCGAAATTCTTTGCCGTATTTTCGGTATATCCCGTTGTTGTAACAAAAAGCTGATTGTTTGAGATTTTCTGCGTTGTACCTGTAACTTCAAAGTCCTTGCGATCTTCATACTCGCTTACCGCACCTGTCATAAGAACCGAACCGACGGTAAGCACACCGCACATTGCGATTGCAGTTAATTTTTTGATTATATTTTTCATTGTTTTTCCTCTTTCTATCAGTATGGGCGCTCATTGGACGCCCGATTTGATTGAATTTTATGTTTTCGCAAAATCAGTTGATGTTATGGAAGTTGTGTGTAATTGGCGACATATATATAATCTGTCTTATCAAAAAGATTGTACCATTACTTCGTCAGTTTGCTTTTACATGAAATTTTTATTTAACTCAACCCTACAATATACTTCTGAATCAAGGTTGCGTCAACTACACTGATTTCACCGTCATCGTTTACATCGCTGTTAAAAAGCTGAAGCTTGTCAAAGTCCTCAATACCTGCAACATATTTTTGAACAAGAGTTGCATCAGTAACAGAAATGTATCCGTTTAAATCCGTATCACCGCAAGTTAAACCGACCAGAGTATCTCCGATTATTCCGTAATCGCAATGAGCTCCGTCTTTAAGTCTGCAATAGCGGTATGACATTACTTTTGTATCTACACCAAGCTGTCTTAAAACATATATTTCAGCATAGCCGTCCTTATCGGGAGCAAAGGATGTTACCGCACCTCCGCTTGTCGCATATGCGCCGGATTCCGCATAGCAATTAACACCGATGCTGTCAGTTCCGAAATCTTCGTATGTAAAATCAAAATCCTTGTAAGAACCGTCGCTGAGCTCAGAAGTCATTGTTCCGTTTTCATTGAACAGACGGGAAAAATCGGAAAGCTTAATTTTCACCTTGACATATTCACCGCCTGTTTTGTCAAACTGATAGAATGTCTGAACATTACCGAAATAACCGTGCCCCTGCGTCATCATATATTTTACAAATTTTTCGCCCTTTGGAAGATTTACAAATTTCGGTGCATTGATACAATCCTTAAACCATATATCGTAATCCTTTTCTTCGGTTGTTTGGAACTTTGCACCGAAATTTTTATCGGTATTTTCAGTGTATCCCGTTGTTGTCACAAAAAGCTGATTGTTTGAAATTTTCTGCGTTGTACCTGTAACTTCAAAGTCCTTGTGATTTTCATCCTCGCTTACCGCACCTGTCATAAGAACCGAACCGACAGTAAGCACACCGCACATTGCGATTGCAGTTATTTTTTTAATTATATTTTTCATTGTTATCCTCCGTGTTTGTAATTTTATCCGCAAATTTGTTCATACTTGTCTAAGTTTATCAATCTATTTTTCTTATGTCAATAATTTTAAAATAAATTCGGCATTTACGGCAATATATGCGTATTTTTCAAATATTAACTATTACAAATGACAGACAAAATACTCGGTCATTTCTGTTTTAAACAATTGGTCTTTAAACAAAAAAAACAGGCTGCACCGTGATGCAGTCTGCTGTAAATTATGACGCACGCTCACATATTACATAGTAACGGTCAAAACCGCCGTTGCCGTCACTTATGCAAGTAAACATCGTGAGCAAATCTCTGTCCTTCTGCAAATAGCAGTCGCCTGATTCGTTCGGCTTATTGACTTTGGTTTCAACAACCTTGTAATTGAGTGTATCCCAATAATTTGTGATTGAAACCCTGTCACCGATTTTGAGGTTGCGGAGATTGTCAAAGAATATTCGACCGATGTACCCCGTGTGACCTGCAAGGACTGCGTTTGTATTCTTACCGCCGATCGGCAATGAGGTTGCACTCATATGTGCCGCACCGTAGCTCATATTTGAGCTGTTCGCACCGAGGTAAATCGGCAGACGCATGTTTATTGTTTCGGCGGTAACATAGCCGTAAATACCGTCGGTTATGCCGTAATCTTCAAGATTGACGGCAGCCTGTGAATAGGTATCGTTGCGGAGCATTTCATACTGGTTTGTTTCAAGTTTTTTGTTGTAGGCAACGCTGTCATTGAAAAGTCTGTCGAGGTCAGCCTTGAAAACAACGGGCTGTTTGGAAGTACGCTTGCCGTCCCTGTCAATTTTGTAACCATCTTCGTCAACCTTGCCGTCCTTGACCGCCTGTTCAAAAGAGCCGTCCTCAACTTCTTCAACACGGGTATCAAAGCCGTCAGCCTCACCGTTTGAAATCTGTGTTCCGATAAAATTTGATATAGGGGGGAATGCGACAAGACCTATTCCGACAACGAGCATTGCTATTGCCACACCCGTAAGTATCTTTTTAATCATCGGAATCACCGCCCAAATCATTCTGATTTTCGTCAGCCAAGTCATCTCTCAGCCGTTTTGCACCGTTTGACTTCTTCTTTTTACGCTTGAGCAGAAATACAACCACAAACACAACAAGTGCAACAAAGCCGACAATTATGCCGATTGCGACTGCATAAGGGATTTTGTAACCGAGAAAGAATATGTAACCGTTGTCAAATTTTGCAAGCGACTCGCCCGTTTCAATATACTTTGTATCGTCATAATCGACACGCTTGCCACGCACGAGAAGTCTGTGAGTATTAATGCCGTATGGGGTACAGGTGAGGAGCGTTACAAGGTCTTCACCGTCAACAATTCGCAAGGAATTGATTTCCGAGGGGAGAACAACTTCGATTTGATCAACCTCATATTTCAGCGTTCTGTCGAGGATATGAACATAGAATTCATCGCCGACCTTCATATCGGTGAGGTAATCGAAAAATGTTTCGCCCGGATAACCCGAATGGGCAGAAATTACGGAATGTGTGCTTGCACCGCCGACAGGCAGGGAAGTGTTTTGAAGATGCCCTGCACCTTTGGAAAGAATCTCTTCGCTTGTGCCGTGATAAATCGGCAGATAAACATTGATTTTCGGCACATCAATATAGCCGATAAGACCGTTATCATCAATATTGAGAGTTTTCTCATAATTTGCACCGATTTTCTGAAAAGCCTTTTCGTCGAACGGGTCGGTAATTATCATATTATTTGAAAGGCTGTTATTGTACTTAGCAGCCTCTTCAAACATTTTTTGAGTTTTCTCACTCGGCATCTGAGCAACCCTGTCGGTGTACTCCTTAACCATGCTTCGACTGACATAGTTATTAATTGCGGAGCTGACAAGCGGATAGCTCATTATGCCGATTCCTGCAACAAATATTAAAACTATTAGTAAAATTGACAGCTTTCGTTTCATAAAATTTTCCTTTTCTGCGTGTTTTTGTTCCGTTGTTATTATACTATATTTTACTATTTATCGCAACTGCGTGCCGCAGTCCCAGTTCGTGAAGATAGTTTGTGCAATGCCAAAACATATTCCGCCCGAGCGAAAAATTTAGTTAAATGTAAAATTGAAAATGGAAAATGGAAAATTAATGTCGGGAAGACAGTTTGTAATGTAAAAAACATATTATGCCCGACTGTAAAAATGTAATGGTTCTCCCCTACAGACAATACACAATTTTCATCACATCAAAACATATTATATAAACATAAATATTCATCCGCTTCTACAGCTCTTCTGTAAATAGAACGGGGATGCGTTGCCGCATCCCCTGAAAATTACATATATCATATCACAGATTTTAAGATAAAGATATTCGATTAATTATTTAGCTGCTTTCTTTCTCTTAAGAACAAAGAGAAGAACGCCTGCACAAGCGATAAGTGCTGCACCGCCAACATAGAACATCATTGTACCCATACCACCTGTCTTAGGAACAGTTACAGGGTAGTTAGCAACAGCAACATTGTCACCGTCTGCAATGTTACCTACAAATGTATACTCCTTGCTCTTGTCAATGCTTACTGTAAATACTGAGCTGTTGAGGTTGTAGCCTGTAGGAGCTGCTATCTCTTTTGCATAGTATGTCTGTGTAGCATCAAACTTGAATGTTGTCATTGTGCCTTCGAGAACAAATGTAGCCTCACCGGTAGCGTCTGTCTTAGCAACTACTTTCTTGCCGTCAACTATAAGAGGTGTTTTAGCTTCTGCGTCTGTGAATATCTGGAATTCAGCGTCAGCAAGCTTCTGAGTTGTGTCATTGCCGTTAACCTTAACAACCTTCATGCCGTATGTAAATACATCAGGTGAAGTTTTACCGGGTTCAAAGTTTGTATCAGAATCGTTACCATAAACAAGACCGTCTGTGTTGCGGATAGGTGTGTTGAGCTTAGCTTTTTCGTTTAAATCAGCTGTGTATGTAACAACAACATTTTCTGCATCATAGAACTTCTCAGATGCAAGTGTAGCAGATTTGAATACAACTGCGAATGTAGCAGTAGTTGCCTCACCGTTCTTGCCTGTGTAAGTATAGTTCTTTTCAATAGAGTAATCTTTACCCAAAGTAAGAGCATCAACTGCGCCGTCGTACTTAACTACAACTGAATTCTCGTTGAATGTAAGACCTTCATCCATTGTATCAACGATTGCATACGTTTTTAGCTGGTTGTCGATTGAACCTGCTGTTGAAGCTGTAAGTGTGTAGGTTACAGTCTTATTGTTGTCGCCTACATATGTCTTGTCAGCTTTCTTGTCAACTGTAACAGAACTTGTTGAAACCTTTTCAGCAAGGTTGTGCTCTGTCTGGTCAACAGAAACATACTCTGCGCCGTTGAAGTAAGGAAGTGCTGCGAGTGAGCTCTGAACACCAGTTACCTTAGCGGGCTTAGAAGTACAATATACATAGTAAAGACCTGGGTCTGTTACTGTTGCAGTAGCCTCTGTAACTGTTGAAGAAAAGCTGATTGTTGTAACAGCTGTACCGAATGCAGCTTTGTCTGTCTTGTAGAGGTTATCACAAGCCGTGATGATTTGCTGTGACTTTGCATCTGAGTATGTGCCCTTTACAGCATCCTCAAGTGCTGTGTTGTTGATAGTACTTGTGTACTCACCTGTTGTAAGGTTGAGGTCTGCAATCTTGAAGAAGCTGAATGTGTAATTACCGACTTTGTCAGTGTCAGTTGCATCAACTGCAAGTTTGTACGTAGCTGAATAGCTCTCTACTGCACTTGCTGAGAATGGAATCATGAGAGCGATCATCATTACTGCAAGAACAGCTGCAAAGATTTTCTTTGTAGTTTTCATTTTTACTTTCTCCTTTGTGTTTAATTTAATATATGTAATTCTATTCTAACCGAATGGTTAAACTGAATTTGGGTGGTTGCATGGCGGACACCGGCTAACAACGGTGTCCGTAGCAGTCAAAGAGGTTTTCTATGAAAGAAACATATGATTAAAAAATCACCTGTTCTAACAAGTTAAATCATATTGGGTTACTTTCTGCGTCTTGCTCTGCGTTTTTTACGACCTTTTCCGTAATAGATTGCATAACCAGTGAACATTGTCACCGCAAGACCTGCAACCGATAAACCGAGAACAAAATAACCGTTCATACCGTCACCGCTTGCCGAAGGCATTGTAATTGCGCCGTCAACATAATCATATGTAACATCGTACTTACCCTCAACAGGAAGTGTGAAGTAGGTGAGTGTGTAATTCGGGGTGTAACCCTCTGACGGTTTGTACTCAAACAGACAGTATGTCTGATATGTTGAAGTACCTGATATATAATTGTCGGAACTGTCGCTCCATACAACATTACCGTTTGTTTTTGTGAACTCACCCTGACCGTCCTTGAAGATTGTCAGATTGTCAAACACAGCCTGACCGTTGCTGTCTGTCTTTTTAGAAGTCATATGAGTTTTCATTGAGGCATCTTTAATGATTGTATTGATATCATCTGCAGTAAAGATACCCTCCTCGGATACCTTCATCACAGCAAATTCCGTATCACTTACATTACCGCCTGTCTGATTCTTCTTGTTTACTGTTGCGCTTCCGTGTGTTGTTTCATTTGCAAACAGGGCTTCATTTTCTTTAACAGAAGTAGGATCGTTGAAGTATTCTGCAAGCTGAGCATCGGTTTTGCCTTCAATATCTGAGTTCTTAACCTTAATGTACTTAGCCTCCGTTACTTCACCGCTTTCAAGCAATTCAATCTCGGCAAGCCAGGTGTTTGTATCCATTTTATAATCGGATGCATTTTCACCCTCGGCAAGAGCCTCGGTAATCTTAAATCTGTAAACACCCGCAGTGACTAATTTGAGGTTTTTGAATTCAACCTTACCGTTTTTGTCAGGTGTTTCCAAATTCGTGGAAATTGTTTTTGCGCTGTTTGTCTTGATAGGTTTGCCGTCGGCATCAGGTTTTGTTGTATCCATTGATTCAAGACCTGTCAATGTATAGACGAACTTGCTGCCGCTGTAAGCCTGACCGTCAAGAGTTTTATTTACCGAAATGGCAATGTTTGTAGGATTAACCTTATTGATAAAGTTAAGCGCATTTTCTGCTTCGGCGAGAGTACCGACGAATGTACCGTTGAAGTCCTGATTGCCTACTTTATAAGGAACATAACCTATAACTCTTTTCTCTGTAATCTTATAGGTTGCACCTACAGGAATATTGAGAAGCTTAATGCTTTCGCCCTTTTTGATTGTGAACGAACCGTCCTTAGATGTGCGATAAACTGTGTTTGAATAACCACTTGCATCCTTTTCTTTGAGCTGATACTCAAGAGGATAGGTCTTGTAGTCATAGGTTGAATCGCTGCCGTCAAAGTCGAGAGCAATCGCAAATGTAAACTGCTGATTTGTATCGTAATCGGTTTCACCGTCTTCATTAACAACATTCTTTGAAATTTCAAGAGGTGCTGTCACTATCTTGTTGGTATAGTCGAGCTGGAGCTGTGCATAAGCCTTTTCATCAGCGGGATCCGCAAGATTGAATGCCGACTCCGTAGCTGAACCGCTACTGATTGGTGAACCGTCTCTGTTGTTAACAAGCGCCCAGTTCGTTGTGTATTTAAGCTTACTGCTGTTTGTTGACTCGTTAACCTTCATTTTATTGCCGGTCTTGAATGAGTTGTCAAAGTCAGCTATATAATTATCTTTAAGTGTGAAACCGCTGTTTGAAAGAGTTTCATTGCTTGTGCTTTCGTCTGATTTTGTAAGCTTGTAGCCTTTACCGGAGGTATCGTTGCCGTTCTCTTTGATTGTATAATCAAAAGTTTCATTAGCTTTGAGGTCATCTGAAATTTCAGAAACAACATTGCCTGTATCAAGTGCCTTTGTAACCTTGAGGTCATTGTTGGCAGGTGTCATTGTGAAGTTTACTTTGAAGTTAGACTCAGCCTCACCACGCTCCATATAGAATACTACCATATGGTATGTCTTGTTAGGATCAAGCTGAACGCCATTGTTGATTGTCTTTGTAACGGTGCCAAGGTTTGTATGATGTAACTGACCGTCTGCAGAATACTGAGTGCCGTTACCGTTCCACATTTTACCGTAAAGATCTGAAAGTGTAAGGTCTTCTGTAAGCTTACCGTTCCCTACATTCTGCCACCTACAGAAGATAGCGTTTGTATTGCCTGTAAACTGTGACTGCCTGAACTTATAGAAGCCGTCTGCTGTTGCGTAGGGCTTTTCATACTTTGCTGATGATGAATCATCCCATGTATAAACGCAGAAGTCAGTGTAATCACCTGTCTTAACCCAAAACTCACCTTCCGGAACTGTAAGTTTTGTCGACGATGATGAAGGTGAGTAGTCGGCAAATACATCGTCAGCTGTTGCTTGCATTTTATTAAAGTCAATTGAACCGCTTGCCTCTTTATGGTCACCGCCGAGGTCGAGAGCAAGCTCTGCATCAGCACCTGTTGAATCCTCACCGATATAAACCCAAAGGTCATCGTCACCGCTGAAGTTAAAGGTTGCAGGTTTGTTGTCTGCAAGTAAACCGTCCTTCGGAACTCTGAAGTCTATATCAAGTCTGATACCGAAACCATAGTCAAGGTTATCGTTAGTACCCTTGCCCGCTGATGTGTTCTGAGTATTGTTGAATGGGAAAACACCATAACCGTTTTCTGTACCGCCGAAATTTGTCAATGCATCTTGTACACCATACTGTTTGCCCGTACCGTAGTTAATTTTGGTAGGTGTGAGGCCGTTCCATGTAAAGTAGATGTTATCTTTTGCATTTTTTGAAGTGAATTCATAAGTAGTAACACCTTCAGGGTCAGTAGTTGTACGGAACGGGAAAGATGACTTATAAACATTGGCAACTTTTGCATCATTATATTTAGCGGTTGAAAGTGCCTCAGCATCAAAGTAAGGAGCCTTGACACCATTTGCAACCTGAAGATTGCCCTTGCTGTCAAGCCTGTTGTACATAAGACCCTGTAAGGACTGGTTATAATCACCGCCACCCCATTTCATACCGTTGGAGTTGTTTACTGCATAGTAATAGTTATCTTTATAATTGTTGATGTTTGTAAGTCCTTTTGCGTGGGTCTCAAATGTACTGTACCATTTATCACCCTTGAACATATTACCGAAGTAGAGAGGATACTTCCAGTCAGACTTACAGTTTGAAGCAATGTTGCTTATGTAGCTGTTGAAGTTATCAAACTGATACCAGTAATTTTCAATATCACCATCGTTTTTCTTACCCTGACACTGAAGATACCCTTTCTCCTGCTCCATATCAGACCAGTAGTCAAAGTATGTTGCGTCAACGCCTACGATGTTAGGATTATCTGAGAATGAATTTTCAACGACAGCACCATAGTTTACATTGTCTATTTCCGAGAATTTTGTCCAGCCTTCGCCTCTGGCTGTCTTAACATATGTAGCCGTGTTATCGTTGTAGCCCGAACCATCATATTCCGAATCTGTCGGATATGATGTTGCAGAAGATGCACCGTTGAGGTTATGTTCGTTCGGATGGAATCTTAAAAGCGCACCCGCCGGAATTTCACCTTTGAACACCACAGAACCGCTTACCTTGGTGTCTTTGGTGTCTTTTGTAAGCTCAACTGTTCCTTCATAGGCATCGTTGTAGTCAAAAGTTGCATAAACCTTTGCAAGCGACTTCCAGTCATCGTTTGAAACATAAACTTTTTTATATGTTGCTTTCGACTGTTTGTCGGGAGATTCAACAGAAAGGTATTTACTTTCTTTGAACGAGCCGTCGGTAGAAAGATAAAATTCTGTGTCGCCCGTAGCACCAGAAATGTCGATGGTCTTGATGAACGGGTTAGTCCACTGACTTTTTGAAGCATCATAAAGAGCATTATCGGCACTGTATGAGTCGTTAATACCGAGGTCGCTTGTTTGTGTTTCGCCCTTGTTGCTGAAGATTACATTTTTATGGGATGACTTAACATCTACATAGTAGTAATCGCTGTCTGAAGATGTCTTAGTCATTGCAGCACCCGGCCACTCTGCGTTGAAGTCATCCTCGTTTACCCAAGAATATGCATAAGCTTCCTTATAGGTATTATTGCTGTTATTAAGATAGATACGGCGGGAACCGTTTGCAACAGTCTTTTCGGGAAGAGTAAAATTAACCCCGGAAGAAAGCTCAATTTTTGTTGCACCGGATGGTGCAATGGTTTTAAAAACTCCCGACGAAGGATCTTTGCTTACTTTTTCTGTTTTAAGAACCGTGCCGTCATCCTGAGCAAAACGACATGTAACAGAAGAAAAACCATTCCATTCCTTATTCTTGTTCAGGTTAATGTAAATCTTCTGATCCAAAGATGTTGCCGCAAACACATTAAGCGACATACCCGACACGGCACATATCGAAAGCATGAGGGTAAGTGCAAGCACAAGAGAAAAGCTTTTCTTTGCGGTTATGCAAAGCTTTTTACTTAATTTCATAATTTTTTCTTCTCCTTCATTGCCGATTACTTTGTTTTGGCAGTCAAAGTACAATTAAACAGAACTGCATAGGACAGTCCAATATATCTGCCAACTAATTATGAAACGCAATTTTTTGAATTTGTTCTTCTTTTTTACTTGTATACAATTATATAATATTTTATTGCATATTTGTAGAGACAATACAGCCAAACTTTTGGTAATATTTTTGGCTATTTTGCATATCTGCAAGCACGATTTAATATTTTTGACCATAATGTGATTTTATTACTTATTTATCGCCATTTTTTGTGTTTAAGATAAATT
>OMCU01000362.1_pt1 | contig 34280 bp, 27 predicted proteins | sample 1645081 | NCBI WGS metagenome assembly OMCU01 (sample SAMEA103958122, study PRJEB25191) | human gut metagenome | biome: human-associated habitat [ENVO:00009003]; feature: intestine environment [ENVO:2100002]; material: feces | place: Germany | collected 2013/2015 | reverse complement strand
TGTTTCTATAATATCTTCATAAGATGAGCCAGCCTTTGCCATACAATCTGCCGTATATACGCTGACACCAAAGCCTTCTCCAACACCGATTGTCGTTATCTTAACGCCAGTCTGCATATATTCAATACTAAAATTGGGCGAATTAATACCAAGTACATATGCAAATTCACTTCCCGACATAACAACATTCCCTATCTGAAGCTTTAACACATAACCAGCTTCATTCTTGGATACAATCTGAATTTGCTGTGCCAGATTATTTTTATCAAGATTAATGCTGTCGTATTTTTTCTCAAATGAATTAACAAAATCTTTATTGCTTATAGTCTTAACAACAAGATAGTCCTGTGCATTTTTATCATTATTACACTCCACTGCTGAAAGATAAGCATACTCATCACCTAGTATTGAAGCCCCTGAAAGCGTGCTTCCAGATGTTATATATGTATATCTTGCCTCAATATACTTATCGTTATACCTGATTGCAAGTCCACTTGTCGCAGCCGTGCAGTCCTTAACAAGATTATAATTATCCTCGTAATCCTTCCCCCATTTGCTTTTCATCTGCTGTGTCGTCATATATTCCATTCCAAGCTCACTGCTGTCTATAATCATTTGCTCACCCATAAGCCTGTATACATCTGTCCTTATCATAATGCTTTCTGCTTTAAGAACTTCTACTTCACTGCTCATATAAAGCCTTTTGGCAAGCACCATCGCCACAAACCTGTCAACACCTACCTCCTGCGTGGCATTTCTGTATTTTACAATCACTTTTCTTCCATCGCTGTAATCTTCATTCACAGGCGTGTACACAACTCCTGTAACATTCAGTGTAACAATAGTCGGTATAAGCAGATATATGGCGATAAATACAATTACCGCCGCACATTTTTTCTTTCTATAACTATATGAATTGCTTAAAAAAATTCTATCCAACATTCAGTACTCCTTTATGTCTGCACTTATATGGCGCATATTAAAGAGTATGAATTATGGATAGAATTTATTCTTGTTATTACTGTACTTTAACTGGTGTCTTAGTAAGCTTCCAGATTTCTGTAGCGTACTCTTCTATAGTTCTGTCCGATGAGAACTTACCAGCCTTGAACGAATTAATCATAACTGTCTTAGCCCAGCTCTTCTCATCTCTATATCTTTCATCAATCTTCTTCTGTGCATCTGCATAAGAACAGAAATCTTTAAGGATAAAGTAAGTATCTGCCCTTCTGCCTTCTTGTGTATTAAGAAGTGAATTGTAAATATCTCTGAACATCTCTGGGTCTTCCTTAGAATACTTACCATTGATAAGTTCCATAAGAACTTCTCTTATATCCTGATCATTGTTGAAGATTTCCATTGGGTCATATCCGCCCTCATTCTCATAACGTATAACTTCGTCTGAGCTAAGTCCGAATATAACTGCATTGTCTGCTCCAACTTCCTGTACTATCTCTACGTTAGCACCGTCCATTGTTCCAAGTGTCATAGCACCGTTAAGCATAAACTTCATATTACCTGTACCAGACGCTTCCTTAGAAGCTGTTGAAATCTGCTCTGATACATCTGCTGCTGCAAATATAATCTCAGCATTAGATACTCTGTAGTTCTCTATGAATACAACCTTAATCTTACCATTGATAGACTCATCATTATTGATTACTTCTGCTACATTATTGATAAGCTTGATTGTCTGCTTCGCAATCTTGTAACCTGCTGCTGCCTTTGCACCAAATATAAATGTTCTTGGCACAATATCCATATCTGGATTCTTCTTAATCTCATTGTAAAGATACATTATGTGAAGAATATTAAGAAGCTGTCTCTTATATTCGTGAAGTCTCTTTACCTGAACATCAAATATTGAATCCGGATTAACATCTATTCCATTATGCTCCTTAATGTACTTAGCAAGTCTTACCTTATTCTTATGCTTAATCTGCATAAATTCCTGTCTTGCCTTTTCATCATTAACATATACTAAAAGCTTCTCTAACTGCTTAAGGTCTGTTATCCAGCCGTCACCAATCTTGTCTGTAATCCAGTCTGCAAGAAGTGGATTAGCGTGAAGAAGGAATCTTCTCTGTGTAATACCATTAGTCTTGTTGTTGAACTTCTCTGGCATCATCTCATAGAAGTCCTTAAGCTCCTGCTTTTCTAAGATTTCTGTGTGAAGCTTTGCAACACCATTAACTGAGTAGCCTGCACATATAGCAAGATGTGCCATCTTAACCTGCCCGTCATAGATAACAGCCATCTTTCTAACCTTTTCCTGATCTCCAGGATATTTAGCTTTAATCTCTTCTACAAATCTTCTATTAATCTCTTCTACTATCTGATAAATTCTAGGAAGAAGTCTTGAGAATAATTCGATAGGCCATTTTTCAAGTGCTTCTGCCATAATAGTATGGTTAGTATATGCAACTGTCTTAGTTGTGATATCCCATGCCTCATCCCATTCAAGACCATTTTCATCCATAAGAATTCTCATAAGCTCTGCAACTGCAACTGTTGGATGTGTATCATTAAGCTGGAATGTAACTTTCTCATAGAGCTTTCTTACATCACCGTTGTGCATACTCTTATATCTGTCAACAGCTCTCTGTACTGATGCTGATACGAAGAAATACTGCTGCTTAAGTCTTAATTCCTTACCAGCATAGTGGTTATCATTAGGGTAAAGAACTTCTACGATATTCTTAGCAAGGTTCTCCTCCTCAATAGCCTTCTGGTAATCACCTTTATCAAATGAGCTTAAGTTAAATGTATTAACTGGCTCTGCATCCCATATTCTAAGTGAATTAACTGTGTTATTGCCATATCCAATAACAGGAAGGTCGTATGGAACAGCTATAACTGAACGGTAATCTTCCTGAACGAATATATCACGTCCTGATGCTTCATCTCTGTAAGAACGTACATATCCACCAAACTTTACTTCATACTTGTATTCAGAACGCTTAATCTCAAATGGATTGCCATCCTTTAACCAGTTATCTGGAACTTCTACCTGATATCCGTCCTTAATCTCCTGCTTAAACATTCCGTACTTATATCTTATACCACAGCCGTATGCTGGATATTCAAGTGTAGCTAAAGAATCAAGAAAACATGCTGCAAGTCTTCCAAGACCACCATTACCAAGTGCCGCATCAGGTTCCTGATCTTCGATAATATTGATATCAAGACCTAATTCTTCAAGAGCTTCTTTTATCTCATTGTACTTAGTAAGATTAATCATATTATTGCCAAGTGCACGACCCATAAGGAATTCCATTGACATATAATATACAACCTTAGGATCTTCCTTATCATATGTCTTATGAGTTGCTATCCACTTATCTATTATAAGATCTTTAACTGCATATGCCACTGATTGGAACACCTGCTGTTTGTCAGCTTCATCTATGTTCTTTCTATACAAAGACTTACAATTGCTTACGACCTTCTTCTTAAATTCTTCTTTGCTAAAAGATACTGCTGTGTCTGTCATACTGTATTCTCCTCCTTATATATAGATATACCCAATCTGTATACCTTTTATTACCAAATTAAGAGTTAATTAATCATCAACTCCGCTTTCCAACTGTATCTCCAGCCAGAAATACTATATAAGTAAATTATACACGATTACCACACCTATTGCAATTTAATAAACTTATTTTAGTGTAAATACAACATAAAATTGTTAAAAAAACAACATACTTTTCACGAAAATCATCTTTATTACAACATAAGCAATACCCTGCACTGAACTATATCAACTCCCAACTGTATATATTCTATTGTTCCGTTATTCTTCTTAACAAGCTCACTTACATTCCTAATACCATATCCGTGATAGCTGTTATCTTTTTTGGTTGTGTTCATTTCCGGATTGTTTTTTAACACATTTTCTTCTGTAGTATTACTTATTTTTATTACCATCGCCTGTTCATCTGAATATATGTCCACACTTATTCTTTTATTGACTGCTTTTAATGCTGCCTCTATTGCATTATCCAGCAAATTCTCCAGAATAATATGTATATCATAGTCGGATACACCTTTAAGTTCTCCACATACCATACACTTTATTGATAATCCATTATTGTTGCAATACTCTATCTTTCTGTTGAGAATATGATTGATAATTGCATTTTCTGAATATATATTATCCTGCCTATACAGCTTTCCTTCTTTCTGAAATTCACTCAGATAATTGACCGCTCTCTCTTGTTGCCCATTTTCTATAAGATATTGTGTCATATCTATAACTTTTGTAATTTCATGGCGCACTTTTTTAGTTTCAAGATACACTTTATTAATCTCATCAACATTTTGCTTCTGATGCTCCAACATCTCCATCTGAATAGCATTTTCCGCCTGTTTCTGACATATATTTTGTTCCATCATTAACAATATAATTGTTATAATATTTATAGCCACAAGTCCTATTATAACAACCGATGTATATACAATATTATTACCATTATCAGCATCAATGCTTAAAACTCCCGCACATACCATAATAGTAATAATAGGTATAGACAATGTAAGTATAATGTACCTGTCTTTCAAAAAGCTTCTTGTTCTTTCTTCCATTTTAACTATAATCAATAAAAATGACATTAATACAATCTGATTGACAAATGCCGCAATATAATAATCTATATTTCTAGTCTTTATAAGCTCCATAAAATCCTTGGATAAAACCAGTCCCACAATATTCCCCGCAATAACTGATGAGAAAGCCAGAACAAATACAAGCATAATATTATATACAAGTTTCTTTATAAAAGTACCTCCAAGCATCATATAACTAAAAAACAATGATAACCCCAGATATATTAAAATTCCGACACCTTCAAAATCTGTAAAATATCCCTGTAACATAAGATATAAAAATGTATACACTGTTCCCGTTATGTATACATCCTTTTTTTCTCTATCAGTTCCAAGACATTTTTGCAAATACCAGGTAACCATAAATCCCTGAAATATATTTAAAATAATCTCTATAATTACATCGTATACTCCCCAACCAGACATATTCTCTCACTCCTATATCTTTGCTCCATATAACTTTACATAATATCGTAATAATCCCTTACAATAATCTTTTATTAAGCCATTGTTGTTTTACCTTAGTAACATTTTCCCTCCCAATAGGATACATTTCTCCATTGTCCATAATCAAATTCGCTTCTTTTATGTTTTTTATATACCTTGAATTTACTACTATTCCCCTTCTCACCTGAATAAAGCCATTCTCTTCAAGTTCCTCTATATGCTTTACCATCTGATCTCTAATTGTAATATCCTTATTATTTTTAAGAACAATACGAAGCTGATGATTAAATACCTCAACCGAATATATATCATTAGCATTTAATTCCACTCTCTTAGTATTGTTGTTAAATGTTATTGTTCTGTACTCTTCACCAAGATATAATTTAATCTCATCCATAACCATTTTAAGGTCTTCACTGGCATATTTTTTTCTTATAAACCCCAAAGGTCTGCATACAAAACTCTTAGTGACATAATGGTCGTGATTGGACATATATATAATTGCAATGTTTTTATTTTGTCTGCACAATATCCTTGCTACATCAAACCCAATACTTTTATTTTCAAGTTCAATGTCCATAAATACTATATCTAATTCATTAGCAATATGAGCATTTACAAGTTCTTCTCCTGTATTAAAAAGATTATATATTATCTCATCGTTATAACCACTTTTAATAAATGCTTCATTTATTTTTTCTTTCATATAACTCATATTTTCATTATCGTCATCACATATTGCTAATCTTATCATATGCTTATCTCTCCATATAAAAATATTACTGTTTAAAACAATCACCCCTCAATATGAATTGCTTCAAACAGTAATATTTTATCATTATTATTCAAGATAATAAAGATATGCGTATTCCAAATCTATATCGTTATTTACCTATTCTATCTATTATCTACACATTATATTCATAAAATCTTCCATAGAAATTCTTTCATCCGCACTTGTTGATTACCTTTGACTATATTTCTTTGCTATTATTCAATATAATACTATATTCCCCTTTTATATAACTTATTCTGGTGTAACTGGTTCCAGCGTTATATTTCCACTACCAATCTGCGATTTATCCAAAATCGCTGAAACATTAACATCCACGAAACCTTTTTTATTTTTAAATACTTCGTCTTCTAATTTTATTCTAAGATTTTGTTCTTCTTCTGATAATTCCAAGCCTTTTATATCGTGTGTGGAAAATCCTATCAGCAGACACCGCTCGTCTCCTCCATAAAATTCAGCACTAATATTTCCTGATACCTTTTCATCCGTATTATTTAATATTACTGTATCCTTTATATTACCATCAGTATCTAATATATAAATATAATTATCATATTTTTTAAATTGCTCATCAAGAGGCTTTCCACTCAAAGCCATCAGATTAACACCCTTATATATATAGATATAGTTTCCATCATAATTCTTTAAATGTACATAACCATAGTCTTTTTCGTGCTGTAATTCCTGTACATACAAATCTTTGATATCTCCTGTACTTATATTAAGCTTTTTAACCATATAATTATCTTTATCAACACAAGTAAAATATAAGTTGCCATCCTTATCAAAATACGTTTCACTATTCCAATTTATAATCGTTGATGATATTTCAGGGTACTTTTCATTCATATCACACAGTCTACTCACCTTGTCTGTAGAGATATCTATCTGTTCTATATAATATAAGCTTTTATCGGCAGATACTCCACTTAACCAATTCACATATATCTTATCCTCTATTGGATATAACGATACTCTTTCATAATAATTATATTCACTCACATACTCTTTAACAACATATGCCTGTTCATCTGAATTCAAGGAAACTGCACATATAAACAATGAATTATCTCCTGATAATTCATAATACAGCTTACCATTAGTTATACAGGCGTTCTTACTATTTTTATTAACGGACAATCCATTTATTGATAAGGTCTTCTCTTCCTTCTTATCTCTCATCGTCTTATCATAAGAAACAAGTATATCTTTTTCCTCAGTTTTCTCAATCATATATAATCTTTCATTATGATACCATATCTTGCTTCCTACACAGATATTCTGTGATATATATGCCTCACATTCATCTGTTCTATGGTCGCAATCAACCTTAGAACATAATGGTATCGTCATATCTTTAATCATATCATAATAATATATATACATATTACTATTATTAATAACTGGTGCACCGTCTATGTAATAATATCCAGTCTCCGATGCAGCTGCGGAACCCGCCATATAATACTGCGGTGCATTATCGTCATAAGTATATGAAGAATACCTGTAATCATCAGTTACTGTTGATTGATTAGATTGCTTATCACCACAGGCAGATATTCCCAACATTGTCACTACCGTGATTATTATTAATATTATTTTTTTCATAGCCGATACACCTCTTTCTAATATGCTAAATCAATATAATACCTGTCACATTCTGTTTATACTGTTCTTACTAATTTCAGTATATCTATCCAAGCGAACATTTCAATACCATTGGCGTGAACTGTCATTTTTTGGCGTGAATTGTACCTCATCTCACCTATTTATATAAAAACGTGGAAAAAAATTGTAATCATACAACCTTCTTCCACGCTTATTACTATTGATTATATTTTCTATTTATCATTCAAAATAATAAAGATATACATCCTCTAAATCTATATCATTGTCCACCCTTACAGCCTCCTCTGGAAGCTCATCTCCGACAAGCCTTAATACCATACCGTTCTTTCTCTGCCTGATATTTCCTATATGGTACTTTCCCTGCAAATCAGCTACATCTGAAAGAGTGCAGACAACTTCACCAACCTTGCCCTGCATATTCTCTATAAGCTGTGAAGGTGTTCCTGTTGCAATTATCTCACCATCCTTTAACAAAAGCACTTTATCCGCTATACACTCAATATCACTTACAACGTGCGTTGCGAATAATATAATCTTATCTCTGGATAATTCGGCAATATAATTACGGATACCTATTCTTTCCTTAGGGTCAAGACCTGCTGTCGGTTCATCAAGTATAAGTATCTTGGGGTCACCCAATAACGCCTGTGCAAGAAGCACACGCTGTTTCATACCACCAGAGAAACCTCCTATCTTCTTATACGCAACTGATGTAAGATTGACTACTTCAAGCAATTCATCTATCTGCTGATTAACCTTTTTAATAGTCACATTTCCAGCTTCATCAACAGACTTTACACTCTTAACACCTTTTATCTCTGCCATATACTTAAGAAATGCCTTAGGCGAAAACTCCTCATAAAAGCCCTGTTGCTGTGGCATATATCCTACAACCCCACGAAACTTTGCCCCAAGCTTTAATATATCAACAAGCTCCTTAGATACTGTATTATCTTCACCATCACTATACATTATGCTTCCGCCATTCTTATCACGGCTGACATTATCTGTTATCAGATTAATCATCGTACTTTTGCCTGCACCGTTAGCACCAAGTATTCCATATACTCCCGGCGTAAATGTATAATTTATCCCTTTCAAAGCTTTGACATTTCCATATGTTTTCTTTAAATCTGTAATCTTAAGTTCCATAATAACCCTCCATACTTCTCATACCAAATAGCTTTTATTTAATGGATATTCTGTCTATATAATATTTAAAAATATTATTTTATATTTTTACGATATGTTGCACAGGCTATCACAAGCATTATTACAAATACTACAATAAGCAGAATTATGCTTTTTACGTTATAGCCATATGTATTAAACAGTCTGTTAATATCCATACCTACAACTATTGAAAACTTTTGCGCCCAGTTTACACCTAATATATATATAACGTGTGGTATTAACATAACAAATGAAACAATTAACGATACTTTATAGCTAAATCTATAAGATATAATATAAGCTGTAAATGCAACAACAAGCATCCATATAAGCCTGTATACACTACACCAGATAATATATGCCAGAATACTTATATTAACTGGAAAATCCTTAAACATCTGTAAACACCATATACTTTGTGTAAGCTGGTTATATACATAACGGTCAGATATATTATGTACATTAATTATAGTTGATATCAGCCACAATAATGTGGTTATTATGAAGACCTTTAACATTTTATTATTCCATAACCTTACTCTTCCTTTAGATGAACGTATATGGGCTGTCATTTTATTCTGCCTTTCAAAAGCATAGTCCCCTGCAAATAATAATATAACTATAATAATACTTATAAAATTTACGCTCTCATTACTAGAATACATTCTTTCTCCAAGTATATCATTATAATTGGCTGGATTAACTATAACTGCTGATGCTGACCTGTTATCATTAATTTCATTGACATAATCAACTGCCGCCTGCATTGCATCTATGTTACACTGCTCTTTTAACAATTCCTCCTTTTTATATAACATTGCAGCTTCATCCTGCTTTGCTTCTTCTAACTCATCTCTTAAATCTGTTATATAGGCTTCCACATCTTCATCTGGCGCACGTCCATCAAATTCCTTATAGAATTTATTAACCATATAATTGTTATTAGTGTAATCCACGCCTCGTTGAATTTTAAATGTCATAAGCACATACACCAATACAATTATAAACAGAATTCCCTTCTGTATTATAAGCGTCTTATATATTTCCATTAAAAGAAGCGACATTTTATACATCAGTTTCTGTATCAATATATGTATTTTATCAAGCATAATATCAATAATATTCTTCTTTCTGATAGTATGCTTTGATGAATACACAACTATATTTCCAACAAGACCTATAAGGAATATAACCGCAGTCATAACAAATGTAGTAGTACTTATATCTGCTATAAAGCCATTGGTTCCCCAGTTCTCATACACAAGATAAGATGTTCCAGAAAACAATATATTTATTATGTTTATGTACTTCAAAGCATTAAACTGGCTATTATACTGAATTTTATTATATAGCAGATATTCACACAAAAATATTACTATAACCAATGTAACAGCAACTTTATAATTACTTATAAGATTAATTACAAAATATATAAATAACCCTATAGTAAACATTGCCAGTGCATATACCAGACAATATAGAACAAAGAACTGGTTAATGCTTATAGCATATGGAAACATATTAAACAACTTGGAATTCTGTATATATGCACCGCCAGAAATTCCATATACACGAGCATATATAGCATACAATATTCCGTTGTACAGAAATGAAAGTACAATATTATATATAATTATAATGCCACATCTTACTATCGGAAGTAATATGCGCCCACGCCTGCTTGTTCTTACAAGTACCAATACACCATTATCTGTTTCTTCTGTAAAATAGATAATAATAACTGTGAATATAATTATATACAAAAGAGGCATCGTTCTGTTGGTTACCAGCTTTTCAACAGCCGTTGTATTAACCATTTCTACATCAACAGATGGGCGATTTTCCTTATCCTTAATCTGTTTATTCACATTAAGTATATAAAAACTATTGTCATTACCAAAAAGTGTACTCTGCAATATTCTGTTATAATTCTTTGACTGGTTATCTGCATTATAGCTTTCGATATATTTTTCTTTTTCCTTAATTAGTCCAGCAGCTTCCTCTATATATTCGCTGTCTTCTTCCTTATATTGTTCATACGTTTTAGTAAGTTTTTCTGCTGTAAATGCTACGTTATCATTTTTAATATTATTATAATCTGCAATAATCTCCTTGTAATACTTATACACTTTACTATCCTGATTATAATTAATCTGATAAAGGCTTATACATATCATTGCTATAAACAGACACACTATGCAAAGCAAACTTTTTCTTACAATTCTTACAAGTTCCATACGCCTTCACCTCACCCATAACTTATTCAGGTGTAATCTGCTCCAAAGTTATAGCACCACTGCCAATCTGAGATTTATCCAAAATAGCTGAAATACTAATAACAGGACCTCCATTTTTATTTTTTCTACCTTCTTCTATAAGTTCTGTTCTAAGAGCTGTTTTTTCTTCAGATAACTCCAGACCTTTTATACCATATTTGCTAAATACAATAAGAAGACATCTGTCATCTCCTCCATAAAATTCACCTGGAATATTTCCACCGGCTGTATCATCTGTTCCATTCAATGTTACAGTATCTTTTACATTACCATCAGTATCTAATATGTATATATTATTGTCATATTTTTTTCTTTTTTCTTCAATACTCTTTTCAGCAAGTGCTTCTCCATTGACATTTTTATAAATATATAAATACTTACCATCATAATTTTTCAAACTCACATACCTGTAGTCTTTTTCGTGCTGCATTTCCTGCGAATATATGTCTTTGATATCCCCTGTACTTATATTAAGCTTTCTTACTATATATTTATTATCACCTACGCATGCAAAATATATATTTCCATCACTATCAAAACGCGACTGTATACACCATTCTGTATATATAATAGTTGATGCTATTTCTGGATACTTCTCATTCATATTACACTGAATAACAACTTTATCTGTTGACACATCAATCTGCTCTGTATAATATCTATACTCATCAGCTGATATTCCACTCACCCAGTTAACATATAGATTATCTTCTATTGGATATAATGAAAGTCTTTCATAATAGTGATACTCACCAGCGTACTGTTTCACAATATAGGCTTGCTCATCTGTATCTATAGGCACTGCACACAGATATATCTGATTATCTCCAGATACTAAATAATATAATTTACCATTAGTTAAACAGGCACTATTATCATATTTATTAACTGACAATCCATTTATTGATAACGTCTTCTCTTCTTTCTTATCTCTCATTGTCTTATCATAGGAAACAAGTATATCTTTTTCTGTAGTTCTCTCAATAATATATAACCTTTGATTATGATACCATATCTTATTTCCCAGACAGGCATCCTTAGACATATATGCCTCACACTCTTCTGTCCTATGGTCACAGTCCATCTTAGAACATAATGGTATGGTCATATCTTTCACCATATCATAATAATATATATACGAATTCCTATTATTATTAACAGGCGCACCGGCTATATAATAATATCCTGTCTCTGATGCCGCCGCATTATCCGACATATAATACTGTGGTGCATTGTCATCATATACATATGAGGAATACTTATAATCCTCAGATGATGTCTGATTTGTTACCTTACCCGAACACGCTGTCATAATTAATGCTGTTGTAACTGTCATCATAATTAAAAATATCTTTTTCATAGCCGATACGCCCCTTTCCATAATCAACATTTTAGATATTTTACTATTCTAACCAGTAATCAATATTCCCCCATTCATCAACACTAAAATTAAAATATACATATCCCTCATAATCACTATCTCCTAAATAACCTGTATAATGGAATACATATGTTGCCATTGATGTTGTATATCCATATTCATCTGCGTAATCCATATTACCTATAATAACATCACCATAATCACTCCATCCTCGTGGAGTTATATTTATAACCCAGCCATAAGAACCCTCATCATATGCATATTCAACATCAGCCGTTATAGAAATATCCACACTATGTGAATTGTCAAGTACATAATTGGAAGCTGCTGTTACCGTTACTGCACCACCCTGTGATGCGGATGCCTTCTGTGGATTAATAAATACTACAACAGCAATAAATGCTATGATAGCCGCTGTTGCCATTTTACCTATTCTCTTTATTCTCATAATATTCATAATATTTTCTCCTTTCGGTAAATATCTTTAGTTACTCGGTTACTAACTAAATATTATCTATACCTCCTCCCTTCTTAATTAAATTTAACTCTTTGTTGCACTAATACTAAATATTAAGAACTGAGCTCTTGGTTCTTTATAATTAATGCACAAAGTATTTATACCATCAGTCTAACTCATTAGACCTATTCTGTCAATTAATTTTACTTTTATTTATTACATATTAGCTACCATAATGTTCATTCCCATTATGTTATTAATCATAATATCTATCTATTATTTCATAATCTACACTTGTTTCACCATAACAATCTGCGTACGCTTTTATCTTATATTTTATATTTAAGCCGTCAGAGTTGCTTATCGTGCAATATCTTACTCCGTAATCTTGATATATTTGAGCATTCTCATCTATTACAGCTGAATAACCGTCACAACATTCCACATTTAAATATATCCAGTCCATACTTACCCAAGCTCCATCTGCATATTCATATGAAATAATAACTTTTACATAAGCACATACTTCTCCTGTATTATCTATTAACTCTATATGATAAGTAACATTATCCTCATACAGTCTCCTATCCAAATCAATCTCTTCAATATATGAATTTATAAATTCACTTTCTCCTGCTTTTACATTACAAATCATAGAATTAATCGAAATTATTATAAATAAAACTAACCCTAATAAAAATTGTACTCTTTTTTTCATACTTAACTCCTCTCTAGACTCCTATTCACCTTAAATTACCTATCTAAATGTTATTCACTTGGAAAAACAATCCATATCGTAACCCCGCTATCTCTTGCATTAGCTGGGTCAAACTCTTGATATGACTGGACATATTGTCCACCCGTTCCTAATACTTTCCCATCGACTTCCTTCTGCTCTGTCCTAATTACCTCCTCTTCTGCCTGTTCTTCATCTTCTATCTGTACGCTCTCATCTGTATGCTCTATCTTTTCAATGACATCTGTACTTCTATTAACTTCACTACCACCGGCCTCTACATACTGCACCGTAGGCTTTATGAATAATGCAGCCATAACAACCAACAATATCAGTAATGATACCGCCACCTTGCTGGTACTGGCACTTTGAGGCTTCATTATATTACCTATTCTATTAATCGTAATTCTGTAATCATTATTAAATCCCAGCACTCTTACTTTTGTCATATTGCCTTTATAAGCACTGTTTAACAATATATTGGCATATTTCTTACTCCAGTCCTCATCGTCCATATGTCTGTTACAGCAGTCATAATCACAGCTTAACTCTATATATTCTGAATAATACTTATAGAACATCCATACCAGCGGATTGTACCAGTATATAACCGCTGCTATGCCTGTTATTATCTTGATAATATGATGTTTGTGGCATATGTGCGTATACTCGTGCTCATAAAGATATGGTACGTCTTCATCATTGACTGCATATGATATATAAACCTTAGGTCTGACAACACCATATACCAATCCAGAAGATATATAATCGCTTCTGTATACTTTCACTCTTTTACCGCCAGCTAGTATTTCCTGTGGAATACTTGTAGATAATCTGTTCCTGAATTTCATATCAGCTAACATATTACGCAGAAATATCACAACAATTCCAAGCAGCCATATGACCGCTAATATTTCATACATATTTATTGTTATTCCCGTCACACTGTCTGTGTAACTCACTTCTGACAATATGTCTGTTGATACTCTTTTTATATTGAACCTGATTGACAGTGGTATCAGAATTCTGACCCACACTAAAGACATTAACAGCAGCTTAAGCTTCGCTGACTTTATACGCATTAATCCGCATATCAGCAGGCATATTAATATAGCTGCCATTACTCTGATATTATTCTCCAAAACGTCTGTATATAACTTTAACCCCATCATATGTATACCCCCACTCACTGATGTATACGGATTGCCCTAAGCCTTCCACTTTACACAATCCCCATTGTGTTATTTATCTAACCCAAATTGTCTTACTATCTCCTGTCTTTCCTCGTCCGTTATCCCCCTTGCACGAACAAAAGCCGCCACAAATTCCGGCAGCGAACCGTCAAATCTTGAATCTATGGTATTCACGCTCTCTATTGACTGTGCATCTTCTTTCTTAATTATAGATGTGACTATTGTATTCTCGGACTTTATTATTCCGCGGTCACTCAGTCTTTTTATAACTGTATATGTGGTTGACTTCTTCCAGTCAAGCTTTTCCCTGCATAATCTCACCAGCTCCGTGCTCTTAACTGGTTCATTCTCCCACAATATCTTACAGAAGTTATACTCACTTTCATATATTACTGGCTGCATATTAATCTGCACCTCTCTTATCTGATATTTATAGCCTTAGTCTAAGTCACCAAACCTTATTTGTCAATATATATTTTCACAAATATTTATACATCAACCCAAAAACTGTAAATATTAAAAAATCAGGAGAAAATTCGCACAACTGTAATTTTCTCCTGATATATTAAAGTTCTATATTAGTTCTTCTCAACTGCAAGTACAACCTTCTCACCATTGATATCCCAATCCTTAGTGAAGCCTGCTGTCTTACCTGTTTCTATAGTATTTGCAAGAACAACGCTCTTGATCTGTTCTTCATTCTTCTTCATAAGGTCTGCTAACTTGTCATTACCATCTACATATACAGTAATCTTGTCCATAACCTCAAATCCAGCATCCTTACGCATAGTCTGAATCTTGCTTACGATTTCTCTTACGAAGCCTTCCTCGATAAGCTCTGGTGTAAGGTTAGTATCCATAACAACTGTGATACCCTTATCAGAACTTGCTACAAAGCCTTCCTTCTGAGTCATCTCAATAAGAACATCATCCTTCTCAAGAACGATATCTTCACCATCAGCATTGATTGTAAATGAACCCTTAGTATTAAGTTCATCCATAGTTGCATTGCCATCAAGTGTTGAAAGTGCTGCTCTGATAGCATTAAGATGCTTGCCATACTTTGGTCCGAGTGTCTTTAACTGTGGCTTGAATGAGTATGAAGTAAATGCTCTTACATCATCTGTGTACTCAACTTCCTTAACATTAAGCTCATCTGCTATGATAGCTGTAAAGTATTCGTTTAACTTCCAGTCAGCCTTGATGTACAGCTTGCCGATTGGCTGTCTGTTCTTGATATTAGTTGAGTTACGGCATGCTCTTCCGATAACAACAGCATTTAATACATCTTCCATGTTATCTTCAAGTTCCTTGTCAATCCATTCTTCCTTGACTTCTGGGAAGTCGCAGAGGTGGATACTGATAGGAGCTGTCTTGTCTATACTGCATACAAGGTTTCTGTAAATGCTTTCTGTCATAAAAGGAATCATAGGTGCTGCTGTCTTGCAAAGTGTTACAAGTGTTGTGTAAAGAGTCATATAAGCATTAATCTTATCCTGCTCCATACCCTTTGCCCAGAATCTTTCACGGCATCTTCTTACATACCAGTTAGAAAGCTCATCTACAAAGTCCTCAAGTGCTCTTGCTGTTTCTGTAATCTTGTAGTTGGCAAGATTATTATCAACAGTCTTAACAAGAGTATTAAGCTTTGAAAGAATCCATTTATCCATAACAGGAAGCTTATCATACTCAAGTGTGTACTTAGTAGCATCAAAATCATCTATGTTAGCATAAAGTACAAAGAATGCATATGTGTTCCAGATAGTTCCCATAAACTTTCTCTGACCTTCTGTAACAGCCTTGTCATGGAATCTGTTAGGAAGCCAAGGTGCTGAATTCTCGTAGAAATACCAGCGGATAGCATCTGCACCGTGCTTTTGTAATGCGTCAAATGGATCTACAGCGTTACCCTTTGACTTACTCATCTTCTGTCCATCTGCATCCTGAACGTGACCAAGTACGATAACATTTTCATAAGGTGCTTTATTGAAAAGAAGTGTTGATATTGCAAGAAGTGAGTAGAACCATCCTCTTGTCTGGTCAACGGCTTCTGAAATGAACTTAGCAGGGAACTGTTGTTCAAACACTTCCTTATTCTCAAATGGATAGTGGTGCTGTGCAAATGGCATTGAACCTGAGTCGAACCAGCAGTCGATAACTTCTGGAACTCTCTTCATCTTGCCCTTACACTTAGGACAAGTGCAAGTAACAGCATCAATATATGGTCTGTGAAGCTCGATATCATCTGGACAGTTATCAGAATGTTCCTTTAATTCTGCCTTGCTTCCGATAGATAACATTTCTCCACAATCATCACATACCCAGATATTAAGAGGAGTACCCCAGTATCTGTTACGTGAAATTCCCCAGTCCTGAACATTTTCAAGCCAAGCACCAAAACGTCCAGTTCCGATAGTTTCCGGAATCCAGTTGATTGTCTTGTTGTTAGCTATTAAGTTAGCCTTAACTTCTGGGTCACTCATCTTAATAAACCATGATTCTCTTGCATAGTAGATGAGTGGTGTATCACATCTCCAGCAGTATGGGTAATCGTGCTCGAACTTAGGAGCATCAAATAACTTGCCCTCTTTATCAAGGTCTTTAAGTACTTCTGGGTCTGCTTTCTTAACGAAAAGTCCTGCATATGGTGTTTCCTTTGTAAGTTCACCCTTTCCGTCAACGAACTGTACGAATGGAAGGTCATACTTACGTCCAACCTTGGCATCATCTTCACCAAATGCTGGTGCAATATGAACGATACCAGTACCATCTGACATAGTTACATAGTCATCACATGTAACAAAATGTCCCTTCTTGTGCTGCTTAGCTGCAACATCTGCCGCACACTGATATAATGGCTCATATTCTTTATATTCAAGGTCTTTACCCTTGTAAGTTTCTAATACTTCGTAATCAACGCCTGCACCGCTACCTACTTCTGTGCCTTCTTCTACTGCTGTACCATTAACTGTCTGGCCTGCCTTAACTGCAAGTCCACCAAGTACCTTATCAAGAAGTGCCTCTGCCATATAGTAAGTATAACCGTCTGCTGCCTTAACCTTTACGTATGTTTCCTCTGGGTTCACGCAGAGTGCCACGTTAGATGGAAGTGTCCAAGGTGTTGTTGTCCATGCAAGGAAATATGCATCTTCGCCTACACACTTAAAACGTACTACTGCTGAACGCTCTTTAACAGCCTTATAGCCCTGTGCTACTTCGTGTGATGAAAGTGGTGTTCCACAACGTGGGCAGTAAGGAACAATCTTAAAGCCCTTGTATAAAAGACCCTTATCCCATATCTGCTTTAAAGCCCACCATTCAGACTCGATGAAGTTATCATCATATGTGATGTATGGATTATCCATATCAGCCCAGAAACCAACTGTAGATGAGAAATCTTCCCACATACCCTTGTATTTCCATACGCTTTCCTTACATTTCTTGATGAATGGCTCAAGACCATACTCTTCAATCTGTTCCTTGCCGTCAAGACCTAATTCCTTCTCAAGCTCAAGCTCAACTGGAAGTCCGTGTGTATCCCAGCCGGCCTTACGTGGAACCATATAACCCTTCATTGTTCTATATCTTGGAATCATATCCTTTATAACTCTTGTAAGAACATGTCCGATATGTGGCTTACCATTAGCTGTAGGAGGTCCATCATAAAATGTATATGTCTCCCCCTTCTTGCGGTTATCAATACTCTTCTGGAATATATCATTATCCTTCCAGAACTTTTCGACCTGTTTTTCTCTGTCTACGAAATTCATATCTGATGAAACTTTCTCGTATACCATTGTGTTACTCCTTTCAAATCATTTACTTAATCGTAACGATATCAGCTTGCTTTATTGGTGCTGTAACAAATGTCGTTACATATGCAAAAAAGCCCCTGCCGTAATACGACAGGGGCTGAATCAACTTAACCTATATCAATTACGACATACCATCATATGCGTCCCTTGTAACGGTAGGATTACCGTCCTTACTTACTTTTCGTAATATAATACCATCCATAATTTTACCAATAATATCATACTACAAAGTTCTGCAAGGATGCTTGGAAGTGATATTCAACTATGCTCTACTCACACCGGCTTCCACCCTCCCGGCTCGCTATTGCTTTCTTTCATAATCTACTGTCTTCGTCATCGCAGATAATGTGATTGTATATAATTGATCTTAAAATGTCAATAATTAAGCTGTATTATTTATTATAATTTATCACAAAATTTCCTGTTATTGTGTTACATGTATTGCTTTAGTCCTGCTATGCCCGTCCTTTTCTGCGTTCAACACCTTTTTCTTTATAATATTGTGCTTTATCAGCATACATCCGTTCCTCAGATTCACGCAGCATTTCATCAAAGCCTGTTATTACGTTCTCCCTCCAGATAACACCGGCTGCCATATTCACAGAACGCTCTTTCATTAGTTCTTTTAACTCTGTTATATGCTTTATTAATGTATTCTCGTCTATCTGTGTACAGATTACAAGGAATTCATCACCACCTATACGGAACACCCTATCTTCTCCAAACACATCCGTAAGACATGCACATGCATTTAGAATAAGTCTGTCACCAGCCTCGTGTCCCATCGTATCATTCACATACTTAAGTCCTGTAACATCACAATATACAACGCCTATACTTTGTTTTTTATCTATATTATCTACACATGCACTCATTGCAAAGCGGTTTCCTATATTAGTCAGGGCATCCTTATAGCTCATATTCTCAAGCTTTCTTATCGTATTCCTGCGCTTTATACACGATATAATAAAAGCTCCCATAATCTCAAGTATACTTAAGGCATATTTAAGTGTAAGCAGTGGCGGATTGCCTATTCCCATAAATGCAACAACATTTCCTTCGTTATATATAGGAATTGCAATTATTGAATGAACACCTTGTCTTTTTAAATTATCATATTGCAGGGGATCACTATCCTTTATTTCTTCAATATCCTGAATTACGATGTTTCCGCCTTTTTCAAAACACTTATACCAGTTAGCACATACCTCTGGCGGCAGATTCTGAAGATTATCCTTCTTCGGACTTATTCCCTCTGCCGTCCACTCATATGTATTATCATCTCTTCCATATATATTCTTTTCAAATATATAGGTTCTTTCTCCACTAAGTGCTTTACCTATATACCCAAGAAGTGTGCTTATCGTTTCATCAGGTGTATCTGCTGCAAGTGCCACTCTTAAGCCCTCATTGACAAGAGCCTCAGTTTCTCTATACTTCTGGATAAGCTTATCCTGTGCAAGCTCCTCACTTATATCTATGCCTATTTCCAGCCTGTACTTTCTGTTTCCTTCACCCTCTATCAGTGTATCCTTTATTATCATATATTTATCTAATACAGGATTATAATAACGCCATTCCTCAAAGGCTCCTGGTAAAAGTCTGCTGTTATTGCACATACCACATTTAACAGAAGCTTTTTGTAATACCTCATAACACTTCCGGCCTTTTATATCCTCTATTGATTCTAAGCCATACGCTTTCAATGCTTTATGATTCATATATACAATCTCATTGGTTTCTATATCTGTTGCATATACATATTCATTCAGATTTATAAAAAAATCCCCTATTTCTTTTATATTTTTCATACGCATGTCTCCCTTTATTATTGAATCTGTAATATTCCCCATTCATTAAACGAATCAGCATATTCTATATATAATTTCTCCGTAACAGCCCCTGTTTCTTTTACATTTATATCACTTTGTTATTTTTTTATCAATGCGTAGTATAATATTTTTATTATTTTTTCATGCATATTATACCACAATATTTGCACAGCTTTTCAGCGCACATACAAAGTTCCGTAAGGAACTTTTAAGATGAGCACTATTGTGTTCGTTATACCACAAGCGGAACTTTTATCTCAATAATAAAATCATTTCCCTGTATTCTTGCACTTATATCTCCATTCATACGCTCCACAAGCTCTTTTGCAATAGATAAACCCAGTCCGGTTGAGGCTCTGCCTCTTGCAACATCCGCTTTATAAAAACGCTCAAACACATGGCTTAAGTCAATATTTTCAGGATGTTCTGTATAATTGCTGATTTTAAGCAAGGCGTGATTATCCTCACGGGTAAGCTTGATACTTATATTCTTTTCCCCATGATCAAGACCATTTTTTATGACATTCTGTATAACTCTCCTTAAGCCCTGCTTATTACCTGATATATACAGCATTTCCTCAGTAATACTAATATCCGGGCAGATGCCCTGCTTCTTCCATTCATCATAATAAGAAAAGACAGTTTCTTTTAATATTCTGTTCATACAACAATCCGTAAGCTCCAGCTTATACGAATCATTTTTCAGCTTAGTGAATGTAAAAAGTTCCTCCAGCATTTCATTGAGGCTGTTAAGCCTTTCTCTGATTATATCAAGATATCTCCTCTGGTCATCTATATTGTCACATTCCTCTATAAGCTGGAAATACCCATCCAGCGATGTAAGCGGTGTCCTTATATCGTGTGAAAGATTAGTATATGTATCTGCAATCAGCTCTTCTTTTTTTCTGTACTCGTTTCTTTCTTTTTTACGCAGGTCAAGCAGTTCATTCAATTTATCTGAAAGCTCACCTATTCCCCCCATATCTATTTCGCGTTGAATCAGCTTGTTACTATCGTGTTCCATAAGAAACGACAACTGGCGGCAGATGTCCTTAATCTGCCGCTGGTATTTCCACATAATAAATGCCTGTATAATAATTATTACTGCTAATATTCCAATAATAATCCTCATTCTCTAAATATCCCTTTTCTGAAAAATATAACTGCTTAATGACAGCATTATAACAATAAATGTGGCTGCCACACACATTGAACTAATAACATCGTCCCTGCCTGCATTCATAGGAAGCATTGCCATCCTTCCAGTTACTGTATACTTATATATATTGAAGTTATGAAGTCCCACTCTATTGCCCACATAATCTATAAGGGCATACACAATGCTCATTATATTCATGGTAAGACATACCGATAAGGTCATGCTTATAACATTATTCTTAATTATAACTGCTATCGCCATACATATTAACACAAACGCATAATGAAGCATAAGTTCTGTTAAGAAATAAGGTATAATCTCTTTCCAGTTACCCCACACCACACATTTAAACGCAAGCATATTCGCTGCTGCCTGGAATACAAATATCCCTGCAAATGTAATTGCTGTAAATAAAGCAAGCGCAACTGCCCTTGAAACAATAAGCATCCCCCTTTGTGAAACCTGTCCACCAATATTCTTAATATAACCGCTCTTAATATCTGCTGTTGCAAACATAACCGCAAATATTACAAGAAAAAGTGCATAAAACTTTCCCTGTGCATTAGAAAAGAAAACATCCATTACCGTAACCTTCTTCCCTGGCTCCGTAGGTAATTCCACACTCATACCAATATTGACATTATCTGTATTCTGCTGCGAAAGCTGTTCCTTGTTGCTGTTATCTGCCTGTTGTTCCTCTATGTCTTGTGCATTTACCACATCAACTGTCTGACCATCTATATCTGTCTGACTTTCTACTGCCTGCTGCCTCTCCCACTCTTTATTAACTGCATCATAATCTATTTTTGAAAGAAATGAGGTAAGCAGTGCTGATGCCAGCAATATAATCCATATTACATACATACTCTTTGTACGAAACATTCTGTATACATCCATCTTTATCATATTAAGCACGATTGTCACCCCCTGTAAGCCTTAAGAAATAATTCTCAAGTTCTTCACTTGTAATAGATATTCCCTTAACTAGAATTCCCGCCTTTGCAAGCTCCATATTCAGCCTGGCACTTTCTCCCAGTCTTTCAAATATATGAATATGTTCTTTATCTATAACCTGATAGCTGCTAAAGCCCATATCATCAAGCACAGGAATAGCCTGCTTAGGATTATCAAGTGTAAGCTCTATACGCTCACTGCATTTTTTCATAAGCTCTTCTCTTGTAAGCTCCTGCACAAGGCATCCATTATGAATAATGCCATAATCTGTAGCAATCTTTGATAATTCCTCCAGAATATGACTTGAAATACATATTGTCATACCACGCTCCTTTGCAAGCTTCTGGATGGTTTCACGCACCTCCACAATTCCCTGTGGATCAAGTCCGTTAATCGGCTCATCAAGAATAAGCAGGTCAGGCTCACCTACAAGTGCAAGAGCAATTCCTAAGCGCTGCTTCATTCCAAGCGAATAATGCTTTGTTTTCTTTTCTCCAACAGTATCAAGACCCACTGTTTTTAACAGTTCTTCTATATATCCTTTTTTCTTAATCCCTGTAAGCTTACATTTAATGTTCAGATTGTCATATGCCGACATATTGCCATAAAGTCCGGGAGCTTCTATAAGACACCCTACTCTTGAACGTACCTTTTGTAAGTCCTTTCCTTTATACCCAAACATTTCTATTTCGCCATAAGACGGTGTTGACAGTCCGCTAATCATCTTAAGACAGGTCGTTTTACCGGCTCCGTTTCTTCCAATAAAGCCATATATCGCACCCTTTTTAATGTGCATATTTACATCATCAACTGCCCTGTGTCTGCCATACTGCTTAGTCAGATTCCTTGTCTGCAATAATAATTCGCTCAAAGCTTTTTCCTCCTTTTCCTAATTGCTCTTATCATAAAAAATAAATCCTAATCAATCGCAAATAAATAGTAAAAAAAGAGTAAATTATTCATGCAGGCGATATCCAATCCCCCAGATTGTTTCTATATATTCATCAGATGTAACGGTCTTTATTTTCTTCCTGATATTGCTTATATGCACATCAAGAGTCTTTGTTTCACCCATATATGGCTCATCCCACGCATATTCGAATATATCCTCCTTGCTAAACACCTGCTTCGGGTTTTTAAGCAATAATTCCAGTATTGCGAATTCCTGTTTTGTAATCTTAGGAAGCACCCTGCCACCGATACTTACCTCAAAGGTAGAGCGTGTAAGCACCATATCTCTGAACTCAAGCCTTCCGCTGCCTTGTCCTTTTTGTATACCAGCCTTTGTTTTTACTTCTGTTTCTGCCTCTGCTTCTACCTTCGTTTCCGCCTCTGCTTCACCTTTTGTTTCCACCTCTATATGACGAAGCTGCACCTGAATACGTGCCAGTACCTCTCTAATCTCAAAGGGCTTTGTTATATAATCATCTGCTCCGTCCGTCAGCACTCCGATTTTATCATCTATACTATCCTTTGCAGTCAGCACAATCACCGGAAGCCTTCCCTGTTTTCTTATCTCTTTTAAAACCTCTTCACCACTTGCACCAGGCAGCATTAAGTCAAGCAGTACAAGCGTATAAGCCTTTTCTTTTATATTAAGAAGCAGCTTTGCTTCTGTTCCTGAAAATGCCTGTTCACACGTATAACCAGCCTTCATAAGCACCTCACAAAGAAGGTTATTAATATTTATATCATCTTCTACAATTAATATATTAGGCATAATTTTTACTCCTTTATTTTATAATGTAAAATAGTCATCTACTTTATGAGAAATGGCATTAAATAAAACAGTTTTATTAATCCGTGCTTTCCTGCCCCTTATCTCTCATTTTGTCCTTTTCTTCAAAACTATTTTTGCGTATTTTGTCCGTTTCTTCAAGATTATTTTTGCTCATTATGACTGTTTCTTCAAAACTATTTTCACTCATTTTGTCCATTTCTTCAAGCTTTTACTTTATTTATAAACATAAAAAACAGCACGACCATTCCCTTTATCCAGAAATAAATCGTGCCATCTTATCTTTTATCTTATCTTTGTTATAATCCTAATTATTCTCTGCCCTCGCCATCGCAATCTGCTCCGGTGTTATAGGCAGCTCATAGAACCTCTTTCCTGCTGCGTGGCTTAGTGCATCTGTCACAGCCGGAAGTGGTGTATTTATTACAACCTCTCCTATTGACTTAGCACCAAATGGCCCAGCATTCTCAAAGCTGCTTTCAAACTCAACATTAATATGTCCAATATCCATCCTTGATGGTATCTTATATTGCAGGAATGAGTTCTCATAAAGCTTTCCCTTATCAGAATATGTGATATTTTCAGACATTGCCATACCAATTCCCTGAAGGATTCCGCCTTCTGCCTGTACTCTTGCAAGATTAGGATTAACCGGTGTTCCACAGTCAACGCATGCATCATATTCTACAACCCTGCTTTCGCCTGTAACAAGGTCAACTTCAACCTCAGCTGCACCTACCATAAATGGTGGTGGTGAAATAGGTGATGTATGTGTATTAGTAACAGAAAGTGCCATATCATTGCCACACATAGAAGCTGTTGCTATATCACAAAGACTTACTGATGCACCCTTGTGCTCTCCAGCCTCACAGCTTACACAGCTTCCGTCAAATGTAACCTCACTCTTATCACAGCCTATAAGCTTTGCTCCAAGACTTTCGATTCTGTTTCTTAGCTCTAAGGCACAGTTCTCAACAGCCTTTCCGGTAACATATGTTGTACTTGATGCATATGATCCTGAATCATAAGGTGATATATCAGTATCAGCACCGAATACACTTATGTCATCAGTACTGCACTCAAGCACCTCCGCAGCAATCTGTGCAAGTATTGTATCACAGCCTGTTCCCATATCAGCAGCACCGATATTCATTGTATACACACCCTCATCATTAAGCTTAAGTGTGGCACTTCCCACATCCACACCTGATATACCAGAGCCCTGCATAGCCATACCCATTCCGACAAAACGTGCCTTCGTATCAGATATCTTTCTCATAGGATACTTCTCATCCCATTTAATCATCTCTTTAACCTTTGCTAAGCATCTGTCAAGCGCACAGCTTGTATTTACCTGACCATAGTAAGCAGGCATTACATCGCCCTCCTTAACTATGTTTTTAAATCTTATTTCAAAAGGATCCATATGCAGCTTATCAGCAAGCTCATTTACAGCAGATTCAACGGCAAAAAGCCCCTGTGTGGCACCATAACCTCTGTACGCTCCTGCTGACATAACATTCGTGTATACAACATCACTTACAAAACGGAATGCCTCTGCCTTTCCATATAACGGTATTGACTTGTGTCCTGAAAGACCTACTGTCGTTGGTCCATGCTCCCCATAAGCTCCTGTGTTAGACAGAGTATATAAATCTATTCCTTTTACGATACCATCCTTAGTTGCACCAAGCCTTACATGCATCTGCATCTCGTGTCTTGGAGATGAAGCTGACAATGATTCTTCCCTTGAGAATATAATCATAGCTGGCTTCTTAGTCTTCCATGTAACAAATGCCGGATATATTTCTGAAACTGAGGTCTGCTTTGCGCCAAAACCACCACCTATTCTAGGCTTTGTAACACGTATCTTTGATGGAGATATTCCAAGTGCGTGTGATATGATTCTTCTGCAATGAAATACTATCTGTGTAGAGCTTACAACATGAAGTCTTCCATAAGTATCGATTGTACAGAATGTCCTGAAGGTCTCCATCATACTCTGCTGGCATGCCTTTGTATGATATGTCCTGTCAATTACAATATCACAGCTCTCAAGCACCCTATCTATATCACCATTACTGCACTCATCATGTGCACATAGATTTCTTTTATTATCAGCTCCGACAGGACACATTGCTTCCCAGTTATCCTCCGGATGAACAAGTATCTCATTATCCTTTGCCTTTGTAAAGTCAAGCACTGGCTCAAGTACCTCATACTCTGCCTTAATAAGCTTCATTGCCTTATCAACACAGCGCTCATCCACTCCCGCAACAATCGCAACCGGATCACCTATGAATCTTACATGTTTATCAAGAATAAGCCTGTCATAAGGACTTGGCTCAGGATACGTCTGACCGGCACAGGTAAAACGCTTCATATTCTGGTCAACATCCTTATATGTATATATTGCCTCTATTCCGGGTACCTTCATTGCAATATCTGTATTAATGCTCTTAACATATGCGTTGGCATATGGTGAACGCAGAAGCTTTACAACAAGACAATCCTTTGGTGCAATATCATCTGTATATACTGGCTTTCCAAGAAGCAGCTCCATTGCATCCTTTTTTCTTACCGCTTTATTAACCGACTTCATTACTTCACCTCCTCTGCTATATTTTCTTTATTTTCCACACTGGCTTCCTTAGCCTTTTTTACCCTGAGGTAATCCAGAATTCCTCTTAACTGGCCTTCATACCCTGAACATCTGCACAGATTTCCTGAAAGAAACTCCTTTATCTCATCTTCATCAGGATAAGGATTCTCCCTAAAGAGTGCAATAGCATTCATAACAAAGCCCGGATTACAGAAGCCACACTGCTCTGCCCCCTGGTCAGCTATAAATGTAACGAATTCTGCGGCCTCCTCCTGTAAACCTTCAAGCGTTGTAACGCTGCATTTATCTGCTCTTACAGCAAGAACCGAACATGAAAGCACTGGTTTATCGTTAAGAAATACCGTACACAGTCCGCAGTTAGAAGTCTCACAGCCACATTTTACACTATAACAGCCATGCTCCCTCACGAAATCATAAAGAGTCATATCGCAGGCCACATCTGCTTTGACCGACTTTCCATTTAACTTAATATCTACTAACATATATTCTCCAATCCATACACTAATAATTTACAGCCCTTAATGCTCTCTTGGTAAGCTCTTGTGCCAGATGGCTTCTGTATTCAGCACTTCCACGCATATTACTCTCTGTAGAAACATTTTCCCTTACATATCTGGCGAAGCTCTCTATAGTTTCATCATTTACTACGCCCTTAAGAATACCTTCCTTATCTTCTACAACAACAGCTCTTCCCGGTCTTGCACCTATGCATATATTATATTCACCTGCACCACTAAAGCCCACGCCAGCACAGGTAAGAACCGGAAGGTCTGTTTCTGTTATTCTTACTGCCTCATAAAACATCTTGACTGGCTTTTTCTTAACTATAATGCTTACAATAATATCCCTGTCATAGCTTTTTGCCGCATACTCCTTTAGGGAAACTATTCCACCCTTATATAATTCAACGTATGAATCAAGTCCAATTAATAATGTAAGAACATCAGAAAATCCATATCTTCCATATATGCTTCCACCAACTGTTGCAAGATTTCTAAACTGCACGCCAACAATATGCCTTAGTGCTTCCTTAGCGCAGCCATTCGTATACTCATTAAACCCCTTATGGTTTTCCAACTGTCTTAGTGATGTCATACATCCAATCTTAAATTCTTCATCTGTCTCTTCAATCTTATCTAGTCCCAATCCGGACATATCAATCGCGGTATTGATCCTGTTATCACCCATACGCATCCACATCATGCCGCCGACAATTCTGTTAGCCTTCTTCTGGTTAAGCTCGTAGGCCTCTTCAATACTTTCTACTTTCTTATAATTCTGTATATTAAGCATAAAAACTCCTCATTTTGATCATACTTATGCCAGAAATAAAAGTCCTGCTGTGCAGCTCAAACAACATTTAACCTCTTTTCTGACCGTTTCTTAATTACATCATAATGATGTCGGGGTCAAAAGCCCCCGACTTTGATACCTACGAATTGTTCCGTGCTACGCACTTCCACAATTCTGGTATCATTTATATATCATTTATCCTGTTATATGAAGCATACCGATAAGCACAACCGCAGCCAGTCCATAATATGTAACAACTGCAACAAGATCATTAATTGTTGTTATAAGTGGACCAGAAGCTACAGCAGGGTCTATCTTTATCTTATGGAAGAACATTGGTGTAAGCACGCCAATAAGGCTTGATATAAGCATTGCTAGCAGTAATGATACACCTACACAACCCGATATTGCAAATGCATAATGTACTGGCTTGCCCTTAACAAGGGTAATATATATTCCAAGTAATATAAATGCCATAGAACCAAGCAGTAAGCCATTAGCAAAACCAATTCTCATCTCTTTTAACACAAATTCAAGCTTCTGCTTAGCTGATATATCTTCGTCCATAAGAACTCTGATTGTAACGGCAAGTGACTGTGTTCCAACATTTCCTGCCATATCAAGTATGAGTGACTGGAAGCATACAATAATCGCAAGCTGTGACACTACATTTTCAAATATGCCAACTACAGATGATACTCCCATACCAAGGAACAGTAATAGAATAAGCCATGGAAGCCTTTTCTTCATACTTGCAAAAAGTCCCTCTGTAAGGTCATTCTCCTCTGTCAAACCGGCAAGCTTTGCATAATCATCGCTCATCTCTTCATCTACCGCTTCTATGATATCAGAAGATGTGATAGCACCTATTATTTCTTTGTCTTTATTTAATACTGGAATTGAATCTTCGCTGTAATCCTTTAAATCTTCGATACATTCGCTCATCTTTTCGTGAGCATATACATATGGATATGATGTACTTATTATATCCTCAAGCTTCTGGTAATCTCTTGCTACAATAAGATCTTTTAAATCTATTGCACCATAATATATGTTATTATCATCAACCACATATATTGTATTGACGTTATCATTTTCTTCTGCCTGTGCAACAAGTTCTTTCATAGCTTCTTTTATTGTAAGCTTATTGTTTATGCATATGAAATTAGTAGTCATCTTATTGCCAATCTCATCATCGTCATATGAATAAATCAGACACACATCATCTTTGGCATCCTTTTCCATATGTGATATAAGTGCCTGTCTTTCTTCTTCTGATACATTATCAAGAATATCTACAGCATCATCAGCATCCATTTTTTCAAGGACATCTGCTGCCGCATCTACAGATAATTCCGTCATAAATTCTTCAATGTATTCAGGTGTATCTTCCAGATATGAGAAAATCTCTGCCGTCCAGTCTACACCAAGAATCTTGTAAAGCCTTATTCTTGTATCTTTGTCCAAAAGCTTAATTGCATCTGCTATATCATTCTCGTGATATTTAGATAACTTCCTGCGGATTAATTCATCAGATTTACTACTTCTAAGGACTCTAACAATATCCTTGCTATAATCCTTATGTATAACTACATTTGATAGAATCTTATTCATCATTATTCTCCTTTCATTATGGCAAGAACAATGACTAAGATTAGAAAATACGCGACTTTAACAGACTATTGCACACGTCCCTTAAGAAACGCAGACAATAGCTTTGTCGGCTTATAATCTATGTCATTGTTCCCTATTCGAGGACTATCATGCCCGTCCATTATCGTCACCTCACTTTTAATATATTGTATATTAAGAAAATATATTGAACACACCAATCTAATATACCCAATATATACTCTTAACATTTGTCGAATTAATTGTATAATCTCATTTTCTGACTGTCAACTAAAATCATTGTAAAATATTATCATATACCTCTCATATACTAGTTACAATCAACCAGGACATACTTACATTCTTTGCAAACATTATTCATTTACAGTTTTTAATTCCACTTGACGTCATATAGGTTCCTGCTAATATTACCAATACCGATATAACTGCAATAATGCCGGAAATGAAACCTCTGATGCCATTTTCTATTATATCTTTTTGCTGAACCCGCTTTATACTTTTCGCCACAGATAAGAAGTACCGGACAACTGATACGATATTGCAGGTCTGCTTTGATTGCCTCAGCAAGCATTCTGTAACCAAAACCATTTTGCAGTTCCATATGGTTTAGGGGCTGGCGCTATTGATGCATCTGTAAACCATTATGTGGCCAATAAACTGATTAATTTTATCTTACATCAATTTGGAGGTTTACTTTATTAAATTATTGTGAGTCAGACAAATATGAATCTACTGATTCCATACCATTATAAATTTCTTTTCGCCTGTGTTATCGTCCACACTTTCGGATTGAATACTAAATTTCTCACGTAAATAAAATTTGATTGCTTTCTCATTTTCCTGATAGACACTTAATTTTAATTTTGATTTGAATTCCTTTGCATGATTTAGAAGTTGTTTTCCGATACCTTTTGATTGCATTGTTTCTTTTACAAAAACACCTTCGATATAGTCATCATTCAATCCAATGAAGCCATCTATCTGCTTTGTACAGTCATCCTCATGTACATATATTTCTGCGTGAGGAAGCATTTCTCTTACCATATTGCAGTTAGTACGCCAGTAATCGGACGGTATGAAATGATGTGCTTGAATATTCGTATCAAGCCATATCTGCATCACTGCGTCTATATCGTTATCGCTGTATTGTCTTACCAATTCTCTATCTCCTAACTACTACTTATTTCTTGTTCCAAAAGTGGAAGTATCTACATACCTTAAAATCGTTTTTATAACTTCATCAATCACAATCGGCTTTGACAAATGCGCGTTCATTCCTGCATCCAGTGATGCCTGAACATCTTCTGCAAATGAATTAGCTGTCATTGCTATAATAGGAATGTTTTTTCCATCCGGTCTGTCATTCATTGCCCTGATTACTTTTACAGCTTCATAACCATTCATTTCAGGCATCATGATATCCATCAGGATTACATCAAATGTGCCTTCCGGATGATTTCTGAAAATCTCAACGGCATTCTTTCCATCCACAGCTCTTTCTACATTCATCCCGAACTCTTCCAACTGCACGGTAGCAATCTCTGCATTCAGTTCATTATCCTCTGCAAGAAGGACATTCACACCTGTAAGATTTACCTTTTCAGAAAAACCTGTGTCTGACTTATTACATTCCTTATCTGTAATTTCCAAAGGAATATCGACAGTAAATGTAGTTCCCTTATGCTTTTTACTCTGCACGGAAATGGTTCCACCCATCATATATATATATACTTCTTTACGATAGCCATCCCCAGTCCAACTCCATGGTACTGCGTTCTCACATCGGAATCTTCCTGTGCAAACTCCTCAAAAACTTCTTTTGTAAATTCCTCACTCATGCCAATACCAGTATCCGAAATGCGGTAACGCATATTTATATATCCAATGCAGAATCTGTAATGTTTTTCACATCCGCCGGTACCGGATTGTAATTCACTTTTCCACTTTCGATGCTGGTCAGATCTAATATATCATTGATCAGCGACAGTAAATGCTCTGAGCTTTCGTCAATCTTTTCCAGACAATTTTTCACTTCGTCTGACGGATTGTTTTTCATTGCAATACCGGTAAATCCTATGATTGCATTCATCGGTGTCCTCATATCATGGGACATATGTGACAGAAATGCTGTTTTTGCCTTGTTTGCAGCCTGTGCATGCTCTGCCAGTTCCGCCATTTCCTCAGTTTTCTTCTGTTCCGCCTTCTGAGCTTTTTTTCTTGCACTAAGATGCACCATTGTCACAGCCATAGTAGTCAGCAGTAATCCAAAAATAAGAAGAACCAAAACAGTAACAACAGGATACAGACGGATCCAGTCAACAAATGTCAGATCTGTTGCTTTGTATGTGGTATACTGTGCTGCAAGATCTTCAACAAGATTTTGGGGCATGGCATACATTGCTTTCGTCAGAATACCAGCCAGCGCATGGTTCTCATTTGATGAAATTACCATACGGTAGGTGAATGTAGGCTGTTCCAGCATAGTATATGTCATGGTGCCCGTAGTGTCACTGTTCACAAACGCCTGTGCCATGTAATAGTAGACGAATGCAGCATCTGCTTTACCCTTACGGACAGCTTCCATCATTTCCTGTCGGTTACTGCACATCAGTTTTTCTGCATCGGGTGCCATTGCATCTGCAATTGAATTTGCTACTGTCTGGTCAACAGTAGCAACAGCATTAATTTTTCCATCAAAGTCACGCCGTGTCACCCTTGCCAGCTGCATCGTAATGAAAGGTGCAGTAATCCCCCATTTTTTCGTCTCAGCATAGTTATCTGTTTCCAGGCGCGCATCGATGCTAATATCTGTAGTATCCTTATTTTTCTGATAGGCAATATACTCATCTCTGGTGACAGGTGTAAGAAACTCATAGGAAATCCCGGCATAGTCTGCAATTTTCCGGAAGTAATCCGGGATTATACCCTTCATCTCACCATTTTCATTATAAGAATATGGATAACGGGTCGGATCACACAGAACATGAAGCGGATTGTCCTTGGAATACTGTGAAATAATACTTTTTTCTTTCTTGGTATATTCCAGATTCTTAGTTTCTATGCTTTCATAATTTTTATTATAAAGTGTCGTTTTCCAGTCACCCTCAACTGCATTCATCTGGTCGATTGCATAATTGATCTCATTCAGCAATTCTGTATTACCTTTTTTAACCATGACATAGAAATCGCTGCTGTCAAATTTATCCACGATACGCTCATTGTTTGTTTTTCTCAGAGAACTAGCAGCAATAGCATCAACATTTCCACTCTGAAGAGCTTCCTCCATCTCTGCTGTCGTATCAAAATAAAATGGATCATATGTAAATCCTTTGTTGCCTGCAAAATCCGCAAAACTCTTTATCTCGGAGCTTCCATTAAAAAGTGCCACACGCATACCGTTGTAAGTACTGTAATTGCCATCCACAATCGTGCTGTTGTCACTGCGGACGGTCAGAATCCCATTATTGGTTCCGATCGGACGTGAAAAATCAAACTTTTCTTCTCTTTCCGGTGTTTTGCTGGGAGATGTTACCATATCAATCTCGCCATCTTCAAGCATCTGCTGCATATCATCCCAGCTCTTATCATATCCGACATATTCGTAATCTACATCCCAATAACGGGCCATAAGCCGAAGAAAATCATAGCCATACCAAGTCCGGTTCCCTGTATTTTGTTTGTAATGGAACTTTCCGCACGGGTAAACGCATCAAAAATTCATCTGCTGCAGTCTCTGCACCGTTTCGCCATTCAATACCATCCAGGTTTGTAAACTCACCGATTGCCACAGCCTGGATGATTTCATTATTAGACCAGTCTTCACCAAGATCCATGGAATACTGACACCACTGCTATCAGACAACGTTTTGCCTTTTTCATACTTTACATATTTCTTTCCTGATAAAATCATTATTGTTACGTCTGTGAAATAACTCCGTAAAAAAAGCACTGTCAAACAGACAGTGCACGTCATTTTATGCAACTAGCTGCCATTTTAAAGGCCCTGTAGCTTTGCGTCCCAGACTTTCATCTGGTTTGCCGATTTCCTTATTATAGCTTTTAAACTTATGCAAAAAAACTGGTTTCATTATACTATAGTGCTCTACTGTACACAAGAAAAACATTACCGTTTTAACTTGTTAAGGAGCTGGGGAATGAACCCGCATATAAAAAGCCGGATAACTTCAGGATAATTCAGGACGAAAGTGACATAGCTTCTCTTACTTAGACAATATTTACCACATTTAATATGAGGAATGGAGTAACATTTAATGTGCTAAACAACAGTCAACGGCAAATTCTTTTCCGACCAATCGGCAATCAATTCGGGATGTACTTCCGCTAAGCTGTTACTCATATCAAAACCTCCACTTCCTCTGTGATTAGAGTATATGAGGTTTTGGCTTTTACTTATAGTTTACGAATGTCGGTAAAATTAAAAAGCCCTTTGAGAAAAGGATTTCTCCTCTCTCAAAGGGCTTGGTAAACTGGAAGTTATAAACATCTTTGCAAATATACCATATCTATTAACTGTACACCACACT
>OMCU01000314.1_pt1 | contig 38519 bp, 59 predicted proteins | sample 1645081 | NCBI WGS metagenome assembly OMCU01 (sample SAMEA103958122, study PRJEB25191) | human gut metagenome | biome: human-associated habitat [ENVO:00009003]; feature: intestine environment [ENVO:2100002]; material: feces | place: Germany | collected 2013/2015 | reverse complement strand
GAAAGAGCAAGACTTAACCATGTCCCAGGTCGTGCGTAAAGCGATTGAGATGTATATAAACTCTACTACTGAAGAATAATTTGGGGGCATAAAAACAAAATGAAAACAAAGATAATCTATTCGTTGAAGATTTATACTTAGCTGATAGTCTTAGGATTCTAGCCTGTTGCTACAATGCCCAACCCTAAAGATTCAAAATATACTTGCTGGGTTTTTGAAGATACCGAAGAGTTTGAAGAGGCTCTTGGCCCTATTCTTGGAGGACTAAGCCATGGCAGTAAGTAATCAGAATATCGTAAGGGTTGGAACCAGAGATGCCTTTGATAAGTCTCATACATATTGCTTAACGCATATAGATAGCTTGCAAGCCGCAATGTGTAATCTAAAAGGTGAAACTTTAAAACTCTGGTTATATTGCAACAAGAATCAAGATGGATATCAGTTTGAGTTAAGTCAGAAGGCATTACAAGAATGGGGCTTGAAAAAAGACGCGTATTAGACAGCTAAAAAGAAGTTAATGGAGCTTGGCTATCTAGTTCCCGCAAGTGAGGATAGTAATGTCTTAATTTTTTATGAAACTTTGTCTGAAAAACCGACTAATCCGACCGAATCTGTTTTTCAGATTCAATCTGAAAAACAGACAATGACTGTTGAAGAGATCGGGTCTGAAAAACCGACTTCATCTGAAATTCAGACAAAATTAGAGACTAGCGAGTCTGAAAAACCGACAAAATGCTTAGGCAAAATGTCTGAAAAACCGACAACGTTGTCTGGATTTCCGACAAGTTAGTCTGAAAAAGCATAGAGAAATAATACAATAGTACATAATAGTACATTAAAGGATAGTACAAATATGACTTTTGGCGAGAATGAAGGGGAGCAAAGCGACTCTTATCCAACCATTTAGCGTGAGGTTGTAGAGCAGATATTTGTGCATCCAGAGTATATTGGGAAAGACCTTGTGAAGAACGGGGACAAAATCTTTAAGTTAGTGGAGTGAGAATTATGGCGTCAGGAAGAATATTGCATAGTGGTAATTTAGTAAGGGGCATCTGCGCAGGAGATAGAAAACTTTTTATGGATTTTGCTAGGGAGCAGTATCTAGTAAGATATGAGAGAGGCTTTCGCGGTATTAGAAGGAACTATAGAAATAGTTGAAGAGAGATAAGATACGAGAGAAATGATGCGGAAATGAGAAAAATGGAGAGAAATAGGAAGATGGCGTGCCGATCGGGCCTAGCTAGATCTCTCTCAATTCCCTGTCATCGAGATCGCTACCCTGGCTCCCGCAATTTATATATAAAAAAAAGAGAGGGTATTAACCCTCTCTTATTCTTACAGACCGATCTCCCGCAGGAAATCAGCAATCTTCTCGTTGTCACTCTTATCCTTGCTCTTGTTTTTCTTAGGAGCGGTATCAAAGAGCTTATCAGCCTTGTCCAGAAGCAACTGGAGCAGCTCTTCAGGCTCCTTGCCAACCAGAGTGGCGGCGGTCTCTGCGTTCAGCTTAACGATCTGGAAATAGTCCGCGATATCCTCCGCAGTCCAATCGGGATACTTTTCTGCCATAGTAAGAGTATACAGGGCAGCCGCGTCAGTGCAATCAAGGTGGCCCTTAGAAACAGCGGTCTCAAACTGATCCTTCATGTGCTCGATCAGTTCAGTGCGGGCATCCACGATATCCTCCTGCTGGACCGCGTTAAGAGTCTTAGAGAACATCTTTGCGATGTCATCAATAGACAGTCCATTCTTCTGGGCATCTCGAATCATAGCTTCAAAATCCATGTTTTATCACCATAGTTCTTCTACGGGAAGAACCAATTCCTTTCTTAATTTCTATATATATTATATAATATTTTTTAATATATGCCAACCCGATCGGAAATTAGTCCAAAAATTTTCTCTCCGGTATGGATTTTTGCTAGGTAATAGCATTTGCGTAGTTGGCTACAGAGAATTTGAAGTAGGAAATATGAATACTTGATGGATTTAAGATGCGTTTTCTTAATTTTTAAGTCAAAAAGCTTTTGCGTTATTTTATCTCGTTTTTAGTGATTTTAAGCTAGAACCGAGGCGTTTTTATATCTTTTTTTAATATAATAACATATTTTATTATAAAAATCAAGAGGAATAGAAGCTAGGAGAGGGGTTTTTATTGCGGGCCCGATCGGATTAACTGGGTCTCCGCTCTTATTATTTAGTTTCTAATCATTTTCCTCTTGTTGTGATACAATGGACTGGACCCGATCGGCAACGCAGGAGGTTCGCTATGAGCAACTAAAATTTTGCTAGCTACACGGAAGTGGAGTGGGCCATATGCCAAATGAAACTAGAAATATGAGTCAATGGTGGTTTGAAAATAAAATTGGACTAGAATGTCAAGTTTCGGGAAAATGAGAGGCCATATGAAAGTCGGCTAGATTGAACAAAAATTTTGCATATGCTTCCGATCGGTAAAACTCGGGCCGAGTCGCCCGCGACCGGCCCGCCATTATACCACATTTCCGTTCGGTTGTCAATAGGCAATTTATACAAAAATCTCGTTTGATTTTTGGTGAAAATGTCTTTGGTAAAAATGCACAAAAAATCCGGCTCAATCGAGCCGGATTTCGTAGGTTTTGCGTATCGTCACTTTGACGGTTTTGGGCTTCTTTTTGCAATAAAATCTGTCATTTCTGACAAACTCGCCTACGCCCTCGTCCTGCCACCTTTGGCGGGTCTTGTCCTCATATCTCAAAGTGTTATACTTGGAAAGAGGGAGCGAAAAATCATAGATGAACTCGCCGCCCGGCGGCATGGTGTAGTTAGGGCTTTTCTTATAGTTGCGGTTATGCTCTTTGCGGCGGCGCTCAAGGTCGTTTGTCGTGCCTACTTTGAGAATAAAATTGCCGTCCTTGTCGATATAGTGACCGACATATAAAAACTCTTTAGGTCGCTTTGCCGTTGTCTTTCCCTTCTTTCTGGAAGGGGCGGGATAGGGGTTTCCCGCCCCTATCCCTTAACTTTTCGGCTTGCGTTTCTGCACAAGTGTCAACTCGAAAGTTTCACCGCCTACCATAAAGGAAATCTGTCTTTCCTTATTCGTGATAGCAAGGTTAGAAACATCAAAGTTACTGTTGTGTTCCATGAACTCCGCAAGCTCCGCAATAATGCCCCCCTTGGTTGCATTGGGCTTGCGTTCTCGCTTGGTGAATTTGTATGCTGTGGGCGCTTTCCGCGTTCCCGCATGGGCATACTTTTGTGCGGCTTTCAGCTTATCAGGCGGCAGGTCATATTCCGTCTTTTCGCCTGCTTCTACTGCCTTGTCATAGGCGAGAATATCTTGCGCTTCTTTCTCGTCTGGAAACACTCGCTTGATACGCTCAAGGCGTTCAGCGTCTGTTACTCGCTGGGCGATAATAACCACTTCCTTTCTTTTGGCGGGGAGAGGGTTTTATCCCTCTCCCCTATAAGCGGTTGTTACCGCTTAGGCAAGACGGAACAGAGCCTTACCCTTGACCTCGGTCTTAGTGACCTTATCAGCCGCCATGAGCTGACGCACCAGAGGGGAAATCTTCTGAGTGCTGAAGCCCTCGAACTCCGTCACACCCTTGATAATCTCGGTGCAGGTCACACCAGCCTTATCATCGGGCAGAGTGGCAAGGTACTCCAGAATGAGCGCCTTATAGCCCTCGTTCTCCTGCTGGGTCTTGGTCTGCTTCTTGTTCTCGCCACTGTTCTTCTTGGCGAGCAGAGCCATCTCATGCTCAATGAAGTCCACAGCATCCTCGGTGGTCGTGCCGTAGATGACGGGCTGACCGTTCAGCAGAGCCTTGATGTCCTCAAACTTCATGCTCTTCGTGATACGAGTTTTGTTAGTCTTTTCCATATTCAAATCCTTTCTGGTTTTTAGGACTGTCCTTGTCCTTTTGTGATTTTATTATATCATACTTTCGGCGGTTTGTCAAGAGGTTTTTTGAACTTCTTTTCAAACTTTCGGAAGTTTGATACCGAAGTAAGTTATTGACTTTTCAAGGTTCATTGGGTTTCTTTGTGCTTTCATTATAGCACTTTTCGCTTGGCTTGTCAAGAGGTTTTTTGAAGTTTTTCGGAAGTTTCTTGACTGTCGCTTTTCGCCGTTTCAAGAACCGCTTTCCCTTAACTTCTGTACCTATTATATCATGCCTTGCGGAGTTTGTCAAGAGGTTTTTTCGATTTTTTTCAAAATCTTTTTGGAGCCTTTCGGCGCCCCTCTCTTAACTTCTGTAAACAGTATACTACCACCGGCGCCGGAAGTCAAGAACTTTTTGCTGAAAAGTTGCACAATTTCGGGAGATCCGAAGCATGATTTTTTGTGCAGTTTGCCGATTGACTTTTTGCTGGCGGTGGTGTATAATGAAAATTCGGCCCGCTGCGTGCGCCAGCGGGCCGCTCAATCTAAGAGGGCATTGTGCATTTTGACGAAAAAAAGAGGGCCGAAGCCCTCTTTTTTACAGTTCCGGAACGTAAGAGTGAATACAATAAAGACTTCCGTCCTCATTGAAACTGAAGGTTACGCCCGTATCATAAACTTCCGGGTAGGCGCTCGGAATGTTCAAACAAGGGTGGTCGCCCTCGACTTCCTCAACCTCAAAATGGTGCTTTGCCTTGGCGAGAATGTTCACGATAGTTTCAAAATCAGTCATTTTATTTTTCCTTTCTACCTCTCCGCTCAATCAAGAGCGGAGAGGATTGCCCGCAGGTTTTTAATCAAATCTTTTTCGTCGAACGCTTTGCCTTTCCACTCGTTGCGGTTCTTTTCTTCATCATCGAAAAGAATGGCGTTCGCTTGTGTGGCGCAGGAGCTTTTCGGTGTGCCGTACTTGACAATGTGGACTTCATCAAAAGTCACGCTTGGAATGTGACGCTTGAACCACTTGCGTTTCGTTATGTCAACTGCGGCGTTGTATTCCTCTGACCCTCCTTTACTTAGCCAACTAATGATACCGACCTTGACGCCTTTCCTTTGTAGTTCGTGAATTGTCCTTGCCAGCAGGGAAAGATTTACAAGGGGCTTGGCGTTTGCATAGGGGTAAACATCTTCCGCAAGTAGATAGTCAAGCCAGTTTTCCACGCCGTACAGATTAATCCATGTTCCGTCACAGTCAAGATATATAGTCATCTTTTCACTTCCTTTCCTATGGGCGGGGCTTATCGCCCCACCCCTAAAACAGGGACTTCCCGCAGGCTTGCCATCATCTGACGCTGAAAGTCAGTCATGGGCGGGTATTCTCTCTTGTTCTCAAAGAGGGCTTTCCGCATGGGCTTATGCTGTCGGAAGCAATAGAACATAATCTCTGCTTCAATCAGCACATCTTCAAGTCCGGTGTGGCTTTCCTCAAACTCATTATCGCCGGAGATAAAGCGCCACAGGATTTCGGCTGTCTTGCGGCAAGCGCCATTTTTCAGCACATAGCCATTCTCTTGACAGAACGCCTTATAGGTGGGCATTTTGCAGATAACATCTTGTGCCATCTTCATAGTGTCCCAGATTTCCACACTGTCAAACGGGAACCAGTAACGGAAACGGCTTGCGGTGGTGTAACGCTGTGTTACATTCAAAGCGTTATAGTCAAAGCGGGCGTTATGGGCGGCAACCTCTTTAATACCCCACTTCTCGATAGTGTCCAGCATAGCCTTGCGGATTTCATAGGTAGTTGCCATTTTCCGGCTACCTGCCCGCAGTTCCTCGACATAGCGGGGGATTTTCCAGTTATAGTAAGCCGTCCGCATAAGGTCGCGTTCCTCGCAGAAAATGTCACGATTGACATAACTTGCGGTTTCGTAGATATTGCCCTTGGTGTCCACAACCGCCCAACCGCAATCATATACAAGGACATTGGACATATCCAGACTATCGCCGTCTTGGATAGTGTTGGCAGTTTCGGTATCAAGTACCAAAACATAATGCTTGCGCTTGTCAATTCTTTCCATCTTGTCAAATCCTTTCTATTGATTGAGGTTTACCATCGTTCCCTCAACTTCTGTACTTAGTATAGCACACTTTGCGCTTGCTGTCAAGAGTTTTTTTCGATTTTTTCAAATCTTTTTTTCAAGGTTCAAAGGGCGTTTCCCTTAACTTCTGTAAACAGTATAGCACTTTTCGGGAAAGCTGTCAATCGTCAGATTGCACAAAGATTGATCGAGAAATTTGTGCAACTTGTATATTGACACGAAAAACTGGCCGCAGCGTTCGCGCACGGCCAGCCGAGAGAAAAAGAGACCTCCCAAATGGGAGGTCAGTCTATATACTCTTGAAATAGGAGTGCTTCAATTTCATTTGCCAACTTAGGATGCCGGCGGAGAGCGTCGTCGTAATTATAGCCCCAGATGAAGGTGCGCTCGCCATCTTTTAACAAGACTTCATACTCATACATAACATCAAACCTTCTTTCTTTTGATGGTTTAAGTATACCACAGAAAGCATGGTTTGTCAATCGTCAGTTTTCACAACTTTTAGTCCAGCATTTTGGACAAGTTTCATAGCTTCTTCCAGTTCAGTATTCAAGCCACAATCAATGCAAATGTAATTGCGGCCGTCGATCTAACGAACTTCGAATGAATACTCTCTGCCAGTAACAAGTCCGAGCTGATCGCGAAGTCGAACAGGAATCATAATTCTTCCCATTGCGTCCAATTTTCTAGAGTAAGTAGATTCAGCCATTTTGGTTTTTTATTTCTATAGACCTAGCCTGTGCGAAAATTCGACTCCAGACGGGAGCCGCGGCATTTTGCCGAAAGGAATTAGATTACCACTCACATGGCATCTTCTAACAGAACTGGGCCATTGGGTAGTTCTTGCAAGAATCTTGGTTCATGCAGAACTCCAGAATGACAGCCAGCGCTTTCAGCACTTCTAGCGTCATTAGAAAATTCTCCTTTCTTATTTCTTCTGTAATTATTATATCAAAAATTTTACCAAAAGTAAAGAAAGCCGGTTCATCACCGGCTTTCTCTTAGTAGGTATCATATCCGTACATTTCAGCCTCTGCGTCGCTCATGGAACACTTGTAAAAGGGACGCTGAAAGAAAAGATGCGCTGTCTGGTTAGCTTTCCACAAGTTGACTTCTTGAACGAAGAAATGCTCGCCGGTTTCTTCATCATAGAACAGGTAGTTCTTCATCTGGTAGGCGCTCCTTTCTCAATCCACTTTTTGCCGAAGTCGTGGCAGAACCGCCACTGTCCGGCAACTCCGAACATTTCCTTATTGACTCTCTTAGTCAGGGCAACCGAACGCTTGAGCTGATTTCCGCGATCACAGCAGAGGATCTCGCCGGTGGTAATATCGTATGCGCAATGTCTTCTCGGTAACATAATCTCAAATCCTTTCTCCGGGGTCTCCAACTCAAATGAGTTGGAGACCGATGGCCATATCAATCATTCTCGCCAGATACTCAATCGGACATTCATCTTTCTGCGGGTAGTCAAGATTCCAGCCATTACAGAATGGAAGAAATCTCGCCCAGTCGTTATGTGAAACGGAAAGCTGAATAACTGCGAGAGTCGTTTTTGCCCAAGTCCCGCAAACAGTTTCCTTGCCAGTGAGGGTGTCAGTAAATCCAATGCGATTAGCCATGTTGGAGCACTTCCTTTCTTTTGATGATACCATTGTACCACAGGCACAAGGGATTGTCAACTGTCAAATTGCACAAAGATTTCGGGATTGATTGTGCAACTTGCCTATACCAAAATTTCACTTCCAAATTTGTGCAACTTGCACAAACGCAAAACTCGGCGCGCCGCGGTCGCCAGCGCGCCGGCGAAAATGTCTTTATGGAAAATGCACAAAAATATAGGGTGGATTTCTCCACCCTATATTTACCAAACTTCTTTCCAGAGTTTGGCAATCTCGTCATCATAGATTGAATCAGTTCCCATATTATCAAAGAATACGCACAGGTAATCATCTGTTGAGAAGTTCTCGCCATATCCGACTTCGACTGTCCACTCCTCGCCATCCTCAAGCGTAACAAGAGTAAGAGTGTTGCCGTCAATGTTGGTTATGATTGCGGTTGCCAGCCTTGTCTGATCGGTAAGCGGGCTTCCGCAAGTTCCCTCTATTGCGGTAGGCTCTTCTGTCTTTTCCTCTTGTTGCGTCATGAGAACAAAGACATTATACGGGCTGTTGTGCGGATTAGGCTCGCAGTTATCCCATACTATATCGAGCCATGAGAGGAAAAACCACAACAGGACTGCCAGACATACGCCGTACAGCGTCACCTTTGCTACTTTACGCATTATCCCGCACCTCTTTCCACAGTTTCTCAAGCTCCGGCGTCATGCACTTATCGCACATACAGCCGTTATCACAAGGCCGATTGCCTACTTCATCCTCGTGGCAACCGCAGAAGCGGGCCAGAAATTCATTATAAGTCATAATAATACTCCCTTCTTTTGTTTGCGGGTTGGGCGCTCCACGCTCCCGCAGAGCGCCCGTTATGTCTTATTCTGCCATGTGCATGATTTCGCCAGTGTCGTTATCAATGACTGCCACGCCATAGAAGCCGTTCTCTTTACGCCAATAGCCGGCAACCATATCTGCCTGTTCGTTGATGTACTCAAGTCCGTCTGCCTGTTCAAGCTGGCAAGCGTCCTTGTCATCGAACACTATGGCAAGTAAGTAGCGATAGGCATGGGTCAGCTCTGGCCACTCCGCCGGGTCTGCGGGTCTGGTATGCAGAGGACTATTGATGCTCTGCTTATTCAGCCACGCCCAGTTAGGCATGAGAGCGGCACTTGTAGCATTAAAGGCTTCCCTATCAAGAATGACGCCATCCTCTACTGCCTTGGCGCGCACATTCATTTTCAGACGCAGCATATCTGCGAACTTGGCGTTATCGAACTGCGGGTTAGTGAAATACTTGATGAACTCCATAATAATACCTCTTTCTTTTGTTCTAAGGTTAGAGCCGCCCGCTCTCACGAGCGGCTCTATGGTTGAGTGGCAACAGCCACTCACTTGACGGTCAGTCTTGTGGTAGTGCTGGCTACCACATACTTGTCATAGGTAGCCTTGTCCTCTGCCTTTAGCGCAGAGCTATTAAAGCGGTTGCTGGTGACTTCCTGATAGGTGGCGATACAGCCGCCAGCCTCTACCTTGTGTTCGCCAGTCGCTACCATTTCCGCTTTTACGGTGTCTTTGAGTTCATCCAACTCACGCTTGAGGGCGTCCATGTCGTTCTGCACCTTGCGGATACGCTGAAGGGTACGAGCCATTTCTACTTTTGTCATTTTGATACACTCACTTTCTTTTGATTGACTGTTTTTGTGTTTCCCTTGCCTTGTGACTACATTGTAGCACAGGCTGTCTTGCTTGTCAAGACTTTTTTTTGATTTTTTTCAAGGTTCTTTTGCAAGTGGTTTTGTGTTTCCCGCCTTGCAAGCATAGAATAGCATAGCCGTGCTTGCTTGTCAACAACTTTTTTGCAAGTTTTTGCGTTTCGTCGATCTGCACAAGTGAGCGCCGATCCGGTTGTGCATTTTGACCAATTCCTCTTTACGCGCGCGTGATACATAATAATAGCGACAGACGCTTTAGCTAACTAAAGTAGGGGTGGGTGTTCAACTGTAGTGCTTTAGCGTGGTGAAGTGCGACAGTACGGGGGCGTGTATTTCGGGAAAAAGCGTGAAAATTTTCACAAACTCGTTCTCCCACGCCATAAAAATCTCGAAAACCATTTTTGATTTCAGATTACGGTTTTCTTATATGATAAGGATACGTACCCTCTATTCTAAGCATCCTCGTGCAACATCAAGAGAGAAAGAACTAAGATGTTAATACAAATGAAAATCTTTCCCAATTTCATCAATCTTCTCCGCCTCCATAGGTCTAAATCCTACACACGTCAAAGTCCCCTGCGGGGACTCTGGAGTTAACTCAGTTCTGCAAGCATCAACAATAGGAAAGTAATCGACACCTTCAATCATACCTAATTCCTTAGCCTTCTCAATGGCTTTTTCTAATTTTCCTCTATTGCGGGCGCCACATACTACCTTGGTTACTCCGTCGTTAATCCAGTTATCATAAACATCTTTATCTAGTCTATAATTTACTTGATAAAAGTCTTGTACTTTCTCTGGCCAAGAATCTCTAATCATCTCAATGAGGAAAGCAGAAGATGCATGAGATACTTGCGCAGCTAACTTGCCAGGTGACATATTCAAATCACGTCTTGCGATAATCAATTGCTTGAAATGCTTTTCCATTTTTATTGCGGCCTCCTTAAAATGAAATGATGTTGGGCAGAACTGGATATTGGTTCTGCCCTATTTTTCAAATATAGTGTGTAAACTTTTATTCTTGGCATTTTCCAAACTTCTTGCAACATAGATTGCATTGTCCATCTGCTCCCATGCAAGGAATAAAATCTTGCACATAATTTGGCTTATACTTTTGAGCGATTTCAAATCCATAGATTTCAAAGAGTCTTTTAGCTACATATTGAGATTGTTTATCTCGATAAATAGCCATTTTTTCTTTATATTCTTGACGAGAAATTTTATTATGTAACCAATCACCAAGAGGATAGGTCATAATTCTCGCCCGTTCAAATTCTGTTTCTAGGTCTAAAATAGTTGCTCCTATATTACCAATTACAATACCTTGAGATCTAGACAATTTTTCATCAACCCCAATCTTGTTAATAGACCAACACCGCCGGGAACTGGAGTAGACCAAGCTTCTCCGACAATATTATTTTCGTCCTCTACGAAGTCTCCAACAATTTTGCCATTGAGTCGGCTAATCCCGACATCGACAACAATAGCAGACTCGCACTGTTCTCTATAAATAGACTGCGGCTGTCCAGTAGCACAGATTACCAGATCTGCGTTATGAAGAAGATATTCTTTATCTCCATAGTTCGTTTTACTGTGACAAACAGAAACAGTCATATCTCTATCTAGCAAAGCCTTTGCCATAGGCTTACCGACGATATTGCTTCTACCAAGAACAACGGCAGTTTTACCTGCATAATCAAAACCACAATCATTAAGATAATCAATAATACCTCGAACAGTGGCAGGAAGAACAAGAGCATTCTTAGTTAAACCATCACAATCAAAGTACGATGGAATATCTTCAATGTCGAAATCAAATCTTTCTGCCGTTGGCATTTGGACAATTACGCAATCTGTCTCAAGACCATCATAGGTTAATAGATAACGTAAATCAAACTTATCTTTCGGTCTAACAACCTTCACAGGCCAACCCACAGATTCAAAATCCTCAATCTTCTTCTTAATATAAATCTGATTGCCGACGTCTCCGTCTGTGGCATCTACAATCGTGAGAGAAGGAGGCTCATAATCATGCTCAATAACGGCTAGCCGCAATTTCTCCTTCTCTGTTTTAAAATATTCTTTTATGTTAATTTGGTTCATTAAAATTCTCCTTCATACCATGAAACCGTTCCATTTGGATCTATTTTAACTATACAATTCTCATAATAATCTAGTAGCCAATCGCACTCTTGTTCATCGTCGCAATCATAAAATACATCTACATCAGCATCGTTGATAATTTCTCTTTCTTCTTTGAAGAATAGGATTGCTTTTGGTTCTGGTGCGGTTAACTAGTCAAGATACCAAATAGAGTCAAAATCTTCATCCCATATATCTTCAGCTACAGAAACTACTATCACGGTTACATTATGATAGAACTATGCGCCTTCAGGGAACGCTTCGGTTGGAATGTCGCAAAAGTTCATAAGAAATACTCCCTTTATTATTTTTCTATTATTATTATAACAAAATAATTTAATTTGGTCAAATAGATTTGACACACCAGTTTTTTTTTGTTATTATATAAGCATAAAGGAGATGACAAGTGTGATTAAATTAGATTATACTCTAGAGTCTCCAGAAGAGCGTAAAGCGCTAGTTGAAAAGATAATTGCGGAAACGCCGGATATTAGTCCCGCGTATCTGGAAATTTTAGGCAATTATCTTGTTCTCTGCATGGAAAAGCAAGAGCGAAAAGAACGCAATATACTGACAGATAACCGTATGACTACGGTGAACAAGAGAGAATGTTCTTTCGAAGGTCTTGTTAGTTAGTTAGAGAACGGCGAAGATGGTATTTATAATTTAGTTAATGAAAATAAAAATGTAATTTTTCAACCGAAGATTTCGATTACAGATAAAGATTTAGAAACAATCCCCTGTTTGAAACAACTGCGAGATACTATAAACGCTTGGGAAGCAGCAGCGAAGCACGCCTCTGGTAAGACTGCTTTTATGATGAAGAAAGCGTTAATTGAGATGCGGAAAGATCAATATATTATTAAATAGGCTTATTAGAAGCCAATTATTCCGTGTCGATTAACGAGATCTGCTAGAACATCACTACCTCTTGATGATAAGAGTTATTTAGATGGTTCTGAAATCGTTGTAGATGGCATTTCATTAATGGATACTAAAGTAGTATCTGCTATTTTATGTAATTATTCTAAACTCAAGGAAGATAGTTGGGATTAGTTTGAGGGAGATACTTGGTATTTAATGCAAGACTTTGATTATTTATGTACTAAGGCTCTTGCTGATTATCCTATCTATGATAGAATTGTTGAGTGGAAGATTGATGGTAAACCGAATAGCGAGATTCAAAAGTTACTTGATGAAGAATTTCATCAAACCTATAGTGTCGAATATATTTCTAGTCTGTGGCGCAATAAGATTCCAAAGGTAATTGCGGAATAGGCTAAAGAAGATTTCTTAATTTGGGAGTACACTAAACGCGGTTACCCAATGAAAAAATGTTCTAAATGTGGACAGATTAAGCCAGCGAACAATCTTTTCTTTTCAAAGAATAAGACAAGTAAAGATAATTGGTATTCTATTTGTAAGAAATGCCGTAATAAGAAAAGAGGTTGATTCGTATGGCTGGACAGCATTTTTGCAAGAAGTGCGGAAAGACTATGAATGATAGTGAATTCTACACTTCTAAAAACGTAGAGAAATATCCACCAGATGGAAAGATGGATATTTGCAAGAAATGTTTAACCATGCACGTCGATAACTGGGACCCAGAAACGTATAAATGGATTTTACAAGAAATTGATGTGCCTTATATTAAAGAAGAATGGGATGTTTTACTAGAGAAATATGGCAAAGATCCTAAAAAAGTAACTGGCTTAACTATTATTGGCCGTTACTTGTCTAAAATGAAACTTAAATAGTGGAGTCAATATTCTTGGGCAGATACCGAAGCGCTTGAAGAAGAGCAACGTATGCGTAAGATTAATCAGATGAAAGCGCAAGGTATGACTGGCGAAGAAATTGAAACTGAGCTTGCGACGGATAGAACTCCTCCTAAGCCAAAAATTTTAACTGAGCCACAAGAGGCTGTAGGTACTCCTGAATATTACGATCCTTCAGAGGCTGATGATGACTTTTCAGATGAACTTACCGAAGAAGATAAAGTAATGTTGAGACTTAAGTGGGGTCGAGGATACCGCCCAGAGGAATGGGTGCGATTGGAGCAATTATATAATGATATGATGGCTTCATATGATATTCAAGGAGCTGGCATGAAGGATACTCTTATCATGATTTGTAAGACTTCATTGAAATCTAATTAGCTTCTAGACTGCGGCGATGTCGATGGCGCGCAGAAGATGATTAAGATGTATGATAGCTTGATGAAGAGCGCTAAACTCACAGCCGCGCAGAATAAAGCTGAATCTGGTGAATTTGTAGATTCTATTGGTGAATTAGTTACAATTTGTGAACGTGAAGGGTTTATTCCTCGTTATTACACCGATGGACCAATGGATAAGGTAGATAAAGTTTTACAAGACCTTCAACACTACACTTACTCTCTTGTTACAGAAGAAATGAATCTTGGTAACATGATTGACGCATCTGTTAGAGCTATTGCTCAAGATAAAGAAAGAGAAGCTAAGATTGATGTTGATGGTGGCGATGAAGAAGATAATGAGATTTACGATTATCCAGAAGATAAAGTATTAACTGATGCTGATTATGAAGAGTTTGAAGAAATGAAACAATAGGAAGCTTAGAAGGATAAAGAATATCTACGGGAGGTGAAATAAATGGCATTAGCTGATTTATTAAACCTCTCCAATAAAAATAAGAAGATTGGTCTATCTGAGGAGCGCGTACGGGCAATCATTCCTGCAGCGCGCCAATACATTGCTTTTTGGAGAGAATATCCTGATATTTTCGTAGATTTCCTCTAGACTGGCGGAGATCTTACTCGTAAGAAGGAATTGAATTTCTTCTTCTATCAAAGAGTATTCTTGCGCGCGGCTATGCGTTATAAATATGTATACATGGTATTCCCGCGTGCTTATTCTAAGTCTTTCTTATCTATCATGGTACTAATGTGTAGATGTATTTTGTATCCAAGAAGTAAACTGTTCGTTACTTCTGGAGGTAAAGAGCAGGCCGCTGGTATTGCTAAAGAAAAGGTTTAGGAAATTTGCTAGAAGATTCCTGCATTTGAAAGAGAGATTGACTGGCGAAGAGGTAAGACTCAAGAAGGTAAAGATTATTGTAAGTATATCTTCAAGAATGGTTCTTACTTTGATAATGTTGCCGCTAGAGAAAGTTCTCGTGGTAAACGTCGTCATGGAGGCTTAATTGAGGAATGTGTTGGTGTCGATGGCACTATTTTGAACGAAGTCCTTATTCCTTTAATGAACATTGACCGTGAGTGCATGGATGGCACTGTCCAAGAGGCAGAAACCTTGAATAAGAGTCAAATCTATGTCACTACCGCAGGCTGGAAGAACACCTTCCCGTATAATAAATTGATTCAGCTTTTGATTCGTATGGTTCTTGATCCAGAGAAAGCGATTGTTATGGGCGGTACTTGGCGCATCCCTGTATTAGTTGGTCTGCAAAGTAAAAACTTTGTTCAAGAGCTAAAATAGGATGGCACCTTCAATGAGGCTTCTTTTGATCGAGAGTATGAATCTCGCTGGAGTGGTACGGTTGAGGATGCGTTCTTTAATGGCGAAGTATTTGATCGTAATCGTAAATTACAACAACCAGAGTATGAAGCTTCTGGTCGCTCTTCTGATAGAGCTTATTATGTCTTGTCTGTGGACGTTGGACGTAAAAAATGTCAAAGTGTAATTTGCGTTTTCAAAGTTACACCACAGTCTTAGGGACCTGCAATTAAATCATTGGTTAATATGTTTACAATGGATGACGAGCACTTCGAAGATTAGGCAATTAAAATTAAAAAGTTATATTATTAGTTCAAGGCTAAGACCGTTGTTATCGACGGTAATGGTTTGGGCGCTGGTCTAATGGACTATATGGTCAAGTCTCAAGTTGACCCTGAGACAGATGATTTCTTCCCTGATTTTGGCGTATAGAATGATGATGATGGAGAGTATAAGAAGTATAGAACTGATAGAACAGAATATGATGCTATTTATGAGATTAAAGCTAATGCGCCAATTAACACCGAAGCTCACAGTAATGCATAGACGCAAATGCGGGCTGGCAAGGTAAAATTCTTAATTGATGAAAGAATCGCGAAGAATAAGTTGCTGGGAACTAAAAAAGGTCAAGCAATGAAACCAGAAGAAAGAGCGGCATATTTACAACCTTTCACTTATACTTCTATTCTGCGAGATGAAATGTTGAATTTGCGCGAGGAAAATGAAGGCGTTAATATTATCTTGAAGCAAGCTAATAAATCTATTACAAAGGATAAATTCTCAGCTTTTGAATACGGTCTATATTATATTAAGCAAGAAGAAGATAGTAAGCGCAAGAGAAAGAAAGGTCGCTTCGCTGATTTTATGTTTATTAGTTAAGTGGGCATAGTTAAATAATAGCCCTATTAGATTTTTTAATAATAGATAGAGGATGTGATTTAATCTATGCGAGCATCAAGAGGAGAAATTAAGATACATGAGATCCTAGAAGCGAATGATATTAACTTTAAAGAAGAGTATGAATTCGCGGGATTGAAAGCCCCTAGTGGACGTCCTCTACGTTTTGACTTTGCCGTTTTTGATGACGATGGCAATCTAGATTTCTTGATTGAGTATCAAGGAAAATAGCATTATCAAGCAGTCAGTAAATTTGGCGGCAATAGAGGATTGTATCAATAGAAATATAATGATAATCAAAAGAGGAGATTCTGCGCATTGAAAGGTCTTACTTTAATAGAGATTCCATATACGGATGAAAATATATTAACGTATGACTATATAATGCAGAAGGCCGGGTATTAAGGAGGTGACAAACCTTGCTTAAGCGCAGACAACAAGATATACGAGATAAAGGCTTTAATCTAATGGGCGAAGAAGATATGGCTCCACGTGATTATGCTAAAATGCGGGTGGGCATTCGTACCGTGGATAATGCACTCGTAAATCTTGGCACTTACAAGAAGGTCAACCCAAACTACGGCGATAAGAGCTTTGTTCTCAATGCTATTTACCGACATGATTATAAGACACTAAGAGAGATTTCTGAATATTTCTTTGAGTCTAGCGGTATTTATTACAGATTATGTAAATACTTAGCTACTCTTTATAGATATGACTGGTATGTAACTCCTTACTTTACAGATGTATCTAAGGAAAAAGAAAATAAAATTCTTGGTGACTTTTCAAAGGTACTATTGTACCTCGATAGATCTGACGTCAAGCGACTATGCGGAAATATTGCTCTCGATATTATGAAAGATGGTGTCTACTATGGCATCTTTGTAGATTTTGGAGATAGATTTGGTATCCAAAAACTTCCCGCTTCATATTGTCGTAATCGCTATTATTCTGGAGTTGATCCAATCGTAGAACTAAATCTTTAGTTCTTTGATGCCTATTTTTCTAATATTCAATAGAGAATGGCAATTCTAAAAACATTCCCCAAGGATGTTTAGCAAGGCTATGTCTTATATAAACAAGGCAAGCTTAAGGGGGATTATCCAGGAGATTTAAGCTGCTGGTATCCTCTCGATCCCGCAGTTTCGGTAAAGCTGGGATTAAACGATAGTTGTTTTCCACCTCTTGTTGGAGTTATTCCTTCCATTATCGATCTTGATCAAGCTCAAGAGTTAGATAGATAGAAGACAATGCAATAGCTATTAAAAATTATTATTCAGAAGTTACCACTTGATAAGAATGGTGACTTAATCTTCGATGTAGATGAAGCAAGAGATATCCATAATAATGCGGTCGCGATGCTTAAGCGCGCGGTTGGCGTGGATGTACTTACTACTTTTGCTGATATTGAGAAGATTGATACCAAGGATAGTAATTCCAATACTACGACAGATGACCTTGAAAAAGTCGAACGTACTGTATTTAATAATGCTGGTATTTCTCGTAACTTATTCAATGCGGATGGTAACTTAGCTGTAACTAATGCTATCTTAACAGATGAAGCCAGTATTAGAGAACTGCCTTTACAGTTTGCTAATTTGCTGAATAAGATAGTAGAAAAGTTTAATCGCAAAGGTCATTATGAATTTAGAGTATCAATGCTAGAGACAACGCAATTTAATTATAAGGAATTGGCTAAGTTGTATAAAGAACACGCGCAAATGGGCTATCCTAAGATGTTGCCACAAATTGCTCTTGGTCATTCTCAATCTAGTATTTTAGCTACTTTAACATTTGAAAATGAGATTCTACATCTATCTGAGATTATGATTCCGCCCATGATGAGTAGTACAATGAGTGGAAGCTTGGTCAAAAAAGATTAGAATGATTAGAATAACTCTTAGAATAAGTAGACAAGTTCAAGCACAACTAAAGTAACGGAACAGAAATAGTCTGGTCGCCCAGAAAAATCTGATGAAACAAAGAGTGATAAGACGATTGCTAACCGTGAAAGCATGTCATAAGGAGGGATAGAACTTGCATATTAGTATTCCTATTGCTAACACATTGGAATTCATCAATGCGACTGAAATATCTCCTTTAATCAGCAAGTGTTAGGTGAAAGTCTGCTATGTAGGACAAAATCCCAACAGAAACGGAACTGTTATTACTAAGAAAGTTGCAACAGAGATGGGCAGAAAGCTACCAGGCTCTCCTGTTGTTGGCTATTTTAATCAAGCAACAAACGATTTTGAAGGACACAACAAAGAGATTTCTCTGCGGGGTGGCGGAAATATCGAGGTACTTGATACCACTAAACCATATGGTTTCGTCCCTACGGACGCAAAAGTTTGGTTCCAAAAGTTTGATGATGAAGGTGTCGAGCGTGAGTATCTTGTAACGGAATGTTACATTTGGACGAGCGCTTACCCTGAGTCTCAGCGACTGTTCGAGCAGGGTAACAATCAGTCTATGGAACTGAATAAAGAAACTCAAAAAGGTTTTTGGGCAAAAGATAATAATTCGGGCAGTAGATTTTTCATTTACAATGAAGCATTGATTGAAAAACTTTGTATTCTCGGAGAATCAGTTGAGCCATGTTTTGAGGGCGCACAATTCAAGACTGAATTCTCCCTAGAGAACATGGAAGAACTTAGAACTACGATGTTCTCTATGCTAACTGAATTACAGAAAACTTTGAATAAAGGAGGCTCTCACGAGACTATGGACGAGAATAAAAAGACTCTCGGCACCCCCGAGGATCCTAACTTCGAAGCAAAGAAGCAGCCTGAGGACGAAAACAAGAAGAATCCAGAAGGCAATCCTGCTCCAGAAGATAATAAGACAAAGGGCGGCGACAATAAGCCTGCCGATAATACCAAAGAAGAGCCTAAGAAGAAGTACAATCTTGATGAAGTAACTGAATATACTGAGTTACTTGGCAAGTATGAGACTCTTCAGGGCGAATTTGAAACTCTTAAACAGGAGAAAGGCAACCTTGAGACAGAGGTAGCTTCTCTTAGAGAGTTTAAGCTAACTGCGGACCGTAAGGAGAAGCAGAGCATGATTGATGGTTTCTATATGCTAAGCGATGACGATAAGAAGGATGTCGTTGAGCATATTGATACTTATTCTTTAGATGACATTGAAGCGAAGCTGTCTATTATTTGTGTTCGCAACAAGGTCAACTTTAACCTTAATAACAACAATGGACAGGACGATAACCAGCCCAAGGGATTGTTTAATCTTGAGAATCCCGCTGATGATAATGTCCCAGAGTGGATTAAGGCAGTTCGCGAGACCGCGAAAAAGCTATAAGGAGGATTAAATAATATGGCTAAGAGTGCAAAGCGTTTAGGTAACGCTACTTTTGTAACTTACGGATATGGCCAGGTTGAACCTAACCATATGTCTGCTAAGCGCAATGGCCAGGTGTACGCTCAGCTTCCCGCAGCGGCAAGTATCGAGCTACTTGAGAATGGCCAGTTCGTAAAATACGATTATGCCAAGGGTGTCTGTGACTTTGATGGTGCAGGTCCATGGCGCATGGTTTTCAATGAAGTAAAGATTTATGAGGATCGCGAGACGGACGCTGATTTCGCTATGATTAAGGATCGCTATAATGCTCGTGTCTATAGCCCAATCGGTCAGACTAAGTCCGATCTTAAGACCGTTCTTGATTATACTGGTGAGGCTGTCCGCGAGGGTAGCAACGCTGCTTTCAAGAAGGAAGTTGAGACTTTTAACTATCCTCAGCTAATGCCAGATGGCACTAAGATGGTTCCTCGTGTTATCGCTGTTCCTAACGGTGACATTTGGACTACTAATACAATTAAGGCTGAAGCAGGCTCTCTAAGTGTTGGCGATCAGCTCAAAATTAATACTGACGGTTATCTGACTAAGGATGAAGGTAAAACCGCAACAGGCGGAGACGAAGATCCTAAGTTCGTGGTTGTAAAGGTTTACACCATGCCTGACTTACAGCCTGGCGTTAAAGTTCAGCGCATTGGTTGATAAAGGAGGGTTAAAATAATGGATAAGGCTAATTTACTACAGTTAATGAAGAATGTAGCTAATGCTACTCCTTCTACTAACTTCTCTTATAATAACGAGAATCTCTCTTACAGCGCTATGAACGAGACTCTTCGTAGTGAACTCAACGCTCTTGTTGGCACTGAAGAGCTTTATGAGCAGAATAAGCGTCTAGTATTCTCTCTCATGGAGCAGACCATGGACGATATCGTTCCTAACCGTTTGATCAACGCTTATGGTCAGTTCGCTGAGATTCAGACATTTGCTCAGGGTGACCGCCCCGTATTTAAGCGTAGAACTGGTAAGACTCGCGCTAAGCAGTTCATCACTCGTGTCGGTCTTGCCGGCGTATACGAGACCTTCAAGCTCGGTTCTGAGAGCTTCGAAGTTGGTACCAGTGCTATCGGCGGAGCCGCTCAGATTGGCTTCGAAGAGTTCCTTGACGGTCGTGTGAACTTCGCTGAACTCACTCAGATCATTATGGATGGCATGGACGAACTCATTTATCGTGAGATCGCTCAGGCTCTTATGGGCGCAATTGATCAGCTTCCCGCTGCTAACCGTGTAAGCGCTGATGGTTTCGATGAGACTGGTCTTGACCGTCTTGTTACTACCGCAAGTGCTTATGGCACTCCTACTATTTACTGCACTCGTGAGTTCGCAGTAAAGATTGTTCCTGCTGAGGGCTGGATCTCTGACGAGATTCGTAACGAGCGTTGGAACACCGGTTATCTTGCTAACTATAAGGGTGTTCGTGTTGTAATTCTTCCTCAGACTCTTGAGGATGAAACCAACAGCCGTAAGGTAATCGATCCTGGCTATGCTTGGGTTATTCCTTCTGGCGCTGGCGAGAAGCCTGTTAAGGTTGCTTTCGAGGGTACTACTCACGTTCGTGAGCGTAATGACAATGATGACTGGTCTCGTGACATCCAGGTCTACCGCAAGGTTGGCGTTGGCGTTATGATGACTAACAACATCTTCTCTTACGTTGATACTCAGCTTCAGGGCAAGCTTGACGTAATTTAATAAACTATTCGAGGGGATAGGGATATATCCCTATCCCCTTTAATTCATTATTTGAGAAAAAGGAGTTTTTAATTATGAAAGACCAGTGTAATGTCACTAACAAGAGCGCAGGCTTTGTTATTTATAATATCCCCGAATTGGGCGTCCGCAGAGAGTTCGCTCCTCATGAAACTAAGCATATCAAGGTTGATGAGTTAGATTCTCTGTCTATGATGGGCGGCGGAAAAGAGCTTATCTATAATTATCTCTTTATTAATGATGATGAAATTCTTCGTCATTTACTTAATAAGGATGTAGAACCAGAGTATTATCTGACTGAGGAACAGATTCCCAGCTGGATGGAATCTTGTTCTATTGATGAATTTAAGGATGCTCTTGATTTCGCTCCTAATGGCACAAAAGATCTTATTAAGCAGTACGCTGTTAGCAAACCATTAAATGACTACGATAAGAGAGAGGCTATTAAAGCCCAGCTTGGTTTTGATGTGAGCAAAGCTATCGAAAATATGAAGCCTGACGAGAACGAGAAGAAGAGCGAAAAGGTTATCAGCACTCCTGCGGCAACCGGACGTCGTTCTTCTACCACTACAATTAAAAAGCCCGTGGAGGCTAAAGAATAAGGGAGGTAATCCCCATGGATGAAAAGTATCCAATTCAAGGGGATCCTACACCCTTTGAAGATATATACAATCGTTTCTTCGGTAAGATTACCGATGATATGTATATGGAGTGGACTGAGGAAGACACCAAGAAAGATTTGCTAAATATCTTACTTGATGCCATCCCAGGATTTGAATTTCCGCGTTTTCCACTCTATGATTATGACGTGAATGGTGAGACTTTTAATTGCCATTTAACTTCCGAAGAAATTAACATTCTTGCGCTACTAATGTATAATACTTGGCTTCAGCGTCAAGTGGCGTCTGTTGAACAGACGAGAATGAAATACTCTGGTAGCGATTTCAAAATGACCTCTCAAGCAAACCATCTCGCTAAATTAATGGAACTTAAGAAAGAGGCTGAGCGTTAGGCGCATCATATGCAACGCCTCTATAAACGCAGAAAGATGATTGATAATAACGGCTCTATTAAGTCTAACTGGTCTACTCTTAGAGAAACGAGTACCTTTGATGGATAAGTATAATATTAACTTTCCAATGAGTACTATCGACCAAGATATGAAGAGACTTATCAATCAACTATGGAAGTTAATTCCTATGCGTGAAAATGGAGAAGATTGGGAGACACATCTAAAAACTATGCTAGAAGAAATTTCTGGTTTGGTGCATATTTACAAGGATAAAGTAGAAGGATTAATTTTATTATCAAAGTTAGAGGGCTTAACCTCAGATGCTTGTAATGATTTTATGATTTATAGAAAAACTGTATTTAGATGTATCGACTTATTAACTCAGGTGATTCGCAATGATTAATTTAGAATTAATGCGGAAGAGATTCGAGTGGCAAGGCGGTATTCATCAGGAAGACCGCATGATTAAGGATAAACAACGCACTTTACATAGAGCTTTGTTATATTCTTATCAAGCCGCTTCGATTGAGATGGTTTAGAGAAATACAGAAGTGCTTGAGATTGAACCCTCTGGTGTAGATGCGGACATGGGGGTTTATGGAGAGATTCGCGCTCTTATCAATCCAGATAAGGTAAAGCAGGATTACGACGACAAGATCGTTTCTATTGATTACGAGCATGGTTATGAACCTGGTGATGTATTTGAATGGAAGAAAACAAATACATATTGGCTGATCTATACTCAAGAGATTACTGAAGATGCCTACTTTAGAGGAGAAATAAGACGCTGTAGATATAAGATTCGTTTCAAGGATTAGGACGGAAATTGGTGTTCTACTTATGCAGCCATTCGAGGCCCTGTGGAGACACAAATTAACTCTATTCAAAAGAATCAATAGAGAATTGATACTCCTAATCTAAGTTTGAATATTCTTATGCCGCGTAATGAAAAGACACTTCATGCTTTTGATAGATATTCAGAATTTATCTTTGCGGGAAAGTGCTGGAGAGTTGAAGCTCCAGATTCGATTAGTATGAAAAATATTATCGAAGTCAATGCGGAAGAGAATTACTGGAATGATACCACTGATGACCTTGAAAAAGAGATGAAGGATGGTTTGGTTTTTGAGCCTACTAATCCTACTCCTGATAGTAAGATTATCGGTGAGACTTTTATAAAGCCGAAAATTGCGGCTACTTACTCCGTCGATATTGCGGACGGAGAATGGAAGATACTTGAAAATGTACCTGCCTGTTTACAGGTAACTGGAAATTAGACAGCTACAGTGATTTGGAATAAAACTACAAGTGGTCAATTTACATTACAATGGGTAAAGGATAATGATGTAAGAGAAAAGGTTGTTGTAGTTGAATCATTGTATTGAGGTGATCGCGCATGAAACATAATTCATATGAGTACCCCAAGTCTAGTTTATTGGGTATGCCTAAAGACGCGGCGATTATTATCGACCGTATTCTATCAAATCCTAATCTCTTGAGATTATTAGTTTATGAAACAAGAGACTGGCAATCTCAACCTTTACCAAACGGAGAACAGATTAAGGAACTATTTACTAGTCACCAGATTTCATCTGTCCCAAAGATTAAGATTGATAGTAAAGAAAAAACCTATATTAGATTGACTTATGGCACTGTCATTAGAAACGCTTCGAATCCAGAATATCGAGATAATACATTTGGTATTGATATTATTTGTCACTATGACAACTGGGATTTAGGAGACTTTGAACTACGCCCTTATAGGGTCGCGGGAGAGATAGATGCCATGCTTGATAAAACTCACTTAACCGGCATCGGTGAACTTGAGTTTGTATCTGCTACCCCCTATGTATATAACGAAGAATTTGCGGGAGTGTCCTTAACCTATCTAGCTGTTAGAGGTCATGAGGACTAGAAAAATCCTGTAAATGGCTGACTATAGACTAGCTTTAATGGCCGGGATTGATATTCCTATTCCTGAATTACAATTAACTGTCCATGTCCCGACCATTAAAGATATAGCTTACATGGGTGAGTAGCAGTTTTTTATGGCTGTTCAATATATCTGTTTAGAGAAAGAGTCATTAGTATAGGACGAAACTCTTTTAGCGTCTTTGACTAATTTTCAAGTATTGATGAAAGTATTAGAGCAATCGTAGGATAAAGAAAAAAAGATTGCTTTGATTACTCTGCTTAAGTTACTTTTTCCTGAGTATACAGCAATGATTACCAAGAATAGCATTATTCTTACTATCGTTGGTGAATCCGCTAAAACAGTAATGATAGATGATAGTAACTTTACTGTTTTCTAGAGCGTAATGCGCGAGGTTTTATGCGTAAACAGTTTGTTTTAGGGCGAGAATGTTATTTATAATCCTGCCAATGATCGAGCTAAAGAAATTGCGGATAAAATCATGCGGAATCGCCGCAAGGTTGCTGAATAGAAAGGAGCAAGTAATGAAAGCGTTCTAACTCGTTATATTTCTATTTTAACAGTAGCCAAAGTTATTTCATTAAGTGAATGTGGAGCATTAAATATGTTTCAATTATTTGATTTAATGGAGAGATATACGGGTTATGTTGAATGGGATACCGACCTTAAAGTTAGACTTGCGGGCGGGAAGCCCGATAAACAAGTTGAATCTTGGATGAAAGAATTACATCCCAATAAATAAGGAGGAAATATACTATGAGATTTGGCGTACGCGAAATTTGCGACGTAGCATTCCGTGCTAAGTCTAAGATGACTCTCGGCGGCCGCACTTTCTATAAGAATGAGCCTGTCATTTATTTCGACTCTCTAAAGACTTCTAGCCTTGAGGGCGCTTCTACCACAGTCTATGCAACTGGTGGACGTGGTAACACTCGTTTGATCGCATGGGAAGGCGAGCGTACTCTCACCTTCAATATGGAAGATGCTCTTATTAGTCCAGAGAGCTTGGCTATTCTTTCTGGTGCTGGTCTAGCAAAAGCTACTGAAAACAAGCCTGTTTATGTTCACATGACTACTCAGGTTCAGGTAGACACTAAGAACACTATCGTAATTCCAGAAATCGCTTGCTGGAATGGGGTTGCTACTGGTACTCCTGGTACTGGTGCCGCAGCTGATTATAAGCATGCTAATGCTGATATCTTCTGCATGGTGTTAAGCGATTCTGGCACCGTTGATGTTGAACCTTGCGTTCCTGCCGCTGTTGTTTATGGCGATGGTAAGACCACTATTACCTGCTATGCTGATGGCGCAGCTGGACATAAGGATCTTGAAGTTGGCAAGGTTGTTCTTGTTGACTACTACATCAAAAAGGTTTCTAACACAATGCTAATCGAAATCACCCCAGAGATTAAGGGTCAGAACTTCTATATTGAGGCTTCTACTCTGTTCCGTGATGAGAATACTGGTCTTGATATGCCTGCGGAATTTGTAATTCCTAATGGTAAGGTTCAGTCTAACTTCACCTTCTCTATGGCATCTAGCGGTGATCCTTCTACTTTCAGCTTTGTGGTTGACGCATTCCCTGGCTATACCAAGTTCGATCTTACCAAGAAAGTTCTTGCTGCTATCCAGGTTGTTATGGACGACGTCGCTGCATCTGAGGAGAGCAGAAAGCCCTGCACAGCAGTGGGGGAATAAACACTCCGGAGGGACATGACGCGGAGTTAAAAAATACAGAACCGGTCCGAACCCAATCTGTTGCTAAGCGACTGAGCTTTGTAGAAGATGAAGACGAGGACTTAATCTGAGTTTAAGGGAGGACTTAATGTCCTCCCTTTTTCTTTTTATCTGGAGGTAAAGGAGATATGGCTAGAATACCAAAATCCGCATCCATGCATCAAAAGAAGCATAACCTTGGTGACATGAGTATGCCGATCGATGTTGATGCATACGTCGATCACTTTTATATCCACTATAAACAATAGTCAGCATAGCACTTAGCCGCACCTGCCGCGGCTTGGTATAAATATAAGACCTAGCTTATTCTTGATGATATGAAAGCCAATAGTGTTGCATCCACAGCATAGGCTCAATCTTTAATAGCATAGATGAATCAAGATACTACTGCGGCGAAATCTAGCGTATAGATTATTAAAGCCTTGAGTGAAGGCTCTCTTATGGAAGAGACTCTTGATAGCATTGCCGCAGCCATGAATAATTTACTTATAGAGAAGTACAGTAGCGTTATAGATGGCGGGTCGTATGAAGAAGCTGTCACGAATATTTCGAGTTAGTATAATTCTATGCTACTTAACGGCCCAGTAGATGATGCTTCCAAGTTTTTTGACTACATTAAACAAGCATTAGACCTTGTAAATGCTACACCAAACAAGAGCGAATTGAGAGCTTTTGCAGCTTTATAGAAAGTGTTTGAGGGCAAAACTACTTATAATGATGTTGTATCTTTAGTGTCATTAAATACGATTGGTATTGCATCATAGGTTATAGGATATTTAAGTACAGCGGCAAAAAATCTATCTGCCAATGGCTCTGTGTCTACTCAAAGTTTTGCCTCTACAATTGCCAATATCTTTTCTAGAGCTATTGGCGAACCTTTAGCTGAACGAATGATGAAGAATGTATTATTTGAAATTTCAAATAATGCAGATTAGGCATTTGATTCTTTAATTGCATAGTCTGGTGGAAAATTAACTTGGGATAGGGGCACTATCCCTACAACTAAGCAATCTGGAACAGCCGCTGGTGCTCAATCTGGTCGTACAGCTAAAGTAGATATTATTTCTAATGGCTTGTTCAATCTTGGGGTCACTTTATAGAATGGTACTACAGCTACTATTGAAATTGCTACTAATACTTCAATTAAATGGCAATCTGCTAAGTCTAAAAATATTCATATTGTTAGTAGAACTCCTTTAAGAACTTTCTTAGAGAATGAACCACCAGATAGATAGCAATATGCATACAATGTTATTGCTCATAGATTAAGTGGTGGAGGACGTAAAGGTGGATTCTATCAAGCTTATAATGCTATTCGGTCTACTATTGCAGCGTCCTTCTTTAATGAATGGATTAGCGGTTCTGGAGAATAGCTGGTATCGGGAGGTTCTCCTATCGGCAGTTTAGATAGAGCGCAATTTTTAATGTATAATGGCAAAGTTTATTCTATTGTAAGTATTGTTAATAGAATTTGTGCCAATACATTAAAAGGGCTATCGACCGAGATTCGAGGTTTTTCTACTTCTGACTCTAAGGTGGATAATAGCTTTGTTGCAGCAGACGGTAAACCAGAATGGGCACCAGATATTGAAGCCGCTAATGTACGTAGCCAGATGGTTAGAGATGTAATTAATACATTGACTATTTCTGCTAGTTTAAATTCAAATATATTAAAATCTTTATTTTAATAAACTTGACAAAAGATTAATTATCTAGTATAATTAAAATATAAATGAGTTAAAGGAGTTAATACCTATGAAAATGACTTTTACTAAGCTGGGACTAAAGGCTAAGAAAATTACCACTAACTGCCCGCTTACTGACGATATTACGCTTGAAATCCGCAATTATCTTCCTGTTGATGAAAAAGCAGAATTTATTCAATTCATTGTTAATCATGCTCTTGATGACATGACAGGTTGTTTTAGCCCGGTAAGAATTGAGGTTTATTTCTCTATTGCTGTATGTAAGTGGTATGCAAATATTACTTTTACAGAGAAACAAATGACAGAAGTTTCTAAGACTTACGACCTTTTGGAAGAGAATGGCGTGATTGACCAGATTATTTCTACTATTCCAGAGGATGAAATCGAGTTTATGAAAGAACTCGTAAATGATACAGTTAGCGATATTGCTAGATATAATTCTTCTGCGGCTGGCATTATTCAGGCTATGACAGCAAATGCAGGTGGGTTAGATTCACAGATTACTGAAATTTTAGACAAGATTAAGAATGGTGAGAATCTAGAGACTCTGGCCGTAATCAAAGATGTGGTTGGAAAAGATTAAGTAATCTAATTAAATTCTCAGATTAAGTAGAGAATTAAAAGGCTCTTGAGGATACTAATTCTCAAGAGCCTTTATTTTGTTATATGGGTGTTAAAGGAGGAAAAGGACTATGGCAAAGCGTCTAAATTATACGATTGGCGTTAATGCTGATACTAGTAAGTTTGAAGCATCTTTGCAAGAGGCTGTCACTAGTCTATAGGCATTAGGAACTAAATCTCAAGTTGTTCCTACTCTATAGAAAGCTTCTACTGCCGCTTTAGATTTAGCTAAGAACCTATAGTCAGCAGTAAATACTAACACTGGTAAATTAGATTTATCTATTTTTAATAAAAAATTAGAAGATAGTGGACAAAGTTTAAGGTCATATTATAATCAGATGGTCTAGCTCGGTCCAGCTGGTACAGAGGCGTTTTTGAAAGTAGCTTCATCTATTACTTAGGCTGAATTACCGTTGCGTAGAACCAATACCCTGATGAACGAATTATGGGTAACTATGAAGAACACAATGCGTTGGTAGCTAACATCTAGCGTACTGCATGGTTTTGTTGGTTCTTTAGAGCAAGCCTATGGGTATTCTAAAAATTTAGATAGATCACTTAATGAAATTCGTATTGTAAGTGAGAAATCTGCGGAAGATATGGCCCGTTTTGCTGAATAGGCAAATAAAGCAGCCAAAGCATTAAGTACGACCACGACTAACTATACTGATGCTTCTTTAATTTACTATCAGCAAGGTTTAACAGATCAAGAGGTACTTGATCGTACAGAAACCACGATCAAGATGGCTAATGTAGCTGGCACAACCGCGGAAACTGCGTCCCAGCAATTAACTGCTATTTGGAACAACTTCTATGATGGAAGTTAGAGCCTTGAATATTATGCTGATGTCATGGTTAAATTAGGTGCGGCAACTGCATCTAGCTCTGACGAAATCTCTGAAGGTATCGAGAAGTTCGCTGCTGTAGCTAATACAGTAGGACTAAGCTATGAGTATGCAGCATCTGCTCTTGCTACCGTTACTGCACAAACTCGTGAGAGTGCTAGTGTTGTTGGTACTGCATTTAGAACCTTGTTCTCTCGTATTCAGGGTTTGAATCAAGGAGAGACTCTTGATGACGGAACTACCTTGAATAAGTATTCTCAGGCTCTTGCTACTGTTGGTGTTCAAATTAAGGATACCAATGGAGAACTTAAAGGTATGGACAAAATCCTCGATGATCTTGGTAGTAGATGGAATACTCTTGCTCAAGATCAGAAGATTGCTCTAGCCGAGACAGTTGCAGGCGTACGCCAATGGACACAGTTAATCGCATTGATGGATAACTGGGATTTCTTCAAAGAGAATCTAGCTATGGCACAAGATGCAGATGGTGCGTTAGAGCAACAAGCCAAGGTTTACGCCGAATCTTGGGAAGCTGCTAGAGATAGAACCAAGGCTGCCGCAGAAGATATTTATGACAGTTTAATCAATCCAGATTTCTACATTAAAGTAGATGATTTGATTACTCCTTTATTGAGCGGTACAGCTGATGTTATTGATGCTATGGGTGGTATGAATGGCGTATTAGCGGCATCTGTGCTACTAATTAACAAGGTCTATGGAGATAAGATTGCTGAAAGCTTGCGAGAGAGTGCTATTCAGATTGGTTTCTTAACTAATCAAGAGTAGGAGAGAGCAAGAGCGCTTCAACAACAAGCTGCTACACTTGCCAAAAGCATTTCTATCGAAAAGATGGGCGTTGAAGGTCCTGCAAGAGAGGCTCTAGATATTACACAAAAACAGGTTGAATTGCGTGGGTTAGTTAATTCTAAGATTGATGAATTAAATGAACGCCAAAAGAGTGTCCTTTAGGCAGACCTTAATCATTTACAGTCTTTGCAAGAACAGTCTAAAGAGTATGCCCGCTAGATCACATTAAATGAAGAATTGGCGGCGCAGTATAAGCAAGATATTAAGGATAATATCTCTGTTGATAGTAAAAGCGATATTAACAGATATTTAGGCGGAAGAAAAGGCAGCGCTAGCAGCGATGTAGTAAAAAATGCAGTTACTGGAGTTCAGGATCTTATTTCTAAGAGTCGTTCTGCGGATGAAGCTATTGCTAGAATAATTACCAGATTAGAATCTGTATCTAAAAAGCAAGTGGATTTACGTGCCATCTCTAATAGAATTAAATCTTTAAGCAATGATAGCGATGAGCTAAGCACTGAATTAAAAAAAGTTGCTTATGAGATGGGCGGAATCAAACCAGGCGCTTCGGAGCAAGAGATTTTAGATTATTTTACAGACGTTGACAGACAGTTAGATGATTTAAATGCTCAGTCAACTATCTTGAAAGATACTTTAACTAATTTCTTACCAGAACGTTAGGTAAACCTTGTTGTTAGATTTACAGCCGCTCTTAAAGAAGGTAAAAGTGCTACAGAAGCTATGGCTTATGTCACCAAAGAGTATGAAGCAGCAAATAAGGAAGTAACAAATAGTCTAGAAACAAATGCTTATGCAACAAAAGATTGGGCTGATAAGATTGTTTCCGCAGGCACTTATCTTTCTCAATTAGCTATGGCTATGCAAGCATTTAAGAGTATTGGAAATGTTTTCCAAGACTCCGATATGACTGCAGGAGAGCGTTTAATTACCATCTTCACAAGTTTAGGAATGCTATTACCTACTGTCATTACTTTGACGAAAGCAATGACTGGGGCAACTTAGCTCGTAACTATTAGTGAAGCTAAGGAAGTTACTGTTAAAGGACTTGGTATCACCGCATCTTTAGCCAAAGCCGCGGCAGATAAGATTCTCGCCAAAGCTGAAGGCGAAGTAGCAACTGCAACCGCGATAGCAAATGCAGAAATCGTAGCTGGATTAATTGCTTTAGCTCCATATATTGCTCTTGTTGCAGCTCTTGGCGTTGCTATTTATGCAGTCGTAAAAGCTTATAATGCTGATGCCGATGCAGCTAAAGAGGCTGCTGCGGGAGTTGAAGTATTAAGTAAAGCATATAATGATGCAAAAAATGCTGCTATAGAACTTAAAAACACCATCAATGATTGGGATTCTGCCGTACAGAGTATTGATGACTTAACTGAAGGCACTAAAGAGTATGCAGATGCCATTAAAACCGCAAATGACAAAGCTAAAGAGTTAATCGAATCTCAAGATTTATTTGATCGTTCTAAGTGGTATTATGATGATAAGGGTATTATTCAATTCGCGGATGGCGTGCTCGAAGAATTACAGTCACAAGCCGACGCACGTGAAAGATAGGCTGAAAGCTCCCTTTATACTGGTCAGATTTATGCTGGTAATGCGAATATTAAGAGCGAACGCACAAATGCTAAGCGAAGTTTAATTGGAGATTTTAGAGCGCTAAGTGATAGCGAACTAGATGCTGCAATGAGTATCCTTGATACTCAAGAGCCTCTTTCTCTAGATGAATTTGAGACTGAACTTAAGCGAGTTTTACCTGGATTAGAATTAAGCACAACAAAGCTTGAAGATTTTAGAACAGAGCTAGAAACTCTTATTACCTCTACTAAAGATGCTAGTGATGCGAATGACTACTATGCAAAAGAAATTCTCAAGAATAATATTGAAGAAAATCGTAGTGATGCGTTGAAGGATATCGCAGGAGATAGTGAAGGTATCTATAATAGTCTACTCGATGTCTACGCTGCACGAGAGGCATAGGCATTAGAAGAAAGAGATTAGGCGATTTCTAATGTAACTGTCGCAAAAAATAAGTATTCTTCCAATAGCGCATTAGGTAGTTATATCGGTCAGTCTATTAATGGAGACGAAGAACTAGCTAGACTATATGCTAGTATGGTTTTAGGTCGCACCGATGTTGACCAGTTAAACTACAAAGGCGGATGGAATAAGGGCCAACTTCAAACTTCTAGTGGCGAAAATCTTTTCGATGAAGCATTAAGTGATGATTATATGCGCAAGATGATTGCGCAGACCTACGCTCAATAGGAGCTAATTGACTCACTAGGAGACGGTTTAGATAATTTTGATCAAGATGCTTATGAAGCAAGTCTACAAAAGTTAGTGGATGGAGCAAACTCTCTCGGTGATGCATTTGGCGAAGCTGATTTTGCTACAACAATTCTTAACCAGCTAGCGCAAGGAACCGAATCTATTGATTTAAGTTCTTTATTTGCTCAATTATCTCCCGATGATATTGCTCAACTTACTGGAATGTCACAAGAAGAGCTATATACCGCTCTCGGTCTTAATGAAGAAGACTTGGCTACTCTGGGTATCACAGATGCAGAAGCATGGTATAATAGCTTTATTGCTAGCTTAAATTCTTATGATCCATCTAGTTTTTATGAGCGGTTAAGTCAAGCGGCGACTTCTGGTGAAAAGAGTGCTAGATCGTTAATTGATAGTATTCAATCTGGAGACACTACTTATGAAAATATTGGCGATAATGAAGAATATCAAAATCTAATTGATTAGCTAGATATTCTTAAGAGTCAATACCCGGAACTTCAAGCTGATGCAATCGAGCTTTCTAATACATGGGAAGTTGGTACATAGAAATTCGCAGAAGCGCTTGAAGACGTGCAAGATCGATTGGCGCAAATTAAACTTGACGATTTAACTAACGATGCGAAAGAAGCAAGCGATAAACTCAAAGATTTCTTAGGTGAGCAAGAAAGCGATTGGGAAGTAAATATTGAAGCCAACTCAGAAGAGTTTACCAATACAATGGATGAACTACTAGATGCTAACTATGCAGTTGACGTAGAAATCCATACACAAGCTGAATAGGAATTTGATAGCATTAAAAGTGCTATGCAAAATATCCAAGATGAAGCTTCTAAAATTGGTGAAAACTTTGTAATTGCTGCGACCGATATACGAGAGCTAAATAACACATTCCCCGGCATTATTCAGGGCATGGAAGATATGGGTGACGGTTCAGTTCGTCTGAATCAGACCATGGTTGAAAATGCTATTGCCGCGGCACGTGGAGAAGTTGCTGCTGACGGAGAAGCCACAGTTTCTCGTCTAGAAAATCAAGCAACTTTATTGCGTGCAAAACAGCAAGTGTATCAGTAGATGGCAACTGCTGCTGCGGTTCTAGCAGGAGCAGAAACAGATTCTGCAATGACTTCTTCTGAAGCATAGGCCACGTTATCTGGCGGTCTATCAGATTTAGAGCAATTAAATAGTAAAGCATCTACTACTGTTAAATTAGATAACCAAGAGAAAACCGCGGATTCCGCTTATGATAATGGTTTAGTTACTGCTCAAAACTGGGATTCTGCTTTTAGTTCTGCGGCACAGTCTTCTGCTGAGTTTGCTCGCACCGCTATTGCAAATATGCAGGCTGTTGCGAATAACGACGCTGGAGCCGTTACTGGTGGCAATAATTTTGGCGTTAAATATACTGGCTCTTCTGGTGTAAGTCAAGAGGCGACTGTCCTGCAAGATACCTAGAAAATGCTTGATGAAGCTGATACTGTAAGCGAACAGGCTTGGGCAGATCTTGCAGCGAAGTATCAAAATCTTGCCGATTCCGCGGGTGCGTCTGCTAATGATATTGAGGGTATGATTGCTCAAATTGGCGCTTCTACTGTTAATTTGGACAACTTATTCGGCAATGTCTCTAGTGGAAAAGGATCGAAGGGTGGAAGTAAGGGCAAGACTTACGATAAAGAGGACTTAAAGACTCTCCAAGAAGTTGAAGACCGTTACCATGAGATTAACCGAGAAATCCAGAGACAAGATGATTTACTTGATGATTTAAGTAACGCTACAGATAGAGCTTGGGGAACTGATGCTCTTGCTGGTTACGAGAATGAGATCAAAGCTCTTGAGAAGCAACAAGAACTCTATAATCAAAAGCTGAAAGAAGCACAAAATTATCTAGTCCAAGATTCTGCCCTAGTTAAGAAGTATTTTGCAGACGCACAAATTGGCGCGGATGGCGAAATCACTAACTATGAGGATCTATTAAGAGAGAATCTTAATCTCTATAATGCCGCAGTTGAGCGTTATAATCTTGCTGTTGCTGGTAAGACTTTAAGCGAAGAAGAGCATACTGCTCTTAAAAATAGGCTCGATGCCGAGAAGAAACTCTTTGAACAGCGTCAGAAAGCACTTGAGCAATATGAAAGCACTCTAGATGTAGTTCGTGATACCACAGATAATATTCAAGAGAATGCTCGTTCTATTGCTGACAAGAAACTTGAGGAAATCAAGTTTAAGATGGAGATTGTTCTAGACGTGAAGTCTATGAAAGATGCCGTCAGAGACTTGTCTAAAGAAATTGCCGAAATGTTTGGTGATGCTTTAACTCATGGTCTTGAAAGTGCTAAATTATCCGCGGAAGGCGCGCAAGCTGAAGCAGCATTACTGCCAAGCTATCAAGAAGAGTGGAATTCTCTTAAAGAGCTTTACGAAAGCACTACAGATGATGCAGATAGACGAGCTATCATGGATGAAATCAAGAGCTTGCAAGGTAATATCGTAGATTCTGCAAAAGCTATCGCGGAATGGGCAAACTCTATTGAGGACATTGTCCCAGATGCTGTTGATGCGGCTTCTGAGAGATTTGCAGCATTCACCGATCAGTTAGAGCATAATACTTCTGTACTAGATACCATTAAAGAGCTTTATACTCTACAAGGTGTAACTTATAAGACTGCGGAAGGATTTAATCGTCTCCAAAAGAATAGCCAAGAAAAACTAAACGCTCAGTTAGCATCCGCTAAACTGCAAAGAGGTTGGTACGAATAGGCTGCTCAGAGATTGGAAGAAGCACAAGCAAAACTCGATTCTCTTGGCGGCGATGAAACTGATTTGCGCTATGATGCTTATAAGAAAGCAAGAGACGCATATCTAGAGGAGTTTAATGAAGCTCAAGAAGCTTATTTATCTTCTGCTAAAGAAGCAATGGAAACAGCACAAGATATGTATCTCCAACAAATCGAGAAAGCTGTTTATGAATTTGGTCAAGCTGTATCCAATGGTGTTGGTCTTGACTTACTACAAGATAAGTACGATCATTATATCGAGCAAAATGAACGCTACTTTGATAAAGTAAATGAAGCATATCAAGTATCTGCTTGGTATAACAAACTTCAGCAAGACATCGACAATACCACTAACTCCGCGCACAAAGAAAGATTAAAAGCTCTCCAAGAAGAGATTAATCAACGCAGAGAAGGTAATAAGCTATCTCAGTATGACCTTGATATTCTCAATGCTAAATATCAGGTATTACAGGCTCAGATGGCTCTTGAGGATGCTCAAAACGCCAAGAACCAAATTCAGTTAGTAAGAGACAGCCAAGGTAACTGGAACTATCAATATACTGCTAATCAAGATGATATTGCCAATGCTCAGCAAAATCTTCTTGACGCAGAGAATGATTGGTATAATATTGCCAAGCAATAGGTTACTGATGTAACTGGCGAAATCGTTTCTACTTGGCAAGAGTGCCAGGATAAGATTAAAGACATCTATTCCGACATGACACTTACTGACGAAGAACGCTCCGCGCAGGCGCAAGAAATCTATAAGTATTATAGCGAAAAGATTAAGTACCTCGAAGAGGAGAAACAAAATGCGATCGCTGATATGACAGAAGCAGGTAATAAAAATCTGATTGATAACGCGATTATCACGGGTGATACTATTACCGACTTAACTGGCATTACCACAGAAGAATTGAAGCAATTAGTAGCCGATTCTGGTGAAAGTATTGCTGATATTTTGATGAAAAACAGTGAACAGCTAAAAGAAATCGCGGGCAACAATACCGATCTTATCGACAAGTTTAATAATACTTATGCCAAAGATCTTGACGACATGACTCAAAATACTACGAATTTTGAGGACGAACTCCGCAAGTTATTGGATCAAGCGCAACAAGATTTTGATAACTATAAGGATAAAGTTCAAAATATCGCTTCTGAAACTGGTACTACTCTTGATAACTTGGCGCAAGAAACTGATAAGGTTTCTGAAGCTACTGATCAATTAAGAGAGCGCGGCGATGAAGCTAAGGATACTTTGTGGAATATGATTGATGCGGCTCAAAATGCTTCTGATGGTTATTTAGAGTTAGCGCAATCCATCTGGGATACCGTTGAAGCATTACGGGCTCTTGCTTCTCAACAAGCTCAATTTGCAGCATCTTCTTCTAAAGGCAATTCTAGTAAGGGCTATGATCCAAATACCGATTATTCTGGTGTTATTATGGATGGTATTGCTAATGGATGGTTAGAATATGGAAGTAAAGAATATAAAGAATTAACAAGCCAACGTGAAAATAAAATTGATGATATGGGATTAACAAAAGAATATTTTGGAACTCGTGGCGATGCGGCAGATAACCGTTATAAAGATTCTACTTCTGTTGGTCAATATGAAAGTGAAGAAGAATGGAAGAAAAAAATGCAAGCGTTGGGCGTTCCTGGGTTTGCTACTGGTGGATATACTGGTATATTTGATGATGCAAAACTCGCTTTCCTTCATCAAAAGGAATTGGTGTTAAATCAAAGTGATACCGAGAATATTCTTGCAGCAGTTCAAGCTGTAAGAACTATTGGTACAGATTTGTTTAGGTCTATTGAGAAATCTCTTGATGGTAATGCAATTGCGGCAATGGCTCTTATGGGTCAGAAGCTTAATCCAGTCGCTACTACACCAATTCAAGATTCTATTGAGCAAACTGTTCATATTGATAAAGTAGAGTTCCCGAATGTGACTAGCCGCACTGAAATTGAGGAAGCATTTATTAGTCTTACTAATGATGCGGCACAGTGGGCTAGAAGAAAGACTTAATAAGGAGAGCTTTTTAGCTCTCCTTATTAAAGGAGTGAAAGGAGATAAACATGAATAATATATCTGAACAGCTATTGCAAGCTATGGATATTATTACGGAAGAAAAGCTAAGATAGTTAAAATATGACAAAACTATCCAAGCCACCGTTTATTCTATTGTAGATGTAGATGCTGGAGAATATAAAGTTAGATATAACGGCAATATCTTTTCAGCATTTAGTGAGGATACTAGTAAAAGCTATTCTATTAAAGACGTGGTTTATGTCAAGGTACCAGAGGGTAATTTTTCTAACAAGAAATTGATTACTTCTTTAGTAACTGCGAAGTCTTTATCTGACGTTTAGTTATCTGATTTAACTAACTCTGTATTTGAAGTATCTCCTACTTTTGATGCATTGTATGATGGAGCTTATGACGCTTCACAAAGCTACGGAGTAATTGCGGGAACGCCAGTTGGAGAGATCGGAAGTTCTACTTATATTTTTCAAAATAGCGAAGAATATGAGTAGAATGGGTATCACGGTTTATTTCAACAATACTCTAACAATTATGAATATATTCGCTTGAAAGCCTCTTTTTTAACTTAGTTCCATAATATCCATAATCACGGTAATTATGGTATTGAAGTTGAGTTTTACACCAAGGATAATAGTAGTGTAAAGTATAGATTAGATCTCTAGAACTTTAATGGCAATCCTTATGGATTCTCAGTCTATTCTCCACAGTAGATTATCCTTAAGGCGCAGAAGAACTATTTAATGGGACTTAAATCTATTAGACTGTTTGAAGAAGACTTTGTCTATGATAAAATTGTTAAGAATGGCATAGTTACAGATGAAGAGAATAGAACTGTTGCTAATATTTTTGTGAAAGATATTTCTCTTCAATATGTTGATATGCAAGATTTAAGTGATACGACTTATTATCTTACGATCTCTGCTCCTAAAGGTATTGCTTTTACGGATAAAGTATCTAGCTTGAATTTAGTTGGACGCTTAATTTATAATGGCGAAGACATTATGGATAGTAAGAAATGTGTTTGCCAATGGTATGAGAGAGACTTAAGCGTGGTTGTTGGTAGCGATGAATATAGCAAGTCCGCAGGCTTCGGATGGAGAAAGATTGCCGGATAGACATCTAATTCTCTCACTCTTGATGCAACTGATATTCTATATCAATAGAAGTATAAGTTAGTAGTCGTTTATAATGATAGTATTACTCTAACCGCGGAAATTGCTATATGGAATCGTAATGCAAGTTATGATTACTCTATTGAGCAAGTTACTGACGGAACTGATATTAAACTACAGATTAGAAATAATGCTGATAGTGAGTCTTTGGTGGGAGATTGGTATTTGTCTTATCCAGATGATAGTTACAGCTCTGTGCCGGAAGGAGAAAAGAAGTCCGAGATTGTCGTAAGTTCTTATTTGCAATACAGTTCTGTGACTTTCTATTGCATGGTATATAATTCTGCAGGAGAGTTTATCGGAACTTTAGAACATACTATTGTGAATAGTGAAAGTGAAGACGATGTAACTATCAGCTATATCGGTGAAGATTCCTTTAGATACGATGCTAATGGTGATATTTCTATCGAAGATGCAGAGAAAGAAAGAACTCTATAGGTTAATTTAGCATGGAAAGAAGGATTCGGAACCTCTTACTTCGTGTCTTGGTTAATGAAAGATGCAAATAATAAAGAGTACGAGATTCCCACCGCTAAAGAGCTTGCTTATAGTCCGGATAACTCCATGCTTGAGAATATTTGGGTTGACAAATATAATATTTTACACTACAATATTAAATAGAAATATAGAGTTAATTTCAGT
>OMCU01000295.1_pt1 | contig 39925 bp, 40 predicted proteins | sample 1645081 | NCBI WGS metagenome assembly OMCU01 (sample SAMEA103958122, study PRJEB25191) | human gut metagenome | biome: human-associated habitat [ENVO:00009003]; feature: intestine environment [ENVO:2100002]; material: feces | place: Germany | collected 2013/2015 | reverse complement strand
GTACGCCGCCGCCCGCCATCGAGCAGAGTTTTACACCTAATTGGGGATAAAACAGTTTATTCCGAGGGAGATATTTCCACGGGGCCTTCCGTGAAGGATATGCCCGAGTATGATCCGGATGCGGAAATCAGCAGTCTGACTCTAACGATTCCTTCATGGAAGAGTTCTATTGAACGGGCAAAGAATACGGCAGACCTCACCATCGTTTCTCCCCAGGCTAAAGGTGACTTGGCACAGGCTTTGCGTGAGCTGCGAAATACGATAGCGGATATGCTGTCGGAAGTGGAGGATATATAACATGGATGATTATTCGCCGTTTGTGCCGAATGTTCATTTCGAGAAAATTCCAATCAAAAACCTGGTTTCGAACCAGGATTATCAACGGAATCTGTCGCAGGCGCGTATTGAGAAAACGGCAGAAAACTTCGATCTGTTTCAAATCAATCCCGTAAAGGTCAGCCGAAGAGACGGGATCAATTATGTTTTTAACGGGCAGCATACCATTGAAATTGTTGCACTTGCTTCCGGCTCTCGCGAAACTCCGGTATGGTGCATGATCTATGATGATCTGTGCTATGAACATGAAGCCGATATCTTTGCCAATCAGATGAAATTCGCAAAGAACCTTGCGCCTTTTGAAATTTTCGTAGCGAACTTGGAGGCTAAGAACCAAGAACAGCTTATGATTCGAGATTTGGTGGAGTCTTACGGTTTGAAGATATCTGCCAAGAGAGCACCGGGACACATCTGCGCTGTATCCACTTTGGAGGCTATTTACTCCAAATACGGGTATCAGGTTCTTAACCGTGTTCTTCGCCTGATCATCGGCACATGGGAGGGAGACTCCAATTCTTTCTCCGCCAACATTATGAATGCAGTTACCAAGCTTTGCGTGGTATATAAAGATCAGTTAAAGGATGAGGTGTTCAGCGAGAAACTCGGTGCTGTTTCCATTAAGCAACTGACTCGTACCGCCAGGGATCGCCGGAAGGGGTCAATGGGCTTTGCCGAAGCGATGCTTTTAGAATATAACGGAAAAAGGAAAAGTAATGCGGGCAAACTATTCATGAACAAACTCTATGCTCGGGATGTTTCTCTCTGGATTGAACCGGACGAAAATGAGGATTTTGACGATTCCGAAGCTTTTGAGAATTTCGCTATCGGACAGCTTGGCAAAGATGAAGAAAGCGATAATAACGAAAGCAATGCTTAATAGAGTCAGCGAATAAGCAACTACGGCTTATTCGCTGCTTGCTGTTTTTATTTTTCGAGGTATTCTTCAAGTTCATATCCGCCGCCGAGTATAATTTGCAGTCTGCCGTCATGGTAGACTTTTATACATTCTACCATCTGCCGGACAATTGAGTCATCATAGGTATCTTTATTTTCTTTTCGTTTGTCAATGGTGTCCTGGATTTCCTTAATCCGCGCTTGAAGTTCTCCGTCCTCACTTTCACTTTCTCTAATTGCCGTGATGCGCCCCGAGAGTTGCTCGATTTGCATGGAGATGTTTTTGAACTCATCTTCATAGTCCTCGGCATCACTATCTTCCTGAACGCTCAGTGTTACAAGGTCAAGCATACGCTTATTAAGGGCATCGATTCTTCTTTCAAGCAGGTCGATTTCATCTGAGCCGCCGTTGATTCCTATGGCTTCCCCGATAGTGGATTTCATCAGCATTAGGTAGGTAGATTCGTCTTCGATATTAAATCGATTCAAGGCTCTTACAATGGCTTTTTGCAGTGCCCGCTCATCAACGGTGATGGAGTCGGCACAATATTTCTTGCCATAGTCAAGGCGGTTCATGCATCGCCACACGATTCTGTGCTTGCCTCGGATGTTCCATGTTACTCTTTTGTACCTGCTCCCGCATTCTCCACACATCATTACTTCTGTGAGCGCATATTTGGAATACTTCCCCGATGCGGTCAGCGCTATCTTTTCAGACTGTGGTGTTTTTGCCTTTCTTCGGGCAGATTCTTCTTGCGCCTTGTTGAATATCTCACGGCTGACAATGGCAGGGTGGCTATTTTCGACGAGCCACATGGGCGCTTCACCTTCGTTGGCTTTGCGCTTTTTTGAGATTGGATCAAGTGTCACCGTTTTTTGCAGGATGGCATCTCCGCAATATTTCTCATTTTTCAGCATTCGGATAATCATTGATTTACTGAAGTTCAGTTTCTTGCCGGGAATTTCGATGTTTTCGCCTTGCAAGATTTCGGAGATTTCATCGGTGGACTTGCCGGAGAGGTACATATCGAACACTCTTTGCACTATTGCTGCTTCCGATGGGACGATTTCGGGGTTCCCGTCCGCGCCTTTCTTATAGCCGAGCATTCGGCTATACATAAAGATGGGTCTGCCTTCTTCGAAGTTCTTTCGGTGCGTCCAAGTAATATTCTTGCTGATGCTTTCGGATTCGGATTGTGCGAATCCTGCGTATATGACAAGATACAATTCGCTATCACTTTTCAGCGTATCGATGTTCTGTTCCTCAAAGTAGATGCCCACGCCGATTTCTTTGAGTGACCTGACATAGTCAAGGCAATCCACAGTATTTCGTGCGAATCTCGATACTGACTTTGTTATGATCATATCGATTTTACCCTTGTGGCAGTCATCTATCATCTTTTGGAATTGAGGCCGTTTGTCTGCTCTCGTACCCGAGATGCCCTCATCGGCATATAGCCCTGCGAACTCCCACTCCTTATTTGAAGCAATCATTTCGGTATATACCTTCATCTGATTGGTATAGGATGTGAGCTGTTCCTCACTGTCGGTAGACACTCTGCAGTATGCTGCAACTCGCTTTTGGCGATGTTGCGCCTTGTCTACTATGAAGGATTTTTTCGGTTCGATGAGGGTGATTGTTTTCTTTGGAATTTTGGTTACTGCCATTATTCATTCTCTCCTTCGGTGATTTCTGTCCCTACCTTAGTGTAGAGCCTGACTTTCCCCGAACTTGAGAGTGTGACATAGTCTACAAGGTCGGAGAAGTAATCGCAATTAAAGTTTTCCTGGGGTTTCATCATTGAGGCTCGTTTCCTTGCAATTTGAGCGACAATCATTTTCTTTGCCTGGGTTTCTTTATATAACTGACTTGCGATGTCACTAACCTTCTCGACAATGTATTCCTCGCTCGGGTAATCCTTCTCGAGTTCGGTATCCACTTGCCGTTGCAGGCTTGCAACCGTCGGGGAGTCAGCTATCCTTATCTTGGGCTTTGGTATCAGCAGTTCGCTGTTTTCGATAATGCGGTTCATGAGGATGGCGATTTTCTGTAGGAGGTCGCCGTCGCTGATGCGCAGTCTCTTTCCGCACTCTGCATTTTGACAGGTCCAGCTTTCATTGATTTGTCGCTTCGAGCAGACTCTGCGTACCATCGGGCTTCCGCAATCGGCGCATTTGACTCTATTGCGGAGCAGGGCGATGCCTTCGCATTCTCTTTGTACGGTATTGCGCTGCCGTGCGGCTTTCATGGATACCGCACCCTCGTATGTATCTTCATCGATGATCGGGTCGTATTCTTCGTCACCGATGTATTTTGCGTTGTCGATAATTCTTGCAATTCTCGCTTTATCCCATGTATCCGTCTTCTCGGTATAGGGGATTTTCCTCTGCGTGAGGCTCTCCGCTATTTCTTTGAGGGAAGCACCCTTGATGTACTCATCAAAGATTTCTCGGATAATTTCGGCTTCGGTGTGCTCAATCACCGTTCGCCCTTCACGGATGGTGTATCCGTATGGAATAAAGCGTGTCTTTTTCATTGCGGTTTCTCCTATATCAATTCAGTGAATTTCAGTCCGCCGAGCAGAGTGACGGTCAATTCATCTGCGTTATTGAGTGCCATTTCTACAATAATTTCCTCGAAGAGCTTCTCATCGAACTCATACAAGGGTTCATCTATTTCGTCAATCAGAGTTTTTAGTTTCCGCACATCTTGGAGCATTGTAAGTATTCGGGACTCGAATTGATCCTGCCGATCTTCTTTGAGTGTGCAGAGCTGCTTTTGCATCTCTCTGACTTGGGACTGATGTATTTCGGGGGCAAGGTATCCTTTTGAGCGAAGCTCATTCAGTTTTAGAATTGTGGCGTTTATCTCCGCAATCTTCTGACTGATCTGCATCGCCGTTTTGTTATTTCGCTTGTATTTCTGTGTTGCGCTTTCAAGTTTGGCGATAACTTGACCGAGGATGTTCTCTTGCCCGAATCGTAGCTTATTCACCACTGATAGGAAACCGTCATAGATTCGTTCCTCGCTGTAGTAGTTGGAATTGCATGATTTTGTGTTTTCCTCATGCTTGGCGCAGACCCATTTGACTCCACCGCTCCGAACCTTTCGGCGATAGAAAGAGCCGCATTCGGAACATCGAATGCGGCTCGTAAGGGGGTAGGTATTGAATGTTATTGATTTGGTGAACTGCTCTTTTCGCTTTTGGAGGAGGACTTGCGCTTTATCAAAGGTTCCTTTCTCGATAATGGAAGCGTGTGTGCCGGTGGCATAGTACATATCTTCCTCGCCGCGATTCTTGGACTGCTTGAACGGCACGGTCGTGTCACGGTATGTTTTCTGATAGTGGCAGTCTCCGATATACCTTTCGTTGGAGAGCATATAAGATATTTTAGTGGATTTCCATTTTTCCTTGCCGTTCTTGGTGGGGATGCCTCGCTCGGTCAGAACCTTTGCAATTTCCGTTGTAGACATACCATTCAGATAGGAGCGGAAGATCCATCGCACGATATCGGCCTCGGGAGGATACTCCACAAGTTGCTTGTTTTCAAGTCTGAATCCGTATGGTGCGTTACTGTCTACATAGATGCCGAGTTCCATTCGTTTGACGATAGACAGGCGTTGATTTTGAGAAATTGCTTTGGATTCTTCTTGAGCAATTGCGGTGAAGGTATTGAGCAGCATCTCATCGCCGAGGGACTGAGTATTGATGCCTTCTTTCTCAAAGATTATGCCGACGCCGAGAAGTTTCAGCTTTCTCACATACTCCAAGGCTTCTTTTACATTTCGCGCGAACCGGGACACCGATTTTGTGATGATGAGGTCCAGTTGATGTAATTCGCACATGCGGATCATCCGTTGGAACTCGGGGCGATTTTTGGCTTTCATGCCGCTGATGCCTTCATCGGCGAAAATCTCAACCATGTTCCACTCGTTCTTTTTCTTCTTTGCAAGCCTGGTGTAATAATCAATTTGAGTTGCGTATGAGTTTAGCTGATCCGCAGAAGAGGAGGAAACTCGACAGTAGGCTGCCACTCGCAGTAACTTAATTCCTTGCCTTGATATCGGGGATATCAGCATCGGCTTTGCCATCGTTTTCTCTCCTTTCCTTGGTGGGGAGGTTGCGCATACATTTTATGCGCAACCTCTTTTCAACACTACATTATATCCATAGAACCGCACAAGTCCAGCGAAATCTTGATATTTTTCAAACTTTTCAGTCTGCGATTATAATATCGGCACCGGTAAGTTTCTTATAGTATTTTTTCGCTCTGCTGTACTCCTGGATACTGATTTTGCCGTCATCACGAAGGCTTTTCAGTATGGCGATAATCCGAAGAAAGTTTGCGGACTTGGTTTGTTTCTCTGCTATCATTTCCTGTTCTCCTTCTTTTCTCCGTAGTATTCTTCGTCCTTAACTCCTCTCATGAAGCTCTCAATTTCTTGAGCGGAGTCCACCTTGGGGAACTTATGAAGGGCTTGCCCGATTTTACCGGAGTAGGACTTTGAGATGGCTCTCGGGTCCAGAATGGACACGACACCGGTATCGCTTTCACAGCGAATGAGTCTTCCTACGCCCTGACGGAGTTTGATCAGCATATTGGGGGTGCAGTATCTGTCTACGAAATCTCCGACGCTGTCGCAGTTATTCTTCTTTTCCTCCATGAGAGCGCTTCTCATCGGGAATGGCAACCGAACAATAATTACGGATGAAAGACAGTCACCTACACAGTCAACTCCTTCCCACATAGAGCCGGAAGCAAAAAGAATACCGTTCTTCGATTTTTTGAAATCGGTAATGGCATTTTTATTGCTGCGGGTCATGCAGATGGTATCGTATGCGGTCAGTCTGTCACGCAGAAGGTCGTGTACAAGGTTGAGCGTTTTATAGGATGTGAAGAGGATTGCTGTATGACCGTTTGTGGCTTTGATAATCCTATAAATCTCATCGGCGATGGCTTTGAAGTAATCCTCGTTGTCATTGTCCGGAGTGGGCATCCCCGTGGGAATGTACAGCCTTGTGTGATTTGTGTAATCAAAAGGCGATTCTGTACGGGACTCCAAGAGCAAGCGATGCGGAATAAAATCCAATCCGTTTTCAGCCTTGAAGTATTCAAAATCCGTTCCATCCGAAAGTGTACCGGAGGTCAGCACATGGCTCACATTTCTGTCCCAAATTTTACTCCGGAAAATGTTGTTGATATCTTTTGGGGTACTGCATAACGAAAGAAGTCCGTTTTCATCCGTATCCAACCAAATGGTAGACTTACTTGTCTTATTGATAGCGGTAATCGCTGTTTTCAAGTAGCTGCCGGTTACGGGGATACCGTAATTGCGTTTGATCTTCATACCTTCGATTTTATCAATGAGGTACATAATCTTGTTGAGTCTGGCTGTCTGAAACACTGACAGAGAAATAATATTTCCTCGTTCTTCTTCAATGTCGCTGTGCTGCTTCTTGCGAAGGCTGTTGAACAGGGCATCGTTTTCCTTGATGATATTTGCGAGAAATTCTTTGTACTTATCCCTGTTGGCCTTGGTTGAGCAAAGAATTTTTACTGCGTTTACATAGCGGGGAATGTCTTTTTCTCCGATTCTCTCGCCAAATGTGTCTTCGGCCGCCTCTTTGAACTTATGCGCCTCATCCACGACCACAAAGCAACTCTCGCGCAGCAGAGGGGGATGGTCGTCGGTCTTCGTTTTTTGGGACATGAGGTACATATTATGGTTTGTAACTTGAAAGTCCAGGTCGGGAAGGTCGTACATCCGTTTAGCAAATTCGTTGTATGTACATTCCTTCTTTCGCGCACAGCCTGCGCATGTACCCTTAATACAGATTCGGCTCTTAATCGCTCCGCTGATGCGATATCTGTCCAAATCAATTCCCGCACGCAGATTACTCATCTGCTCGAGTGTTTCAATGGTGGTCTTGTATTTTTCGGGATACATACGGATATTCTTGAGAAAGTCATCGAAACGATAACGGCAAAGGTAATGCTCTTTCCCTTTACGAAGTACCGCGGTCAGCGGACGCTCGATAATGTAATAGTCTAAGAGCATTTTGGAAAGGTTGGGGATTTCACGCTCCACCAATGCTTTCTGCAATTCAATGCTCAATGTGGTGATGGTTACGGGCAGGTTCTGCCTGTAAGTAATGCCGTTGTGGTGTTTTGCTACAATGGCTGCCACCAAATAAGAAAGAGTTTTGCCTGTTCCGACCTCCGCCTCACAGAGAGCAACCTGCTTTTCGGTAAAACCGATATACATCTTCTTTGCAAGGGAAATCTGTTCTTCCCGAATGTTATATCCGTTATTGGGGAGAACAACACGGAAGATTGAGTCAATAACCGCGAGGGGTTCGTCCGCAAAGCGATTGAGGTATCTCATGTCTCCGGTGTATTTCACGGAGTAAAGAATATGGGGGATCAGCCGTTTGTAGGATGCTTCGGTGTAGAGATTATCGGGATTCTTGGTAATAACGAAAGAGGCGAGACTGGTGCTCATATCGATGGCAATGTAATCCACCTTATGACGCAGGTTTGCGTGATAAATAATATATCGATTTTCAAAAGTAAAATCGTAGGTGCCGCCTTTATGGGCTTTCCCCGCGTTTTGGTATGCTTCAAAGGTTTCGTTGTCGCTATAAGTAATTTCAAACATTTCTAATGTCTCCTTGTTTATTAGTGATTCGGATTTGTTTGAGCGACAGAATGGTATGCAGGAGCATTTGCTGCTCCTGCACAGTAGTTCCATCGCTCAAACGCAAATAATTCGTTATTGAGCTTTGGATTTGCGGATGTCGAGTATCTCGCAGCATATTTCCCCGCGGTCGGATTCGCAATGGGGGAACGAGCATCATATATGGTGTAACAGACATGGTTTTCAGCCTGAAACAACATATCCCGCCTTCCGGCGAGCTGCTTTTTGCAGAAGTATCCTTAGTTCTCCACCGGAGTCATGGCCAATCGAAATATGCTGTACCTCTTTCGACTCGGCGCAGAATATATCGCTCATCCACTTGCGTGGAGTCATGGCGCTTCTGTCCGACAGCTTTCCTTTTACGGTCCGGTGAGTTTATACCTCGGCATCCTTTCGTTATTCGGTTTTCAAGGTGCAACAGAGGCTGTTTGAGTCCTCTCATTCCTTATTTGGGAAAAATCCAAAGGCTCACAACCAAAAAATCAGAAAAATTTTTTCAGTTTCTCGAAAATGGCTCTCTTACGCTTGCTCACGGCCTGCTGTGTCATACCGAGATGTTTGGCAATCTCTTTTTCGCTCATAGGTGATTTGGACAGGTACAGACAGTGGATGATACGGTATTCTTCTTTTGTGAGGGTCTGTAAAGCCTTTTTCAAAATTTCAAGGTCGAGGTGATGCATCGCCTCGGCTTCCAAATCGACATCTTCGTCCGCAACGGTATCAAGCAGTTCGAGGTCATCCTCGCCGGGGACTGAAACAAGCGTATTTGCCGACACAACTGTAATGTTTAACTTGGTCATCACTTTGTAGCGATAACGATCCCGTTCCCGCTGTGCTGCACATGCCGTGATCATTTTGGGTTCTGCTTCAATTCCGATCTTGTTGCCGTTCTCATCAATGTCTACATGGAAGCATCTTGATCTTCCGTTTTCTGTCTTGAGGAAGTCATACAATGCCTTCCCTTCCAGCAGGGTGTATCTGATTTTTCCGTCCGTGGACAGATAAATGCCGTTATTGTCTTTGATATAGAATTTGGTACTCACTTTCGTAATCTCCTTAAATTTTTGAATTTTGGGGTGAAATCAAAAATCGGAGATTACGGATATCCGGCTATGTAGCACTGCCACTTTTCCACTGCATCTTCTCCTTTGCGGTTCGGTGTAGTGAAACAGTCGGCAATATAAAATAATTCCGTTATATTTAGAAACATAAAAATAAGAAGTCCTTTCCCGGGCAAGCCGAGAAAGGACTCCAATTACCGTACAAGTATTTTAGGGCACAAAAAAGCGCCGTACAAATCAAGACCAATAGATATGGTTTTCCATACTATTCAGTCTCAACCTTGTACGGCGCTTGGAAATCACGGTCTTTCGACCGGCTCTGCTTGCACGAATTAAAGTCTGTTATTCAGTTGTTTTTGGCTTTCAATATAAGCCGTTAAATATTTCACCGTCGATTCCGTAAATGTCGTCTATCGGAATTACGGTTTTATCGGTGAATATCAGCTTGCGCTCATATTCGTCAACACGCTTGATTACTCCGGTATGCGTCACATACTCTCCGCCGTTCTTTTTACTGTCCGGCTTGAAGTAAGTTACGGATATTTCCGGCTGCTCATCGGACAGTGAAACGGCATAGTTCAGCTTATCGTTCAGTGTACTTATCGTGCCGTCATCAAGCTCTATACGCTCGTCCGTCAGCCGTCCGGCTTCCTTTACCTGATCGTCATATCCGGTCAGAGCCGCAAACGGAGAAAATGACGCGGCACGGTTTATTCGGGGCATTCGCTGCCGTGTTGTCAATTCGTGATGCGGAAGATTTATTATATCCGCATAAAGTTTTTCTGCGCTCTCACTCATACTATTTGACTCCTTCAGCCGATTCTCCGTGCTCTTGCTTTAAATCCTCCGGAAAGAACAAAGATCGATATGGGAAATGCAAGAAAAAACGGCGCATATGTCCACAGACCCGCATCAGGTTTTATATCCGATCTCATGACCCGTGAAGCATCGTCCGGATCATACCAGACTGTAACAACATCTCCCACATCTTCATTTGGAAAATTTCCTTTAAAACTATCCTGCCCTCTATATTTCGTACCATCAACTTCATATTCAAAATATATAATATGGGAAACATGCCAACCGGTTTTCCAATCTGTAATTACCGCCTTCGTAGAAACCCAATTGCTGTATTCTTTATCTTTAACGGCGGTCAGAATTACGGATAAAATGACCGTTATAATTATAACAATAACAAGCTGTACCGCTTTGTAAGATAATATTTTTCTCACGCCTTGTGACCTCCTACCTGACCGTTTCGCTCCATAGCTGTTGCGCCCTCCTGCAAATTCATACCTTTCAGTATTGCATTCTTGCCGAACCGCTTTTTTATGCCGATAATCGTTTTCTGCATTTGCTTTTCCTGTTCAAGAGCCTGCTTTTCGGCTTGCTCTTTCTTTTCCTTTTCAACAGGATCATCGAAAAGCGATATTTGCTCTGCAACGGTTTCGATTTTAACATCGCTTTCTCTGACGAGTTTGCAGGTCGCAACCGTAATACGGCGAACGAGCAAATCCTTGTTTATGATGCGGTCAAACAGATTCATTGTCGCTTCTGTTATGATGTGCGATGACGATGTCTTTTTCTCTAAATTTGCCGTACCGTGCGCGTGTTTCGGTACTTTACGCCCGTAACGGTCGGTTGTGACATCTCCGTGATACTTTGCGCTGATTTTCGGATCGGTCAGATTATCTATGTCATACCCGATATCGAGCACAATCTGATCTGTTACAAGTCCTTTATCCACAAGGTCAAGCACATGTTGGTCAATCATTTCGCGGACAATCAGCTTTGTTTTTTCGTAGTTATACGGACATTTGAGTACCTGTCCCACGCTTAAACTGTTGGAGGACGGCTTATACGCCTTTATATCGGCAATAGTGGTCGGCTCCCAACCCCAAGCGCGATCGATAATCAGTTCCGCATTAACGCCGAATAACTTAAACAGCTTTGCCTCGTCATAATGCGAACAACGGGCAATATCGCCCATAGTATACATATAGTTCGCTTCAAGCTTTTTGGCAATACCGCTGCCGAGCATCCAAAAGTCAGTCAGCGGCTTATGCGTCCAGAGTTCTTTACGGTATGACATCTCATCAAGTTCGGCAATACGAACGCCGTTCTCGTCGGCAGGCATTTTCTTTGCGGTGATATCCATTGCGATTTTGGCAAGGTACATATTTGTACCTATGCCTGCCGTTGCGGTAATGCCTGTATTCGCAAGGACATCTTTTATCATCATCTGTGCGAGTTCTCTTGCGGTGCATTTGTAGGTTGACAGGTAATGCGTAAGGTCAATGAACACCTCATCTATGGAATACACATGGATATCCTCGGGAGCAATGTATTTGAGATAGATATTATAGATCCGAGTGCTGTATTCCATATAGTAAGCCATTCTCGGCGGCGCGGCAATATAGCTGAGAGCCAGGGAGGGGTTTCTTTCAAGTTCTACGGCGTTATACGATTCGCAATCGAGTTTATGACGCGGCGCATTGTATTTGCGCTGCCGATTGATTTGCTCAACCTTTTGGATAACCTCAAACAGTCTTGCTCTGCCGGGGATACCGTAGGCTTTCAGCGACGGCGTAACCGCAAGGCAGATGGTTTTCTCGGTTCTGCCGACATCTGCAACCACAAGATTGGTCGTCAACGGATCAAGCCCGCGCGTTACGCACTCAACGGAGGCATAAAAGCTTTTTAAGTCAATGCAAAGATAGGTTCTGTCCACTTTTATACCTCCGTTTCCTTATCTTTTAATTTTCCCGATGATATACGGGTTTATAACTAATACGCTTTTCTTTATTCTTCTGAAATAGGCGAGATTCAGCGGTTCCTCCAGCTTGCATTTGCGGCATTTCACATGGACATAACCGGAGGCTATCTCATAGACTTCTTCAAGCCGAAAACCGCATATAGGGCATTTGAGCGTTCTGCCCTTTAAGCTTTTCACTTCTTCGCGGGATTTCAGTATTATCTCTGCGACCTCCGGAGTAAGCTTGCCGTATCTGCTGTCATATAAAATCTCTCCGGTCATTTCGCACCTCCGAGCTGCAAGTCGTTCTCCAAGTATACGGTCAGATCACGGGGCATCAGAAGCCCCAATGTTTTAAGCCGTATAACCAAAGCCTGAAAGGATACGCCCATACAGTCTGCCATTTTGCGAAGCTTCTGTTTATCCTCCGGGGCAAAGACATTCCAGCCGTATACGGGCAAACCGTTTTCACACCCGAATTTCTTCATAACCTTACGGAGAATAAAGCGGGGCATAAGGAAAACCGATGAAAACCTGTCCGCCTGTGTTTCGGAAAAGGACATAAGCTCCTTTTGCTCCGATAGGGTATATTTTCTTTCTGGGTCGAATTCATTATGAAAGCACCCGACATCCTGCATTGGATTCTGTTTCGCAATAACACTGTGCGCGCCCTCATGTCCGAGTGTAAATCTGCGTCGGCTGCTTTCGTTTTCGTGGAGCAATACCTTGTCCATAACAACCGTTCCTTTCGGAAACACGACCTGTATTCGTTCCTCGTTACGGGAAACCCATAGCGGTCGCTTTCCGTTGGAAAGAAAGGCAATCTTGTTCGGATCATCTTCCGCAATGTTTTCGTAAACTACGGTAAGTCCCAAATAATCCGTAACCAAACCCTCTATATCCACGCATAGGGCGTTATAGCGTTTGGTCTTTCGGAGATACTCTCTTACGATTGTTTCGCCGAGTTCTTCAAGCTCTCCGAATGAAATATAGCTTCTCAACCTGTGTCCACCTCCGTCTGAATCGGCTCAACATACCATTTGCCGCCGATTCGGTATAGATATTTTTCCGCACTACCGATCAACACCGTGTAGCGAATTCCTTCATACTCATCTTCGGAGGTGCAACAGTGAAGCGTTTTTCGGATATCAAAGGCTCTGCCGTCGTGCCAATAAATCCGAACCGGCTTTATTGCACCGCCGACGAGCACCTGATAATCTACATTGACATATACCTTTTCCAAGGTCAGCACCTCCGTTTACAGCTTAAAGTCCTTTGATAACATTCTGTGCAACGCCTTGGATTTGCAGGTCATAAACCTCAATGTCCTTATATCCCTTTGCTTTGTTGGCAGAGCGAAGAACGGCACAGTTCTTTTTCTTGTTCCAATAAAAGTATTTCAGATTGTTCAGCCCCTCAAAGAGAGCCACAACAATATCTCCTTCATTTGCGTCTGTCTGCTTACGGACAACGATCCAATCTCCGTCCTCAATACCGGCGTCAACCATAGAATCGCCGTTTGCTTTGAGCAGAAAGAGGTCGCCCGTACCAAACACGGTTTTCGGCAGCTTCACATATTCAAGCACCCGTTCTTCTTCGGGAAGTCCGATGCCGCAGGAAACAGAGCAGTCAAGAATAACCGCATTGTTCCCGGGATCGGTATATTTGCGCGTAATATCGGTTTTGATTTCAGAGCCGTCATAATCAATCATTCCGCGCTCAGCCATATCTTTTAAGTATCTGTATACTGTTGCCCTCGTCACGCCGACAGCGCCGGCAATTTCGGAGGTGGAGGGGGACTTCCAATATTCGAGGTAGTATTCCTCGGCAAACTTTTTGATTTCATTCATAAGGTCAGTGTTTTTAGAACGCATTTTATCGTCCTCCGTTCTATCTGATACAGCCTGTATCGGATAGGCTTATTATAGCAGAAGATTATATTCTTTGCAATAGGTTTTCGGTATTCAATTTATAGGTGTCAGATTTTTTCGACAGTAGTAGATTGCACGGAAAAAAGGAATGAAAAAACGCCTGACTTCGTAAGAAATCAAGCGATATGATCATCTGTAAATTCTATACAGCATTTTATCAAATTGTTCTGCTTCAGTCTTTGTTTCATTTGAAACTTCTGATTTCTTCAGCATATCAAATGCGCTTTTACAGCCGATATATGAGGCACCAAGTTTTTTTGCAAGTGCGATACTTGCTTTATTATATTTGTATGCGTTGTAGGCGATATATTCGTAATCTGTTTTTTCGAATAGTTTGTTTATAAGTACTTGGCATGTTTCGAAGCCATATCCTTTGCCTTGATGTTTCTCCGCCAAGTCTATGCCTATTTCAGGTGTTCCATCAAGATTTTTAAATTCAGTATATCCAATAAAATCATGGGCTTCAGAATAAATAAGAAATACAATGTGGTATTTGTCTTCAAGTGCTTCTTCGCATTCTTTTTTCATAAGATGTTTGATGTTTTCCGGAGCGTTTAATGTGCCAAGCATATGGTTTAACAGCAAATCCACCTTGTCTGATGTCAGAGGGGAAAGTGCAACTCTTTCTCCAAATAATGGCTCATTGCCGAACAACTTCAAAAGTTCATTACGATTCAATTTGTTTCTCCTGCATTTCGACTTTTATTTTTGATGCTATCTCAACAAAAAAAGATGTGTCATAGGGGTGAGAAAAACTTGATTCCATCACATTCGCAATAATCGAAGAAATTTGGTATACATCCATATTGGAGCGAAGCATCTCAGAAATAGTTCTTGATTCATAATCATATTCATCATTAGGAGCACCGAGTTCCAAAAGATTTTCGCAGTCAATTTCATCAACATGTTTTTTTACTATCATGTAAAGACTATATTTTTCTCCCGAATTATAACTGTCATCTGGCCTTGCTAATCCGATTATACTTTTTATCTCTCTGTATTCATACGGAAGATCATCTTCTGTAGCTGATTCTATATTAACTACCTTTACAATTTTCGTCCTTCCATGCTCACCGACAGGTACTTCAACATTATCTCCGATTTCTATGCTCTTATCGTCTGTCTTATAGTAATACTGCTTACCACCGAACTCGAACTCACATGAGCAAAGTATTATTTTCCTTGAACAGTCGCAATTAAAAACATATAAATCCGGTATATCAAGAATGTTCCGGATTTCTTCGGAATATGAATCAAGCCACTTGTCATATCCGTCGATCAAATCACCGGTTATATGATACTTCTTTTTTTCAGAGTCTGTTATTATTAAGCTCCATGAACCAACATCCAAGAAGTGATCATCTGCCACAGCGACCGATAAATGAGAACACAGTTTGCACATCCAATTGATAGCGTAATCGGATTTTATTTTATGATATTCTTTAGATATAATTTTATCATCAAAGTTATAACGGGTGATGTACACCCGTCCGTCACAAGTGATAGTAAGTCGTTGGGCTATTTCCTCGTCCAAATCAGTGTGCGGACGGAAACCACAATCGTTCGAATACAACGAAATTTTCCGTGGCATATTCTTTATAAACGGAAGAGCCCGCCTTTTAAGAGCATTGTTATAAACCTCAATAACATATTCAGGATTGCGCGATGCCTGTATGATCTCAGACATATGAAACATTTCGCTTCTTGTAATTCTCTGATTATCGCATTTTTTCCATAAGTCAAGCATCTGCGAAAAATGCTTTTCAGTCATTCGATTGTTCACCCGATTCCTAAATGGTTTTACGCCTGTGCTTCTATCGCAGATTTCAGCATTTTCGCGTATTGATCTTTTGCTTTGACGGGAGATAAAATTTGTACCTTGCCCCCGAAGCCAAAGACCCAACCATAAAATGTAGGGCTTAGTTCTACATTTACAAACGCTCGGAACGATGTCATATCGTATGCTGCCGTTGTTACATCCTCGCCGAAGCGTTCAATAATATATTTCATTATACTGTTATCGCAACGGAGGGTAACTTCGCATTCTTCACAGCCATACATTTGAAATACCGATTTTGCGTAATCTGCAATATTGAAATCAGCAGGCTTGGGTATAATATCGTCTTCTAAGATCGTTGGTGATTTTGCTATTCGGTCAACACGAAATCCACCAATACCATTATGCTTTTCAGAATATCCGACGACATAATAGAAATCTCCGCTCCATATTAAAGCGTAGGGACTGAAAACATACGGATTGCCGGCATTCTTCAGCTTCTTTTCTTTTTTTACATTGTATTCAAAGTACAAAAACGAAATCTTCTTTCCGCTATTTATGGCTTCGTTAATCGTATCAACAATGTAATAGATCATTTCGTTGTCTGGCTTAATCCTGTCAGTGGGGCATAGGTTTCGTTTAAGCTGTTCTGCTTGATGCTTGCTTGCGAACGAGGTGAGTTTTGCAACCAAAGCCTCACTTTTCTTTTCGGTTATGAACTTGGAGGATTCAACAGCGTCTATAAGCAGTTTTAATTCCGGCAGTTCAAATGTGCGGCCAGCAATGTAGTATTTGTTCTGTGTTGAGTTTATAACATCAATGTCAACGCCGTATGTCTGCAGCACCTCAATATCAGCTTTTATAGTCGTTCTATGTGAAGATATCCCGTATTGATCAAGCAATATTTTTATCAACTCAGTTGTTGATAACGGATGATCTTCATCTGAGTATTGTTCAAGTATTCTCAGAAGATATAAAACTCTTGCCTTGGTTTCCACAATAATGCTCCTTCATATTATGTGACAATGGTGTTATTCGCTCTGCACAGGTATATAAACCTTCTCGAGCGGTATCATTCTCTGATACTTTTCTGATAGGCGCTCATAGTGTTCAAGTATAAGATCGACTAAATTACTACCATCTATGCCTCGAATAATAGGATTGTTATCGAGGTATTTTCTTGCGTTTTTTGTGTAATTGGAAAGTGTTACAAATGTACCGTAATCTCCTTCTCGAAGCGCTCCTTTAAGAGATTGTAAAACAGATTCTTTTATATCACCGTCCTGGCTTTTTACTTGAACAAGGATTCGAGGCGGTAGTTCGTCCTTATAGGCTGTAATATCTACACCGCCATCGCCACCATGAGGCGACAGAGTGGTTCTGTATCCCATCGCTCTAAGCAAGTCAGCAACAAATTCTTCAAGGTCATATCCCTTTAAGTTTTTGCTGAGTTCTTTCAGAATAAAGTCTTTAGTGCTTTCTTTTATATCCTCAGCAGTTGCGCCGATTGTCTCATCTTCCGCATCCGAAGTATCCTTCTTAAAGTTATCGTCAAGCGCTGCAACAAACTCTTCAGAGTAATTTTTAATGAGAAATAAAGACAAGAACGATCCGGACTCATATAATGCACCTTGAGAGAACAAGGTTCGCGGCAGGTGCTTAATCCATCTTACTTTGCGTTGCTGCACATATTCCGGCGCAGATGGGACATACTCGTATTCTCCCTCAACAACACCAATATTGATTTTTCTATCACTCTTAGACGGGAAAACAATATAATCTCCGGCTTGAACTTCGTAAATAAAACGATATAGCATGCCTGCACTGTTAGCAATTGCTTGTTTTTTGCTCTGCGGATACACAGTCGCATAATGTTCTTTGAATGCCTCTCGTGTATTCTCTATAGCCTTTAAGTCACCGAAATCCTTCCAGCCAATCGCAATAACATCTTTGTGTAGAAACAAGTAGTCATCTTGGGTATGTACTCCCCATACCTTTTTATCTTCGTTGCTCATGCTTAACCCCCGTCAATTCTTATTCCGCTGTTTTTCTATTATTAATTGCAACACCTGCATATGCTGCAATAATCAATACAAGTACTATGCCAACCGCTGTTATAAAGATATACTTATTTGCAATGATCCATTTTCCAACCATTATTGCACCATATGTAATCGCCCAGAAGACAAAGTAAAACAGGGCGCGGACTATCCAATGTAGTATCGAGCCTATCTTTCCGCCGGATATGTATCCGCCACTATATAAATCACCAATAAACCGATATGCACATCGAAATGCAAGCTGAGAAATAACCAGTATTATTAAGTGCTCATACAGAGCATTTATGGGCAGCCCCAGGGGATTGGTTATTCTATCAAAAAAGAACTTGAGTATTTCGGTCAATGTAATCTCCTTTGCCATATCATAAATTCTAATTATAGTTTCATGTTGATTGAAACAAAGTCATTATACCATATTAGTGAGATTTTTTCAATGTTTTTTACGAGTTTTTGCTCTGTGTTGTCGGAAAACGCCGACAATAAAGTACAATAAAATCGTACTATTTCATAAATATTAAAGGTGCTACCGGTTGAAACGATTGCACCTTTAAATTGCTTTTCAGCTTATGATTTCTTAATGCTACGGAACATCTTATCTATACATCGTTTCTTCTGTTCGTAATTCGGGTGGACATACAAATTCAAAGTTGTGCTTATGTTCGAATGCCCCAATATCACGCTTACTGTTTTGTAATCGCACTTGCTTTCGATACATCGCGTGGCGAAACTGTGCCTGAGACCATGAAACTTTATCGGCGGTATACCTAATTTGTCAAGCAGTCTTTTGTAATAGTTTCGGTATGTACGAGGTTCTGTTGGCTCTGCATCATTTGTTAAGACATAATAATCGCTCCGTACCACTTTCTTTAGAGGCTTTAAGACTTCATAAAGTTCCTTGATCATAGGGATATCTCTCATCGAAGTGGCTGTTTTGGGCGTATCAATTAAGAGTTCTGTTTTTCTTACATCACCTTCATTTACATAAATTCGCTGAATCGTCTTTCGTATATGAATGACTCCATTATCAATATCAATGTCATCCCATGTTAACGCGCATACTTCGCCTATTCGTATTCCTGTACTCAAACATATGAGTATACCGAGATTTCGGAATGTAAAGTTGTCTCGAACATAACTGACAATTTTCCTTTGGTTAACCACTGAAAGAACATCAAGTTCTTGCTTTTCTCTGTCTGTCGGGAAAATAACATCAAACGGAACATAAGCACAGTATTGCTTTTTTGCGCCAAACTTCAAAATCATGCGCAGTACAATCAGCATATCCTTAATTGTTTTTTGAGATAGACCTGACTGCAATTTTTGCAGGACAAATTCTTGCACATATTTTTCTGTTACGGTTGTCAAATCACCGAATGCAGGTAAAATGTGAGTTTCAACAATAAGCGAATACGTTGCATAAGTCGATTTCTTTACAAATTGCCTTTTTTCCTCCTTCCATAAATTCGCCATCTCAGCTATTGTTTTTTCTGTGACCATAATCGTTTTACCTCCTTGAAAATAGTCCACAATAATTTTATAAGATTATTGCAGATCGAAAAGGAGTTAAATGATACTATGCTCCCAATTAGCGAAAGAATGGCTATGGCGATCTCAATCACCAATGATATTATTTGTGATTTTTTGACCGGAATGATTTTGTTTTGGACGGCGATTCGTTTGTCTATCACAGATAAAAAAGCAGAGATTTTCGCCTGTTCATCCACACAAGGTTCGTATACAGAAATAGACATATAATCATCATAAGAAATATTCAACAATCCGTCCATTCGTGCACCCGAAGAAACAAGCTTTTTCAATTGCTTATCGATCTGGCTTATATTGAGAGCATAATTCCAAAAAGCCGGCAATCCCCGGTTGATTTGAAAAGCATGATAGACAAAAGGAATTCTCGCTTCATCAGATTCCTTCAAAGAATAGCAAACCCCATATTTTTTGTTTTTTGAAGCGCCATGATTGTATGCCATTTCGCCTTTTTTAAGTAAAGTGTACTTTTTAAGACTTTCGCCAGCATTATCACGAGAATATTTATCCGACTGCAAAATAAATCCGTTACCATACGATATCATTCGAATTGGTGCAGTGGAATTAACAGGGGCTTTTCTCGAGACTTTATTTGTAATTTCATACAAATGAATTTTATTCCATATGCCATCAAAATCAAATCTCAAAGTTGGAACATTACAATCCCATTTTCTCAAAAGTTCCAACTTTGAGATTTCCCAATTACAACGGTGAATGGCAAAAAACAGTCATGGGTAAAGTATGCTCTTTTCGAAAAGGCTATGGTATTGCGAAAGACGACCTTTCAAGTGGCGGAACTCCATGCATTCTGTATGGCGAATTATACACCACTTATAAAACAGCAATAGCAAAGACTATAAAAAGCAAAACAAGCATCCAATCCAAATCCTTGGTTTACAGTCAAAAAGACGATGTTATCATTCCTTGCTCGGGTGAAACTGCAGAAGATATTGCAACATCTATTTGTGTCCCTTATGACGGCGTCTTGCTCGGTGGTGATTTAACTATCATTCATAGTGATTTAGATGGTGCTTTTTTGAGCAATCAAATCAATTCAGTTAGAAAATTTGATATTGCGCGTATCGCCCAGGGAAAATCTATTGTTCATTTGCAAGCGGATGAACTCAAAAAAATCTTTATTTTCTATCCGTCTATACAGGAGCAGCGTAAAATATCTGCTTTTATCGATAAAATCGACGAGCGCATTGAGATACAAAACAAAATCATTAGCAAGTATGAAACCCTAATTAAAGGGCTTTGCGATATGATTTTCAGACATGACAAATCAGCAAGCCTGTCAGACTTGGTGAAATGTAAGACTTCTGCATTGCAAGAAAATATGGTATCTACCTGTCGCCGTGGTGAATATAAGGTTCTTGGTGCAAGTGGAGCAATCGCCGTTATTGATACATATCAATTTGATGAGAGCGGGATTTTGGTATTGAAAGACGGTTCGAAAGCAGGAAAGATTCAATTTGCGCAGGGGAAATACTCTGTGATTGGAACATCAGTTGTACTGATCCCCAATGAAGCATGCGATGCAAGGTATCTCTACTTTGCAATGTCGTCAATTGATTTTGAAAAATACAAGGTCGGCTCCGGTATTCCGCACATATATTTCAAAGATTATTCTAATGAGCGGATCTATTATCCCGACAAAGCGTTGCGAAAAAAGATTACAAAAACACTCGATTTCTACGAAACAATGGTCGAAATAGAAAGAAAAATGCTTTCTGCTATGCAAAAGCAAAAAGCATTTCTCCTACAGTCGATGTTTATATAAAGAGCTTTGATAAAAGATATGCTTTTAAATCCAAGAGAAGTGAAAGCATATCTTTTTCGTTATTGAGCCGTTTTTCAATAGAATTTAGTGTTTCTACCAACTTCAAGTGATTTGATTGAAACGGTATATCGATATTTCGGACGGTTTCTGCATTAATATTACTTTGCGTCCCTGTTTCTATATGCCTATGAATTTTTGTTTCCCTAAAAAAATTCAGATAGTAATAGATATACTCTATCATTCTGTGGTCTTTTAGCACCATTGAAAACATTGCTTGGCTTGTGGCTAAAGGAACTGTATTTATACATACTAATCCGACAGAAGCATACATTGAAAAAATAAGACTATTTGACGGAACGATCCACGCCGACGAATTTTCTATCCCGCTCTTGCTGATATGTTTTTCAGTATAGCTCACATATTTACCTTGCTTAGTCATATCGGAAATACTTAAAAACGGGATGTCCCCATTATAGTATTGTGCAACTGTAGAAGATGGGGTTCCACCTGCTTTCCCTTTAATTATTAAGTCCTTTATTTTGATAGCATAGTCTGCGGGTTTAGAAAAGAAATCATGATAAATCCCTTTAATTAGAGATTTGCCTTCTCTATTGAAAGAACTTTGTAACGACCATTTCAAATCGGTTCTTCATGATGCTTCTCTCAAATATATTACACTCAAAGAAATTTTGACCGAACGAAAAGAGTATTGTAGCAAAGATGGCACTTATACTCACGGTACTCTGTCAAAAGAGGGTGTTGCACCAAAAACGGAGCGCTATGATAGGGACTTCCTTGTGAAAAACGAAGATAAGCAGTACAAAGTAACGCATTTAAACGACATTTGTTATAATCCGGCAAATTTGAAGTTCGGAGTAATATGCCGTAATACCTATGGAGATCTGATATTCTCGCCGATATATGTGACTTTCAAAATATCCGATAATGTGTATCCTGCCTACATAGAACTTTTCTTGACAAATCAAAACTTTATAGGAAGAATCAGACGGTACGAACAAGGCACTGTTTATGAAAGAATGGCTGTGTCTCCGGAAGATTTTTTATCGTATGAAACACACATGCCGACATACGAAGAACAAGTGAAATTTGCTAACGAAATGCAATGCATTCAGAGAAAAATAGAATTAGAAACGGCGTTTTTGAGTTTTCTACAGAGGCAGCGCAAATATCTTCTCAACGCCATGTTCATATGAATATGGCGTTGAGAAGAAACTTCTTTTCAGAAACGAAGCAGGACAACAGTTCTCCCGCACTTTCGATCTTTTTATCTAAAGATATAAATAGACTTGACAGGCTTTTTTGCGTTTGAATGTCGGGCATGAATATTTCGATTTCTGCCATGACATTGTTCATCAGCTTGGGATTGGCAAGGTTTTTTGAAACATATTTTTCGGTTACCATCTGAATGCTCAGAGCGGTAATGTAATAATCAAAATCCACCGTCAATTTTAGTGTTCCGCAGACATTCGTGCAATTAAACCTGCCGTTTCGATAAAAAACAGTTCCTGCATTTGCACCATCTGTAGTCCATGTGATGTATTCGCCTTCAAAGTCATATTGATCTAAATAGCCCATTATGCCGTTATTTGATGTTTGTGAAGAATATACGGGATAGATTGGGGAACGTTGGGAGTTTATCTCATCGGTATTTATAACTCTACCTCTTCCCAAATTGGCAATATCCCGTATCCTAAATTTGGGCCATCCCTTATTGTTGAGTATCACTTTACAAAGTTCTTTCTTTAGGACTTTCAAATCCTCAATGATTTTGTTTTGGACTGCAATCCGCCTATCTATTAAATCAAGAAAATGTCCGATTTTTTGTTGTTCTCCAACGCCGCAAATATATACTTCTATATCGCCTAAATCGCTTGAAGTGATTGCGGGATAACTGGAACCGGTACACCTAAGCATTACTTCTTTATTAAAATTAGGAGAATGCAAAAGGTGATATACAAAAGACGGATTTTCTTGTGTTCGTATTTGTGCATAACCCGTTGATGCTACATATTGAAAATCGGCATTTTCAGCATTAAACAGCAGATTATTCATTTGGTATGGTCGAACGCATTGAAACAATATATCATTGTTTGTCAAAACTCTTTGTGCTCGGCTGGGAGCATTGGTTTTAGAAATAATGTTTTTTGATAATAAACAACCTTTACTTACAGACTCTAAATCTATATAGATAAATTCGTCCTCTAATTCTTCTGTTTTGGGGTTTACTTCACAGAAATCTTTTATGCGTTTTTTCTCCCATATGGTCTTGTTGCTAAATCTCAAAGTTGGAACATTAGGGGTTGTTTTATCACTTTTCATACTAATTAGTCCTCCAATATTCCGAGTTCTTTTAGATACTTGTTAATCTCATCATCAAGGCTTGCGCGTTGGCTTTCGAGTTCTTTTATTTCAGCCATAACTGCCTTTATATCAATTTCCGGTTCTTCTTCAAAGGTATCGACATACCGCGGAATGTTTAAATTGAAATCGTTTTCCTCGATTTCACTCATCTCAGCCACATGACAGAATTTATCGATGCCTTTACGCTCAACATAAGCATTTACAATACGATCTATATCCTCGGCAGAGAGTTGGTTCATGTTTTTGCCAGGGGTATAATACTTACTTGCGTCGATAAAGCATACATTCCCCGCATTGCCATTGCGATATTTTCGAAGAACAAGGCAGCAAACAGGGATGCCCGTGCCGTGGAAAAGGTTTGCCGGTAAACCAATTACGGCGTCGAGTACATTCAGATCCTTAATTAAATACCTGCGAATCGTATCCTCACTTCCGCTGCGGAACAAAACACCGTGCGGAAGTAAAACGGCAATACGACCGTCATCATCCATATGGTAAACCATATGCTCAACAAATGCAAAATCCGCTTTACTCGACGGAGCAAGTTTGCCTGCGCCGCTAAAGCGAGGATCGTCAAGGAAGGAGGATGAGGCAGACCATTTTGCAGAGTATGGAGGATTTGCAACCTGGACAGTAAACTTAGTTGCCCCGAAGTTATCCTTTTCAAGAGTGTTATCATTGAAAAGATTGAAATATTGATAGGGGACATCGTGCATCAACATATTCATACGAGCAAGGTTATATGTTGTCCCGTTAAGTTCCTGTCCATAGTAATGCCCAACTGCGTGTTCGGCCGTTCCACCGTTGGCTATAACAGCCTTACGAACTTCCAAAAGCATAGAGGCAGAACCGCATGTAGGATCGCACACATTTTTTACGGATTTCAGACCGACAGTAGCAAGTTTACTGCAAAGTTCTGAAACAGCACTCGGGGTAAAGAACTCACCACCCTTTTTGCCGCTGTCAGAGGCAAAAAGACCTATCAAAATCATATAGGCTGTCCCGAGGACATCAAACTGCGCATCATCGTAAGAAAACTCAATATCGTTTACCCGATTAATGACTTTCGCAATTTGTTTTGTGCGGTCAGAGACTTCTTTGCCTAAATCTTTATCCTTCAAATCCATTGCATCGAAAATTCCGTCAAATGCGGCTTCCGATTTCTGACCAAGAGTGGATTGCTGAATAGATGCAATTGCTTTTTCGAGATAATCAACCGAAAACACTTTTCCATCGTATTTATTGGCAATCATATTGACAATATAGCCAAAGCTATATTCGGGACGAATTATGTAGCCAAGGTTGTCGAGGGAATACTTGTCGAGAGCTGCGAGAAGTTCTTCATCATTTGAAGCAAGAGCATCCGCATATGTTATACCATCATTTTTAAGGATTTCTTCCATATACTTTTCTGTCTTTTCGGAAAGAAAACGATAGAAAATGATGCCAAGGATATAATCCTTGAATTTGCTTGCATCCATTGTGCCACGCAAATCATTTGCGATAGCCCAAAGTTTATTTGAAAGCTCCTGTGCTTGTTGTTTATGAAGTTGAATATCTGTCGCCATATTTTTATACTCCTTCGGCTCTGAATTTTTCGTACTGATCTTTTACAAATCCTTCTATTTCGGATGATAGTTTTAGTGTTTTAAGAACGCCGTATCCCTTCTGACTTAGACGCTTTCGGATATCCTCAAGACTGATAATGTGCTTGAACTGATATTCCGACATAAAGAACCTTATCGTGTCGATGTCAATACCCATGTCTTCAGCGAACATTTCGATATCCATGTTTTGCTGTTGAACTTCAAATTCTTCATACGCCTTTACAATGTCTTCGTCCGGTGAAAGACTGAAAAACTTTTCTGTAACGAAACGCTTTAGCATATCCTGTTTTGCTCTCAACCGCTCATTATCTGAACGCTCTATTTCGCGCAAAATCAAGTCAATAGAGCGCTTCTTTTCGGTTTCGTCCTTCTTGATTACATCTTTCAGCAGGTTGAGGATATAAACAACATTGATTTTGTCAGTTCGAATGAGTTCAATATTGAAGTCTATATCAACAAGCGTCGTTTTAACATTTTTCTCGCGTTCTTTCTTTGCTAAATCGTAGTAGTAGAGATACCACGATTTATATCCTAAGAACTCGTCTTCGTCCAAAACATTTGCGAGGTCATTCCAATCGAATTTGGAGAATGTTTTTAATGTGGAGAGCGTTTGTGCTACCAAGCGGAAAGACACAATAAACTTTCTCTGATCATCTTCTGATTGCAATCTACCTGCAATATCATAGGAAGGCGCTACACTGCGTAAAATTGAAACTCTGTCAGAGTATTCGGCAACATAGTAATCATAGTTTTCAAGCAAATAAGCATTTGGATTTCCGTCACCCGAAAACAACTTTAATGCCTTGTCCTGTTCCTCTTTTATATTTCGGAAAGTAATTATCTGACCATATTGCTTTGTTTCTTTGTAAATACGGTTTGTTCGACTATATGCCTGTACAAGAGAGTGCCAAAACAACGGTTTATCCAAATACAATGTATTGAGCGGTTTGGAGTCAAATCCCGTCAAGAACATATTTACAACGAGCAAAATGTCAATTTGCGGAACTTCTTTTTGCTTTAGGCGTTTTGCAATATCCTTACGATACGCATCAAATGTATCAAGACCAAACGCAAGTTTTTCCTTGTCTGTAGAAAACATTTTGTTATAGTCATCAATACACTGCTCTAAGAATTCTCTTGATTGTGGTGTGTCTGCTCCGTCGTCCATATCCTCGTTTGCTGCGTATGTAAATATAGCGGCAATTTTAAGGCCTTTCTTGTTCAACTTCTTAAAGGCAGAATAGTATTTTTGCAGAAGTGGAACTGACTGAATGGCAAACAGTGAAGTATAAGTGTCTGTCCCGATTTTCGTATGTTTTTCGTAATGCTCCAGAATATTGTTGGTAACCAACTCAATGCGCTGTTGGTCACTATAAATATTGGAAATATCAATATTATTGCGCTTGCAGTATTCTTCCAGATTAAAATTCGGATTATTGCTTTGCTCGTGAACAATACGCTGTACGGTCATATCCGCTGCGTTTGTCGTAACGACATTGAAAGTGTTCTGATATTCAACAGAAAATTTCAAAACATTCCCGTCTGCAATAGCTTCTTTGATAAGATATTTGTGTAAGCAGGAATCCATTGTTCCTGCGTTAAAGATATCTGCGGTTGTTTGACCTGTGGCGCCTTTATTTTCTTCAAATATAGGTGTTCCGGTAAATCCTATAAAGTTTGCATTTTGGAAGTTCCTGCGAATGTCACCGTGCATTTTTCCAAACTGACTTCTGTGGCATTCGTCAATAACAAACACGCACTTTTTTGTTTTATAGGCTTCCATGATAGGCTTGTATCTATCGTTGCGAAGCGCACATGCGAGTTTCTGAATGGTTGTAACAAGCATTTTTTCTCCGCTGTTCTTCAAGCGTTTAATGAGCTCAGCGGTTGAATCGGTATTGTCAACACAATTTTCTTCAAACGAGTTATATTCGTCAACGGTTTGGTCATCCAGGTCTTTGCGATCAACCAAGAAAAACACCTTATCTATTCTGCCGTTATCTCTAAGGAGTGAAGCGCACTTAAAAGAAGTAAGCGTTTTACCTGAGCCTGTTGTATGCCAAACATAACCGTTGCGGTTTTCCTCTAAAACACGACGCAAAACGGCCTTTGTAGCATAAATCTGATACGGACGCATAATTATGATATTTTTCAGAGTATCCTGTAATACCGTATAATCAGTTAACAGTGCAGTTATATTAAATTTTGTAAAAAAGTCATCTGTAAAGTCATTTAGTTGATTGATACGCTCGTTGGTTGCATCCGTCCAAAAGAAAGCAAGGCTTTTTAATATTGCTTTGTATGTGCCGTCTGCATTCGTTTCATTTTCGTTTGCAAAATACTTTGTTTGAATAGAATTAGAGACAACAAAGCACTGAATGAACCGGAACAATCCTCTAAAGGAATATCGCCGATACCGGTTTATTTGATTGATAGCCTCGTTGATTTCCACACCGGGGCGTTTTAATTCGATCTGAACAAGGGGAAGACCATTGATAAGTACCGTGACATCATAGCGGTTCTTGTATACAACATCTCCCTGATGTTCTTTATCCATTGTTACTTGGTGAGTCACTTGATAGATATTTCTCTCTGTATCCTTAGATAAAAACTCAATATAAACCGTTTTTCCGTTATCTAATTCAAGCAACTGCTTATCTCGCAGAATCTTTGCTGAGTCAAAAACGGTTTTATTCTCTATTTGCGTCAGCAGACGATCAAATTCAGAATCAGACAATTCGCTATTTCCCTTTGATTCGATAATAGCGGCCTTATTGAATTTTTGAAGTTGATCCTTAAAGTTTTTCTTGACTTCTGCATAGTCCCTCAATTGAATAAATTGATAACCTATAGTCCCTAATCTTTCGATAAAAAGGTTTTCAACTTCATACTCACTTACTGCCATTTTCTATCTCCTCAATCGTCTAAAATTACTTCCATGATATCTCCGATGTCACAGTGGTACACTTTGCAGATATTCATGAGAACTTTTACATTTACAGGCTGATTGTTTTTTAATTTACTCATGGTGTTTGTCGTAAGCTCCGCAGCCATTCGTAAATCCTTTTTGTTCATCCTGTTTTCCTTCATCAATTTCCATAGCTTTTCATAACTCAATGACATCCATATTCACCCCGTGAAATAACGAAAATCGGAGGAAAAAATATAATTCCGCCTATACAATTTATAGTATATCATAGAATTCTGATTTTTTCAACAGGATTCAGAGACTAAAGCGATAATTTGAAGCCTGTTGTCGAAAAATTACGACAATAAGCAAGAGGCACTCATATGAGTGCCCCTCAACACTATGTCAATAACATTTTTTGCAAGGCTCATATCCGCGGCTTATAGCATCGGATTTTGAGATTTGCGATGGATTTTTCATATTGCTGCAACTGCTTTTTCTATGATATTTCTTGCCCGTTGCAGATACCCATACCGTTTCGGTGTTGCCGGGTTGGGCAGGGGGCTGTGTTGTAGATTCAGTTTGCGCAGGTGCTTTTGCCTGTGAAGTATTATCACTCGCGGGTCCGGAACTGTTGCCGGTCGCATAGTCGATAGTTATACCCGGCTGAAAATTGTAGCAATAGACATTGAAACAGATTCCTTCTCCGTTATCCTCTACAGAATATGCTTCAATTTGGACACCGCTGCACACGAGATTGTTCCCCTCAAATATGGGGGTGACCCTGTATGCGACATGATGATTCGTTTCTTTTATGTAGTCTGCAACCATGTTTTCAAACGGAAGCATTCCTTCGATGTTCATGTATCGGGTGCCGGTAATCAAGTTTTTTCTATTGGCATTTTCAGCGGAGAGTTGCCATCCGATCAAGTGGCAGCGATTCCACAAGTATCCGCCGGAAATGCCATTATATTTTGCCTGAATCCATCCGGAGGGCTTAATGCTGCTGATGCTTCCGCGGGTTTCGTTTACTCCCGTCATTGTTTCCCTGCCGCACGAAGCAAGCGCAACACCGCATCTTCCGAGCGAATCAAGGTCGGAGTATTTCTCATAACCTGCTGTAGTTAATTCGGTCTCTGAAAAATTCGGCTGATTGTTATTGATAACCACATATGCAGTTCCCGCATATGCGCCGACAGAAGCGGGCTTAACAGGGGTAGCCGTTCCTGAGCCGACACTTGATGGTTTGCTGCTCGGGCTTGTGGTTTCCTCTTGCTTATTGGATTCCGAGCTTTTGTCGGTAACTTCTGTTAGATCAGCGGTTTCTGAACTACCATCGGTAATTGGACTTTCGGAATCGGTGCTTGTATCCGAGATTGATGCCGGACTGTCACTCACTATTGAATCCAAGCCGCAACCGGCAAGGGAAAACAACATTGCAAGAGACAGTAATAATGCTAATAACTTCTGTGATACCTTCATCGCCGTTACCTCCTGTATGTTTCGATTGTTATTTTCTCATGCGAGGTTCCGGCGATGTCTTCGGTATTGACCTTCTTGAAGCCAAAGGCTTTTAGGTCGGTATCAAAGAACTTATCCGCAGGATAGTGTCGATTCCATTTGCATAGCACGATTTCATTTGCGTTATCAGTCGAATACGAACCATCCTCAATAAAGCAAACATCATTTTCTTCTGCCTTCCCCATATAATCATCATCAGCCAATACAGAAGCGTTGTTTCCAAACTGCTTGGCGGAGTAAGGACTCATCCATAGTTTCGGACCTTGTGCATAGTTAAGTATCCATTCTCTTAGGTTTTGATCCTGGCTTTGCCTCTTTCCGAAAAACATCATCCCGCTCTTGTCATCAATACAAAAAATCAGTTTCATACCATATACCTCTCTCATCTCTTGTTCCATTTTAGAGAACGGAAAATAATAAAAGTCTACTAATACGGAACAATATTATTATAGCGCTTACTCATACGAAACGCAAGTATATTAAAAGATTACTGAAAGAGAACTGTAGGAGGTGTACAGGTTGTTCGATTTCGGAATACGATTACAGCAACTTCGCATGAGTCGAAATATGTCTCAAGCGGCGTTGGGAAAGAAAATAAATCGCAGCAAGTCCGTGATTTGCGCCTATGAAAATAATTTACGAATCCCGCCATTGGAGGTTCTTACTGATATTGCCGTGTTCTTCAATGTTTCGCTTGACTACCTCGTTGGTATCGACAAGGAAGAGATGGTTTCTGTGGACGGATTATCAAACGAGCAGAAAGAAATAATATACGCCATGATTCACGAGTTTAAGAGCGGCACAAGTAACTGCCCGGGGCTTACAGTACAACAGCAAGACATTCTCAATAAACTCATGGTCGAGTTTTATCGCAAACATAAGCAATAAAAGACCGAACAGCAACGGCAGGTTTATCCACCGTTGCTGTTCTTTTGTTACTGTCTTCTATTCTTCTGCTGTAATATATCTTAGAGTGGGTACTTCCTTGGCCTACCAAAATGGGAGAGGGCTACTGACACATAGTAAGCAGACCAATCCCTTGGCGAATCACAGTAAAAAATAACGGTTGCTTGTAAACGAGCCGTTTTTTCGCTTTGCATATTCCTTGCGAATAAGCCCCGCTTTTTCCAAGTCCTTTATTGCTCGACGGACGGTCTTATCGGAAATAGACAACTCTTTGGCAATGGTTTTAACGCTCGGCCATGCCTTTCTTTCCTTATCGCATCTGTCGTAAAGATAAATATAGACGAGCTTTGCCCTTGAGGGAAGCTCGTCTCGATCATATAATTTGCGGTAATATGCCATAAGAAATCACCGCCTTTAATCTGTTCGGACGCTCTGCTCCGGTTCTCTGAACAGAGGTTCATTGCTTTGCGACAAGGCTTGTCCGCCTGAGGCTGATCTACGAGCGGAACGGGACTGCGGATAGTAGGAGTCCGGATATTGTTCGAGCATATTATTCTCGATAATCTCCTTGTTCGTATAGTATACTTTACGAGCACCTTTATCGGGGACGGTGTACTTCTCTGTATCAAACTCGATACCCCATTTGAAGAACAGTTTCAGTTTTGATACAAATGGGTGAGTGCCTGTTTTCATAACGATGAAGTTGCCTTTCTTCAGCGATTTGAGTTCGTCTGCGGTCATGAGCGGTCTTTCGGTCATTTGTAGGCTCTGTGAAGGATCGTTTTTGCTTCTTGAGACCGAGCCTGTCATAACGGTCCGAGTGCCGAGGGATTTGGAGATTTCATCAGCCGTTCCGGAGGTTGGCGCAAAACCGCCTGCAATAGTTACCTGACAGTTATCCTTGATAATATCTGCGCCTTCGTTTCCGTAATTCTTTTCAAGCTGCTTATATGACTGAATAATGCTGACAAGTGACAGCTTTCGGGAACGGGATGCAGAGTACATCATCTCGGCGGAACTGATGGCTGGCAAAGTTCCAAACTCGTCCATGTAGAACATTACACGGTTTTTCAATGCGCCGCCGTGTTCGTCTGCAACGGTAAGTATTTCTCTGTATAACTGTTGCAGAAGCAGTGACACCATAAAGTAAGTTGCGGGATTTTCCTCGGGTAAAACAATAAAAATAGCACACTTGCTTGAACAAAACTTTTCGGCATCAATCGCCGTATCAAAGCAAAGGATTTGTTCAAGTTCCGAATCAAGAAAGGCGTTAAGACGCGACATCGCAGTCGACATGATAGAAGCCATTGCTTGGTCGCTTGTGTTTAGCGCGGCACCGGCAAACCAACGCGTTTTATGTTCGGGCGGCAGTTTTTCTATAAGTAGTTGGAATTGGTTCTTTCCCTTCACACCGCTTGGTGCAAGCAAATCCTGTATCAGTTTAAATACAGACACAATATGCCTCTGCTCGGGCGGCGCAAACTCGGCAATCAATAGAATGACCGCAGTCATCAGACCTTCAGCCGCATCATAAAAGAATGCATTTTGGCCATAGGATGCCGCATCACCATCACTGAATATCAGAGTCTTCGCAATTATTTTTGCGTATTTTTCGGCTTTTGCTTTCAGCGCTATGTTTTCGGGATGGGTCTTATACTCGTCCATATACTTGTTTACGAGATGCAAAAGATTATTGCCATCCGATTTTGTCGGGTTGCGCAGATCGATAATAGCCACATCGTAACCGTAGTACTGCTTTGCAATATTTCCGTAATTACGATACAGGTCGCCCTTTGTATCGGTTGTTAAAAACGACATGCCCGCAGCACAGGCGTATTCCAAATTGGGGTAAAGCCAGAAAGCGGTTTTACCGCAGCCTGCAGCACCGATCATAAGAGTATGCACATCGTCATCATCAACCATTGCGTAATCAATGCCGTTCTTTTTCTTTACTCCCAATATCACTCCCTGCGGCAAAATGAGATTTTCCTTCTTAGCTTTCTTTCTCCAAACTTTCGGTTCATACGGAATGTATTTATATATTCGTCTCAATTCCGAGTTTGTGGAGAACCGCGAAGTGCCATGCTGACCGTCTCCGACGGTTTTGGATTTGATACTGTTAAGATTATAGATGTGGGAAGCAAGAGAAACTCCGCCAATAACGGCGAACATAATTGTTGCCACAATAATCAGTATGATTGTTCCGTCCACGCTTGTTCACCTTTCTTCTGCATAATTAAATCCTCGTTCCAATCCTTTTTTGTCGGAACGAGGATTTCTGATTTATAGCCTTGCGCAAACAGTTTATCCGATATTCTCTTTGCTGCTGATTGGCCTGCGGTATCACTGTCAAAGCACAAATACACCTCTGTTAAATTCGGATTGTCTTTAAGACATTGAAAAAGCACCCTGTCCGCCACGGAGCAGGATGCCGCATAAGTATTTTGCTGCCAGCCGTTCGGGTTCATCGTAATGTATGACAGCATATCAATCGGAGCTTCAAAAAGAAAGACTCTGTTACTTGTACCGTTCCAGTGAAAACTGTATTCCGGAAGACTTCCGTCTGCGTTTCCTTTGTAGGTACTTTGTGAGCCGGTCCCGCGCTTGTGCGCATGACGCGCTACTCCGTTAGTATCATAGCCGACGAATACAGCGTTATGATGGGGGAGCGATTCGTATATCATTTGCTTACGGGCAAATGCATTTATAACATCCCTGCTGATTCCTCTGCGAGAGAGAAGGTAAGCATATACTCTGCGCATATTATCGTTTTTCTCCGGCAGGCTAAATGCTTTTTCTTTTTGCTCGATGGGCGGTGCCGCAGTCAGAGTCCCGCCGTAGCCGTTAAGCAGATATTCCATTGCTTCGGGATAATTCTTATTATAGAATTTGCGGACAAAGTCTATAGCATCGCCGCCAACTTCTTCATACTGGTGATACCACAGGTTTCCTCGAATCGTTACCTTCTCAGACCCGTCGCGCCATTGATATTCTTTTCCTGACCGTTTCAGTCGTTCACCTTGCCGTTCCAATAAATCTACAATATCGGTTGTCCTTGCACGATCCTTTTGTTCCTGCGTGTAGTGAATATAGTTTGCCATGGCAACTCCTTTCCTTGATTATCAGCCCATTTTTTGACCTTGAGCCATTTTCTTTTCCTCAATCTTTCGCATGAGTTTGCGGTCAATGGTACGGCTGTTTGTATTTCTTTTCTCTGCATCATCACGGATGATTTGCGAAAGCCTCGCCAAGAGACGCATAGATGCCAATACCGTTGCCGAACTACTGTGCGTGTACGGATGGTAGTTATCAAGAATATATTGAGCATACTCGTTTCCTTTGCTTGCGGAGGAGGTCAGTAACTGTACGGCGAGTTCGTAATCCTTATCAACTCTCTGACCGTAGAGGTACATCTTTCCGAGTTGATACTCTGCCCATTGGTTTCCCCGTTTTGCTGCTTCTGAGAGCAATCGGACGGCATAGTAAATATCGCTGTATTTCGCCGAGCCTTGAAGATGCATCTTTGCAAGCGAGTACATCGCGTATGCATTGCCCCGGCGTACTGACTTTTCAAACATTCTTTGTGCAGTCACATAATTTGCCGACACATCCTCGCCTTTAAGATAGAGTTTTCCAAGCTGATACTGTGCATAGGGATTGTCCTTTGCATCAGCTTTCCAAAACCATCGGAGCGCTTCACCAACATTTTTCTCAACCACTTCACCCTGTAAGTACAGTTTCCCGAGCCGATACATTGCAACATCAAATCCCTGCATTGCAGAAAGAGTCAACAGCCGAATACCTTCCTCGGGATCGAAATTCTCGGAGTCAATATCCAATAGTTCACGCCCCATAATATATTGGCAATGCATATCGTTGGGGTCAGTCCACGGATTTCTCTTGGAAGCGGTTTCACTTGTATAGGTCATTGTTTCCTCGGGAGTTTCCGTTTCCTGCTGCATATCTTCTTCAAAGGTAATTCTGTTGTGCAGGATGTTGAGCGCTTCCTGGATAACCGCATTCTTAATAGAGTTGAACTCTTTGTTTGCGGATAACGGGATGCGCTTTGGCATCGTATCTTGATAGGTGCGAAAAACATTTTCTTTCTGCTCGTACCATAGATTATAGAGTTCTGCAATTCGATCATCCTTGGCGAGTTCATCGATGACACCGTTGATCAGATTCTTTGCCGCCTTGGGCATATAACCATAGACCGTCTTACCCTTGTAGTTTTCAAGCGTCTTTGACAGTTCCAGAAGCATCGTCACAACAGTTTCGTTTTCATATGCGCTGTTATTGATCTGCTGAACAATTTCCGCAATTTTATCTCTGCCGGTCCTGCGCAGTTCGTTCCTGTGTGCGGTCATATCCTGGTATGTGTGATAGAGGTCGTTCTTGAAAATCTCTCGGGCAAAGTCTGATTTGAATGTTTGTAATGCCTGCTCGGTCATATACGGTTCTTTCCCTACCGAGTATGAAATCAAATGAATATGCGGATGGTTGCCCTCATTATGAAATGCGGCATACCAACGCAGGTCGCCGAGAGGAATGCCCATGGCTTTTGCCAATTTGTTTGCTTGACCTCGAAGCAGGTCACGCCATGCCTTTGCGTTATCATAGCCAAGTTTCTCTGCGTCCTCTCTGCGAAGAGACATGATAGTTGTCCATACCGCACCTTCGTGTTCCGCAACCTCTTTTGATACAGCAGAAAGATCTATCGGGCTGTCCGTTTGTGAAAACAAACCGTGAGTACCTTGTTTCTCAACTCTCGGCCGCATAGCAATGTACCCGACATAGTTTTCTTTCTTCCCGATGAGGTCGAGATTTTCTTCGATGGTTCTGCTTATAAATTCTGAGGCTGTGCTTTTTGTTTGAGCATTGATATAGTCCTGGTACTCAAAACTGTTCACCGCATCGGGAAAGTCCTCGGTAAGCTGCTTGATAAGATGCTGCTGTTCCGTCGTCGCAGACTGATGTTTCCATGATTCATCGCATTTTTCCACGCCTTCTCGAGTGGCAATATATTTTACAAGATTCGTACCGTGTTTTGCTGAACCTGATTTTATATATCTCCACTTCAAAATAAATCTCGCCATCGTTATCTGCCTTTCTGATAGCGGACAGCGTCATCGAATGAAATTTTGCCGTTGAGTCTCTTGACTTCATTGACACACTTTCCTCTGAGCCGGGCAAGTGTATCTTCATCCACACGGAAGTTTGCAGCCGATACATGCATCGTCATTGCAAGTTCTACGGCATACTTGAACAGCAATGATGCCATTCTGTTTTCGAAAGAGTCAAGCGAGCCTTGGATTGTACTGACGATGGCTTCCGGAAAGTATTCGCGGCAGTCCTCTGCGCACACATATCCGGCATAAAATAAAACTGCCTTTTCTATGAACTCTGATTTGCTTCGGCAGTTATCCAACTGATACAAGCGTTCCACCTTTTCCAGTGTGGCAGGGTATGCCCACAGAGCAAATTTCTTTTTTGTTTCGTCCATTTTTCATCATCTCCTTCTGTTGAAAAGCCGCATAAAATAAGGCTTTTTCGGCAAAGGAGGTTGCGCATACATTTTATGCGCAACCTCCTTTTTTGAGCCATCAACGCCGATATGTTTCCTTGTACAATGGGGCATATTTGCAATTCCGACCCCGAAGTCTTGAAAATGCGTTTATTGCGACCCCGATTGTGAAAGTGCGAAAAGCCCTTTAACGGTCGGCTCTGCCGTCCGATGTGAACCGAGTCGGGGAGCATTGCAACCCCGGCTCTTATTCCTGCAAGTAAAATCGGACGGCTGAACCGCCGATTTTCCGCATTGCACAGTCACCTCCTGAAAGCCGTTATTTCGCCTGTTTTGTTGTGATGGGGGACTCGGTCGGGGATTGCAACCATTTTGCCTCACAGGGCGACACAGGGGCAGACACGGCGGTTACATCTTCATATCAGATACTGTAATATCATTTGATGGTTCTTCCGAAAAACTAAGTTCTTTCCCCGCAAGGCTGCTATTGAATATTTCACGACGCCCTTCCTCGCTTCGGTAATCGGAGCGGAATGCTTTATAAGCCGCAATGGAAAAATCACGCAGGGAGTAGGTTTGCCATTCGTTATCCATGCCGTCGTAAACACTGACCCGACCTTCATCCAAATCAAATTCGAGCAAAGCAGAGATTCGATTATCCGAATGGATGTCTGAACAGACCTCGTTGAAATATTCGAGGTTGACAGGATTCGTTTCAATAAAAGCATCGGCGAAGGTTTTGGGGTCGGCGGATAACTCGCCGCGCTCATAGAGGCGGTATCGGTACGCAGCTTGCATCGGGGAGCGGAAGTGATCGCTTGTGAAGTGATAGTCATCACCTTTTTCACGAATGTGGTAAACCGCAAAGCGTCGGGTCGCTTCCAGCCGCGCCTGTTCTGCGGTGTCCTCTCTTTCAATCCTTGCCTCGATGGAGGCACGCTGCTCATCGGGAACATATTCCTGATACAATGTGTCGAACGCCTCGGCCAATTTATCTTCGACCGTTTCGGCAGTCTAATCACCGAGTGCGTCTGACAAAGCCCGTACACGATATTTGTTAAGGTACAGTGTAATGTCAATATCACTCATCGGCGCTTACCTCACTGACTTCCGTATGTTCTGCTTTGGGTGGCCTCGGCTTTTTCGGCTTCGGCACGACAGAGGAAGAAACAGTACCGGATTTCATGTCGATAAAATCACGCACACCTGCAGGCACGGTTTTGCTGTAGAGTGTGTCAAGCGCTTTTTCGAGTTCTGCTTCGGCAGAAGTACCTTTCTGCGAAAGATAAAGGACAAGGGCTGATGCCTTGTCCTCGTCAAATGAAATAGTGAAGGTTGTCTTTTTCATATTGTGCTTTCCTTTCTGTTACATAGTCAGTTCGGGATCAAAGCCGTCTCGCCGCCAATCCTCACGGTCTGAATTACATCCGCGCATATTGATTTCCGCGTAATCATTAAGGCCGTAGAAATTCGTGCCGTCAGTACAACAGTTTTGAAAACTGCCGTGTTCCATATTGCATTCAATCATTACGGCATTGCTTAAATCACTGTGAGTATAAACGCCGCCCGACATCTTGCACCCTGAAAAGACCGTATTCTTGAATTCGCATTCTTCGGCGGTGACATCTTCGAGGTTACAGTTTTCAAACCGTGTGTCATTGGCAACGGAAAAATTAAGTTCCGCACCTCGCAGGTCAGTATTCGCAAACCTCGCGTTATCCATAGCAACATTCATCATGTTTTTATGCGCAAGGTTTAGTCCCTGCACAAAACAGTTAGAAAAATCAGCCTGTATACCACCTGCATCGTTAAGCCATAAGGTGTGCTTGGCAAGCATGACATCCGCTTCTTCCTGCGTCAGTGCTCGGCGTGAATCAGTCTTCTGTATATATTCATCTTTTACAGTGCAGAGCATATAGCCACCATCGAAATCAACGCTTTCAATTTCCGGTCTGTCTTTCAGTGCTACATACATCAATTCCTCGCTGAATCCTGCACCTCTAAACTTGTTTCGTAATTCATCGGTATTGATGCTGTATTTTTTATTACTACAATCGATTGCTTCTCGAACTATACGGTCTGCCATTATTGCAGTTTCACGCACAGCGTTTTCAAGGCTCGGATACTGAACAGCGATAGCAAGCTGTTTGGCGTTAGGAATATGGGCGGTGTATCGGGCGTAGTCATAACCCTCTGTGTCAATGATAAAGCCGTCTTTATGTCCTTCTCTTATGAGCAGCAGGCACGGTATACCGTCGGGTAAATACTCATGCTTCTCGGCGTTAAACTCTCGGAGAAAATCATAGTATCCAAGAGGATTGGAAACGAATTCGGTATATTCAGAAGGCGTCAGTTTTACTACTTTTTCAATCTGACACAGAGGCAGATTGAAATCCGTTTGTTTGCACTTTAAGTCTGCTTTTATAACCATGGGCATTCTCCTTTACATAGACAGAGCCTGCGTTTCGTCCTCATCGGAGGATTCGTTCGCAGGCTCATGGTTGTGTTCGGTTTCGTGGCCATCGTAGAGGTTACAGCCGAGGACGGAGAACAGGCTCACCGGGTCGCCCTGACACTGTGGGCAATATCTCAGATGGCAAGTCATTTCGATGGCGTCCTCGGTCATGATGAGTTCGTTGATTTCCTCTCTCTGCCGTAATTCTTCTTCGATCAGTTTTCCGTTTTCATTGCTGTCGGTAACCTCTGCGCCGAAGTGGTGATACAGCTCGTCATAGGAAACCGACCAATAACAGTCGCAGCACTGCCGAACGGCATAGTCGGCAAGCCGCTTGATTTTGTTTTTTTCCATATAGTTCAGTCCTTTCATTGTGTGTCGCTTTCGGGATAGGAGATATACGGTATCTTGAGCCAATGCGTCCATCCTGACTGTGCAAGTGGCGTCATAATAACTCCCAACTCCGTGTTCGCAGCATGAATGGTTTGTCCGTCGCCGACATAGATGCCGATGTGTCCGTCCATCCATACGGCGATGCCTGGAATGTCGGGCATTGTATCAATTGTGCCTTTCTCGGTCGCCATATCGAGCATAGGGTCGGAGCCGGTATCCCGAACACCGTTGGAGCGATATTCAATCTGTCCGGTGTCACAATTAAACCATGCGTAGCCTTTTATAAGCCCGATGCAATCGGCGGTGCGGCCGCCGAGCCAATGCTGACGGATAAATTCCTCGTTTTCGCCGACCTGTTCCGGGAACTGCGATATTTTTGTCGTGAGTATGGATTCGTTCAGCACCTCACCGTATGTCCCGTATACATAGCCCCATTTCTTTGCGTAAGCCTGCCTTGCCCACTCCGCAAGGTCGACATTGTTTTTTATTTCGGGGTCTACGAACTTTGAAACATTGATTGCTTTGGCTCGGATGGAATTCATGACATTGCTGTAGTCCTCAGTTTTTAATTCCGTTCCGAATGCGGCGTTGACGGCGGCAATGAGCTGCTCGTCGCTCTGTCCTTCATCGAAGCACCCGACGAGCTTATCCACAAAGTCATCCGCTTTGGCATAGTCATATAAGGCGAGGGTGTACAGCACCTGTGCCTCTTTTGTCCTTTCTGCTGCAAATCCCTTTTCGGTCATGGCAGACTCGATAGCGTTCATCATATCCTCGACCGTCTGCAGCTTGGCTTTTTCCTCATCGGACATTTCCTCCATCACGATATCCTGCAAGCGGTCGGTGTCGATATCAATATCGCCGCTGAAAATAGAGAGTATTGCCACCATCGGCATCATAATGATGATAATAATGCCGAGGATAATACCGAGCACGACACGCCGCAGTTTTTTGTTGGTGAGAACAGCGACGGCTATCTTTTTGAGAGCCGCCGCAACGGTTGCGCTCATAGGCGTTCACATCCTTTCTTGCGAAAATCAGCGCCCACCGGCTTTCCCGAAGATGGCCGCTTTGTATTCGGGTGCAATGACTTGGAGCAGATACCGTTCGTTGCCGCAGCGGTAGAGACAAGTGCCTCGTTCGGGATACTTGATGAGTTCAAATTCACTCGGCTCAACTTGCAGTGCGTCCATATACTCCTTGGGATTGATCTGCCCGGCGTTGAACAGGAACTGGTGTGTGGGAATGGAGAACAGCGGCTTTGTGAACTCACGGATCGACGGAATCAAAAAGTCCTCGATATTCTGACTTGCCAGAATAACCGAGGAGTCCTTTTTGCGCACACGCTTCATACAGTTGCGCAGATATTCGATTGTAGTCATGTTCGAGA
>OMCU01000215.1_pt1 | contig 47808 bp, 58 predicted proteins | sample 1645081 | NCBI WGS metagenome assembly OMCU01 (sample SAMEA103958122, study PRJEB25191) | human gut metagenome | biome: human-associated habitat [ENVO:00009003]; feature: intestine environment [ENVO:2100002]; material: feces | place: Germany | collected 2013/2015 | reverse complement strand
AAGAAGGGCGCGGGGAAAATACGGGTGTAAGGTGAGGAATGAATTAGGCAAAAAAGCTCTTTTCGCGGAGGAAAAGAGCTTTAGGGAAAGATGACAAATGAAGCTTTATTTTCCTTGCGGAAAGGCAGTATCGGGGAAAGGACAAAAAGAGCGGTAAAAACCGAAAGCGGGTCCTCAGAACAAGCGTTGGCGGTAGGAGGTTTGATGCATTATCATGATTAATACAAAGGCGTAACAGAAAGGCGGACGGCGTTCCGAATGACAACGGAGGTTTTGCCTGTGGGGCGGCGGGCAGAGCAGTTGTCAACGGTAGAAGGCAGCGGAGAAAGGGAAAGAACAGCGTTTTTTCTGTTTTCGTATCGTCGGTCGATATTTTTCTTTTTGATCACCTTGTTTGGCTGATTTTATTTTTGTCCGTTGTCGGTCTGATGTAACATTCTTTTCCGCTGACCGGTGCAAGCGGCTAACCTGTCCGGACCGCATTTGCCTATCCCGAAAGCTTTGAAGTCTTATTGTTTGGCTGAAGTGCCTGATTCGGCTGCCTGCTGAGATGTTTGGAGCATAAAAAAACTCTCCGGTTTTCCGGAGAGTTTTTCTGGTTAAGGCGGATTTTTTTAGAAAATGATGTCAACCCGCTTATGAAAGTAGCGTTTTACCTTTTGCGGATCTTCGACGTTAATCTTGCGGTCATAGGGAACATAGGTTTTGCCTTGTCGGGCCGCTATTTTTTTGTTGGTTTTTTCGTAGTTTTTTATCAGTGCCCGCAAGTCGCCGGCATCGTAGGTTGCCGCAATGTAGTCCAGTTTGCTGTTGAGCGGACGGGCCGCTTCCACCACCTCTTCGGTTAAGGTTTTGTCGATGGTTGCCCGTGCCGCTGCCGGCCGCATGGACTCATTTCCGTACTGTGCTTCTGCGGAAATGCTGCCGAAACAAACGACTGCAACGATTAACAGTATGCGTTTCATGGTGGGAACCTTTCTAGTCGGTGCCTAAGATGTCAAGCGAGTTGAACAGGATATTTTCCAGGTCCAGGCCGGTTCCTTCCTCAATGCCGTCCATGATATGAACAAAGCTTCTGCCGAAAGGATCGTCTGCCGAGTGCACTTTGGTATAGTTTTCACGCAGGATGCGGCGATAGGTATTCGGCAGATTTTTGATCTTTTCGTCGTAGCTTGCCGGAATTTTGTAGCCCAGTTTTCTCAAGTGTTCCAAACCGACCAGCATATTGTGGCGGTTGACTTCGGGGGCGATCATTTCCTGTCCCTGGGCGTCGCCGAAAGTGGTTGCTTCGCCGACATAGTTCAGGCGGCCGTGCTGACCGGAACCGCGCCAGGTTTCAATGCCGCTTTTGTCGCGGGCCTTGGCCCACGGGTCTACCGGCAGGACTTCGCCGTCGGTCGGGCCGTTGCCGTACATCGGTGCCTGAGTGACCGCGTCTTCGGTTGAAGTCGCATAGTCGACGTTGTCGAAAGTTCCGTCGTTGGGGCTGATTTCCCACGGGTTGGCAGGCAGCTGAGCCGAAGCGCCTTCGGCGGTGACCAAAGCCGCGGCAAGTGCCAGAGTACTGAATAATTTTTTCATTCTCGCCTCCACAATGTTCCACTATGCTTTATAGTAACATAAGTTAATTGAAAATAATAGTTACATTTCGGTTACAACTTGCCGGATCCGTGCCGCAAAATGTTCGGAATTTTAAGAATCTGCTTGTGTTTCCCGTCATTTTTATGATATATTCCCTTAAATTAACGATTTATACAGCATTTTAAAATAGTGTATAACAAATGTGACTAAATTCAAGCTTAAAAAAGAGATTGCCAGATGACAGAAGTATTGTTTAACGGCCATGCCGGCAGAATAGAAGGGCGCTACCACCAGAGCAGCCGTCCGGGTGCGCCGATCGCTTTGATTTTGCATCCTCATCCCCAGTACGGCGGAACGATGAGCAACAAAGTCGTATATGCGTTGTTCAGTTGTTTTAAGGATCTGGGTTTTTCGGTTCTGCGTTTTAATTTTCGCGGGGTCGGCCGTTCGCAGGGGCAGTTCGAGGACGGACCGGGCGAACTTTCCGACGCTACGGTGGCGCTTGACTGGCTGCAGTCGGTCAACCCCGAGGCGCGCCAATGCTGGATTGCCGGTTACTCTTTCGGCGCCTGGGTAGGGTTGCAGCTTTTGATGCGCCGTCCCGATATCAACAACTTTGTTGCCGTTTCGCCGCCGGCAAACGAAAAGGACTTTTCTTTTCTGGCACCGTGTCCGACTTCGGGTCTGATCGTGCAGGGCGGACAGGACGAGATCGTTACCCCTTCCGTGGTTGCGGCTTTGGCCAAAAGGCTGAACGGACAACGCAGCGTTGAAGTCGATTTCGCGATGATTGAAGACGGCGACCATATGTATAACGGGCATTTGACCGATTTGTATAAAATCGTCGGCAACTACGTCATCGGTGCGGTACAGAGGAAAAAACCGCAGAAGAAGCGCCGCGGCCGCCGTCGCAAGACGGAGTTGACGGGAGAAGAGGGAGATTTGCCTTTGATCGGCGTTGACGGCGAAGCGGAAGCGGACGACGATACGGAAGAATAAATGCGCGTTTTGCATATGCGGAAAAAAGCGTTTCGACGGAGACCGGAAAGCCGTGCGGTATGTTCGTCGGTTGCCGCAAACGACGTCTGCCTGTTCCGAAAGCGGCGCAAGTCTGCCGACGGGGATGAAGTTTTTCCTCTCGCGTTTATACGGAAACTTTGCGTTTAAAGCGAAAAAAAACTCCGGATTGCCGGAGTTTTTTCATTTTTAAATTCCGGTTGCGGGCGAAGCCTGTTTGCTTTCCGCAGACGCCGCATTCGGCAAAGATGCGGGGGCAACGCCGGGCTATTCCCGCTGGCGGGAGAGCAGGTCGTAAACGGAGACGTCGGCGGCGTTTCCGCGGTCGGCGGTGAGGTTCTTCGTTTCTTTGGCTTCCCTGTTGCCGTCTTTTTCTGACAACGCCGTTCGTATGTAGTCGAAATGATTGTTGATGATGCCCTGTCTGGCGTAGTCGGCGGTGATGTCGACAAGACCGTCCGTGTTGTCGTTTTGTTCCGCGCGGTATTGGCTGCCGGTGCGGACAAAATCGTCGGTCAGCGGCGAGGCCTTGCATTCGGCGACATATTCGGGGAAAAGGCTTTCCGCGGCGCAGACGCCGGACAAATTCCGATAAAAGTCGGTCTGCCGGTAGCGTTCGAGTTCGGCTTCGATCAGGGCGCGGTATTGATTGCCGGCTGATTTTTCGCCGAATTTTTCGGTCATCAGCTTTTCCAGATTGGCGGAGCTGAAATTGTCTTCGGCCGTTTGCCTGCTGCCGCTCAGCCGGATGCTCCAGCCGTCGTTCTCGTTGAAATAACCGACGGCGCCTACGGTGTTGCCGTCTTTGTCTTTTACCTGTTTGCCGTTTTGATCGTAGAGGACGTTGGCCGCAAATTTTTTGCCGCCGGGCGTGGTAACGACGGTGCCTTCCGGCAGCTGCCGGCGGCCGTCGCCTTCCATCACGGTGTAGCACCAGGTCTGATTGGTTTCGTCGACGCATTTGCTGACCGGATATTGGATGTTGTCAACGGTTACGCTGAAAGTTTCCGCATCAAAAACAATCGGCTTGCTGTCGACAATTTGTTGCGAGCTTTTTAAGTCGAGGTTTTGGGCATAGGCATGCCGGTAGGTTTCGGAATGCCAGAAACTGTTGTTTCGAGCTATATCACCGCTGTAACGTTCCAGATAGCAGGCTTCTTTTATGCTGCGAAATTCGTCGATGACTTTTTGCTGCGATTTGCCGGCCAGCGCGCCTTCCTTGAAATGGGAATTTAATTCGTCTGCCATGTTAAAGAGCAGATAGTCCTGCGGTGACAGCAAAGTTTCGGGCAAAAACGCCTTTTCCCCGATTTTGGCGGTTTCTCCGTGTTCCATTTCGTGCACAATTATATGGCGGGAGGTGTTTTCATTGTTTATATTTTCAATTGACCGTTTAAAGCAGATGGCGGCCTCAAGTCCCGTTGAAGAGGCGGTGCGGCTTACGTTTTGCGCGTCTTTTTTGCCCAGGTTTTTGCCGGCGGAGGCGAGGACGTTTTGTACGTCTTCCAACGTTTCGGGCAGCGATCCTTTGTATTTGACGGCTTTCAGCATCTGATTAAATTCGTTCAATGCGGTTTTGAAGTCTGCGCGGGGCATGCGGGGCGCCGTAGTCGGAGTGCGGGCGTAGGCCACTTCGTCGCTGATGGAATAGGTTTGGCAGACGATTCGCTTGTGAGCGTGGTCGTAACTGGCTTTTTCTTCTTGGTTGTGACCGCCTCCCATCCAGCTCCCGGGCAGAGGAGTCTCCATGTCGATAACGTTGACTTTTTTGAAAATACGGATTTCCGAATGGTTCTTTTTGTCGGGGGCGGGCGCTTCCGTCAGGTTTGTTTTCGTACCCTGCGCGGCGTTTTCGGCATGAACGGGCGGAACCGAGAGAGAACCGGCCAATACCGAACCGATGAACATTTTTTGAAACCAGTTTGCCATTTTGTTTCTTTCCGCAAATTTGATATACGGATCGTATTATACTATATTTGTAAAATTCCGGCAAGTTTTTTGGGCAATAAATTATCCCGGTATTTTGTTTTTCAGATATTGCAGGATATAAATGCGGACGGCGGCAGAGAGGTTGTTTTCTCCGCTGCGGGCGGAATCTATTTCGGTGACAAGCGCGTTAAGCGAGATGTTTCGTTCCCGGCAGACGGCGAGCAGTTCGTCATAAAATTCCCGCTCAATGGAAATGCTGGTATTGTGCCGGCCGGCAATAATGACGGATTTTTTAAGCATTGCCCTTTTTCCGGAAGGCGTCGATGGAAACGACGTCGGCGTTTTTGGGAGTCGGTTTGGTTTCCTCCGGCGGGGTGTTGCTGTCTATTTCGCTGCCGAAGCTGACACCGAAGCGCACGCTCGGATCGCCGAAATAGGTAACGGCGGCAAAGGGAATTTCCAACCGGTAGGGAACCCGGCTGAATTTGAGGGTGACGGCAAAACCGTTGTCGTTTACCGCAAGGTCGGAAAACTGGTTTTGCAGCACGATGGTCATTTCTTTCGGGTACTGACTGCGCAGCAGGTCGTCCATTTTAACCCCCGGGTGGTCGGTGCGGAAAGCGACATAAAAATGATGATCTCCCGGAAGGCCTTGTCTTTCGACGATTTTCAAGGCTTCGATCACGACATGTTTCAAAGCTTTTTCCACCAATTGATCATAATTGATTTCGCTCAAATATTTTTCCATTTTGCGCCGTTCCCGTCGTTTAAACTCAAAAAAACGAGCCGTTCTGTTGCTGGGTGGCTCACTCCCCACTCACGACTAACCATAGTCATGAGAATTTGCGTTTGTTGCAACTGCTAAATTAAGCAGCCAAAGCAACGGGTGCTAATTCATTATCGTTAGCATTCATTTTGTTTTGAACCGATAACGGTGGTATCTCACCGGACACGGCAAAATGCCTTTATTATACCCTGTCGATCCTGTTTCGCCCCCTTACAAAAGCTTTTTGGTGGAGGCGCCGGGTACCGCCCCCGGGTCCAGAATATCTATTTCACACAGCCTCTGGTGTCACAGTTGATTGCTCAACGCTTATTATTCTAAGCGATCTTTGATTATTTTGCAAGTGCTTTAACGCAAATATTGTGTGATAACTTGACTAACCGGCTTGTCAAGCGGCGGACAAATGATAAGATACGTTCCCGTAAGTGACATATTAGGAAGGGGTGCAATGACAAAAGTTGCAATCTGGTGCCGTCACAAAGGGGATAACATTATCGGAATCGGGCCGCATATCCCCTGGCACGTGAAATCCGACTTCCGGCGTTTTCGCCGGATTACGACCGGGCAGGCGCTGGCGGCGGGACAGAAGACTTATGAAAGTTTTCCCGGGCGGACGCTGCCCGATCGCAGAATTTTCGTATTGACGCCGGAAGAAAACTATGAAGTTTCCGATCCGGAGAAGCATTTTGTCGTGAATGACGTTCGGTTTTTCAAGGATTTTGAGGAAGATTTGTACATTGTCGGCGGAGCGACGATTTACAAACTGTTTATGACCGGCGGCGCCAAGCTGATGCCCGAAATCGTCGTCGACTGCGTTTACGACGGCGAACTGAAGGCGGGACTTGAGGGCGAACCGGTAACGATAACCTCCTGTGTCGAAGTTTTAAACAAAAATTACCGGCAGATTTCCGCCGATTATGAGCTGGACGGCATTACGACCCGGGTTCTGGTCCGCCGGGGCGAGTTTGTTGACCAGAGCGTGTTGAAACATATCGTCGGGGCAATTGAGGAAGGGATGGACTGATGCAGCAGTATTTGGATCTGTTAAAAGACGTTTTGGAGAACGGGGTTGACAAAGAAGACCGCACCGGGGTCGGCACCCGCTCGGTTTTTGGCCGGCAGATGCGGTTTGATTTGACCAAAGGCTTTCCTTTGATGACAACCAAAAAAATGCACCTGAAAAGCATTATTTATGAGCTTTTATGGTTTATCAAAGGCGATACCAACGTCAGATACCTGCAGGAACACGGCGTCCGCATCTGGAACGAATGGGCGGACGAAAACGGCGACCTCGGCCCGGTTTACGGTTCCCAGTGGCGCAACTGGAACAACGAAGGGATAGATCAGCTGGCCGAAGTGATTGAAAAATTAAAACACGATCCCAACGACCGGCGGATGATCGTTTCGGCCTGGAACGTCGGCAAAATCAAAGAGATGCAGCTGCCGCCGTGCCATATGATGTTTCAGTTTTACACTGCCGGCAACCGGCTTTCCTGCATGCTTTATCAGCGCAGTTGCGACATGTTTTTGGGGGTGCCGTTCAATATTGCCTCTTATGCGCTTTTGACAATGATGGTGGCGCAGGTTACCGGGTTTGAGCCGGGCGAGTTTGTGCATACGCTGGGCGACACGCATATTTATCATAATCACTTCGATCAGGTAAAAGAGCAATTGTCCCGCCGGCCGCTGGCGCTGCCGACGATGAAGATCAATCCGGCCGTCAGGGACATAAACGATTTCCGATATGAGGACTTTGAGCTGACTGATTATCAATGTTATGATGCTATCAAGGCTCAAGTGGCAGTTTAATGAGGAGAGTTAAATGAATGAAATAAAAGGTTTTTTCGACGAATATGCAAAATTTGTCGATGACGTGACTTCCGAAATCGGCAAAAAAGACGAACTTTTTATGGAACGCGCGGCGGAAATTTCCCGCTGGCTGGACGGCAACTTTTCCCGCATGGACAATGCGGTGGCAGGTTTGGCCGGCGAAGCGGGAGAGATCGGAGACTTGTGGAAAAAGCTGAAATTCCATAACAAGGAACTGAGCGAGGAAAACCGGCAGAAACTGGTCGATGAACTGAGCGACGTCTGCTGGTATGCCATGCAGGCGGCGATCGCGCTTGACGTTGACATGGACGAAGTGATCCGTCACAATGTGGAAAAACTGCGGGCTCGTCATCCGCACGGCTTTTCCCCGGAGTATATGAAATTTAAAAAAGACTAGGAGTAAACCATGACTGAAAACAAAGACAAACAATCGGCCGCCGAGGAAAAGGCGAAGGAGAGAAACTGGATCAGCGCTTCTTTGTGGGCGGATAAAGAAGATATTCGCAAAGGTGCGGAACGTTACGGCGAGGTAAAATGGTACAAATCGGCCCGCTTCTGGCCGTCGATGCTGGTGCTGATTTTAACCTGGATAGGGGCGGCGGTGACGGGAAGCTATTCGGAGGCGGTCGGCGTTTCCGTTATCTTATGTCCGCTGTGCTATCTGAACGTTAAAGGATATCGCTGGTCGCTGCTGTTGTTTGCCGCCTTGTATACTTTTGACAGGGTGTCCGTTCTCTACATGAGAGCGGAAAGCGGACAGGCTTCGGGGTCGGGGCTGTGGTGGCTGCTGATCTGGTGGCTGGTTATCGTCGGCGCTACGCTTACCGCCTTCAGGATCGAAAACTATCGTCATAAGCATAACCTTGCCGGTCGCGGTCATTATGTAAAAGATACGTTGATTGCCCTTGCTTTTCCGGTAGTTTTGATCGCATCGTTCATGGCCTACAATATCTTTATGTACAAAAGTTCGTTGACGGACGAGCAGCGGAAGGCGCTTGCCTTTTCCTATGGTTTTATCAGCCGCAATACCGACGGAGTCATTAACTACTGTCTCGGGAGCGGAGTTGAACTGCAAAAGTTTCCGGAACAGTTCCGGCAGACTTATGCCGATGAAATCACAAAGGTAAACGACTGGTTGGAAAAGGATGAAATTTTTAAATCCGGCATGGAAGCTTCTTTACAGGAGAACAAGGAAATGCTGTATGAGGTTTTTGAAAACGGGCGGAAAGATCTGATCAGACTGACGATTGCGGAAGAAACCGGTGAGAAACCGGAGAATTTGGTCTGGAAAACGGAATATGACCGGATGATATCGCCGGTCGAATATTGCAAACTGATGGATGAAAGTTTTGAAATCATGAATTCCACCGGTTTCTTTGACAGCTTTGTCGAAACGGTAAAAACGCTTCAATAGCAAAGGCTGTAAGCGCAAAAACGGATCGTTTTCATAAAAACGATCCGTTTTTTTAACGGGAGAACCATGCGCGGGGCACGTGGTTCCAAAGGTCTTAAAGCTTTGCGAACAAAAAAACTCCTTTGTTATATCGAGAGAGATTTGACCGGATATAAAAAGCAAAGGAGTTTGTTTATGACATAAAATACATCGGTACATACAACATGGAATTGTAAATATCATATTGTCTTCCACCGAAGTATCATAAAAAGGCGTTTTGCGGAGGTTGATGCGTGGAGATGGGACGGATCTCGGGGACTTATGCCGATGGAAAGGGACAGGCATAACAGAAGCAGAAGTCTGTCCGACCATGTTCTCGATAATTTTCATCATGGGATAAGAGGCGTTTGCAGATGTATAAACGATGGAAAAATGCAAAATTTCGATATAGAAGCAGAAAATTTGGGTGTAAGGGGTGCTATGGTGATACAATGGGAAAAATACCCGAAAATTACGGGAAAATTTGTGACCGGCCGAAAGAAAGCGCTATATAAATTCAGTTGACCGCGGATCCTGCCCGGTTTGCGGGCGGCCGATAATTTTTATTCCCTCAGACTTCCATTCGTCCTTTAAGCGTCCGCCGGTGTTGTTAGGGCTACACCCGTTAAGAAAGGACCCCGCGTTTGACGCGGGGTATTTTTTGCGCCGATGCCGGATCGGGCGATTTATGGTATTTGGCTGATGTAGCGGGGAGGGATAATGCCGTCTTTGACTATGACAAGGTAATAGCGGATATAGGCAAACCGGCGGCCGAGTTTATCGTTACATACGCTCCAGTCGATCGGGGAAAGACTGATTTCTTCGATACCGGAAAGTTTTTGCAATATTTCATCACAGTCACGGCTTTCCTTTATGCCGGGAATTTCCGTTACCGGAGGACTGACATATACGGCTTCAATTCGTCCGTCGGCATCAAGAGCGTCGAGGTCGATGGCAAAAAGGTCGGCGTTGTCGACGAAGCTTTTCAGGTTCAAACTGTGCCGCGTCCATTGTATCGGCTCGGTAAAACCCCGGATACCGCGGCTTCTGCCGGCAAAACAGCTTTCCATCCAACGTATGATGCCCTCATGCGTGTCAGCGCCGGAGCGTCTGTAATAATATGTCAGGTCTGCCTGCGGGTTGCGGGCAAAAGACAAAATGCCGTCCGTCAGTGCGGAATTTCCTTTGGTAATATAATGGTAAAGTTTCATTTTTGCCTTTCCCAGTTCTTAAATTTCGGGAAGAAAAGTTGCAAGCGCGGGGAACGCGCCGCGTTTTTTCGGGGTTTTATGGTATCCTCAAACGGCAGGAAAAACAAGCGGATTTTCCCTTTTCAGGGGAAGACGTCCAAAGGCGGGGACGTTTTTTTTGACGGTGCGGCACCGGTAAGGTCGTACGATTTAATTTAAAAAGGTCAAAACCAGGCCGACGGCGAGAGGAATCGCCAGATTGTCGTCAATCCGGGTTTTATTCTCAAAAACTTCGGCCAGGGTGGCAAAAATACAGGCGATGACGCTGGCGTAACCGAAAGGTTCCAGATTGTGAAACAGCATATTGATCAGAAGGGCACTGACGAAAAAGGCGGTAGTGCCCTCAAGCGACTTATGCGGATAAATCTGGCGGGTGCCGTAGGCCTTGCCGAACAACGCCGAACAGGCGTCCGACACCAGCATGACCGTCATTGAGAGAACTGCGATAACCTTGCCGAAAAAGACGGTGCACAGGACTGCTGCCGCCATTACGTACATCGAACCGCTGAACTGAAAGCGCGCGCGGGCACTTTCCTTGCTGCGCAAAGTGCGCGAGAACAGACGCCCGAAAAGGATGCGCGCCCATTTCCACTTTTTGAAGTTGCCGTACTCAAGCAGGCCGTTGCCGATAAAAATGGCGGAAAATATTGCTATCGCTATTTCTTCCCTGACAAAATATATCGTCAGCGGAATCCAAAGCGAACTGAGATGAATCAGCTTGCGGTAGAGTTCGCGGCGGAAGGATTTGTTGACGTCAACCTTAAGCTGGCGGGTAAAAGTATGCAGGTAGTCGCGAAAATGATAATCCTGTGCCTGCCAGTAACGGTTGCGCAGGTTGATCTTTTTAAATTTGACCGGTATTTTCAGCGGTTTAAACATACTTTTACCTCTTGCCGGAAACGTCAGATGCTTTTCCGCAGCGCTTCGATCGCTTCGTTGATGCGGGAAGTTTCCGCGCCGCCGGTCTGTGCCATGTCGGGACGTCCGCCGCCGCCGTTTGCGCCGATAAACGGTGCCACGGTTTTGATCAGACCGACGGCCGAATATTTGCCGGTGAGGTCGTCGGTAACGCCGATAACGGCGGAAACTTTGCCTTCGTTGCACGAGAACAGGGCGATGACGCCGCTTTTGATTTGTTCCTTGATTTCGTCGACAAAGGCTTTCAGCTCTTTGGCCTGAACGTTATCAATCTGTTTGGCGACGAATTTGATGCCGTTGACGGTTTCGATTTTGTCCTGATTGTCGGCGGTTTTGTGGCTGACAAATTGTTTTTTGAGGTTGAGAATTTCCGTTTCCAGGCGTTTTTTATCTTCAAGCAAAAGATTGATTCGTGCTTCCAAGTCGTTGGTATTGGTTTTTAAAATTTTGCTGATGTCATGCAGCTTATCTTCAATGTCCTGCGCATATTTTTCGGCCGCGTGCCCGGTTACGAATTCAACCCGGCGGATGCCTGCGGCAACGGCGCTTTCGCTGACGATGTTAAAATAGCCGATGTCGCCGGTAGAACGGACATGGGTGCCGCCGCAGAGTTCGCGGGAGAAAACTTCGTCATCGTTTTCCATGCTGACAACCCGTACCGTTTCGCCGTATTTTTCGCCGAACAGAGCCATGGCGCCGAGTTTGATCGCCTCATCCGGCGTCATGATGCGGGTGACCGTTTTGTAGTTTTTGCGAACGGCGGCATTGACGATATCTTCGGCTTTGCGCAGTTCTTCATTCGTGATCTGTTTGGGGTGCGAGATGTCGAAACGGGCGCGGCCGGCGCAGACGTAAGAGCCTTTTTGCGTGACGTGGTCGCCGAGGATGTCGCGCAGGGCGCGGTGCAAAAGGTGGGTGACCGAGTGGTTGGCGCGGATTTTGTCGCGGTTTTTCTCATCGACTTCAAACGAGGCGATGTCGCCGGTTTTGACGGTGCCGTCGATCATTTTGCAGCAGTGAACCACCATGCCGTCGATTTTCTTTTTTGTATCGGTGACTTCTATGGCAAAATCCTTGCCGTTGATGCGGCCGATGTCGCCGACCTGGCCGCCGGATTCTCCGTAAAAAGGCGTCTGGTTGGCAATCAGGTAAAATTCACCGCCGTTGACGCTTTCAACCGGCTGTCCGTTTTGTACCAGCGCGGTGATCCGGCCGTCGGCTTTGGTGCAGGTGTAGCCGAGAAATTCGCTTTTGCCCAGTTTGTCAAACATTTCAAACCAGATCTTTTCGATTCCTTCGTCGCCGGAACCTGCCCAGTTTTTGCGGGCTTCGGCACGCTGCTGTTCCATGGCGCGGTCAAAACCTTCGGTATCGACGCCGATGTTTTTGGCTTTCAGCGCATCCTGGGTGAGGTCAAGCGGGAAGCCGTAAGTGTCGTAAAGTTTGAACGCGGTTTTGCCGGGCAGGGTGTCGCCGGCTCTCAGATTTGCGGTTTCGTCGTCCAAGAGCCGCAGGCCTTTTTCCAGCGTGCGGATAAATTTGCTTTCTTCGGTTTTCAGCGTTTCCGTGATCAGTGCTTCCGCCCGGTAAAGTTCGGGATAGGCTTCGCCCATTTCCCGCTGCAGGGAAGGCAGCAGCTTGTACATCATCGGTTCTCTGACGCCCAGAAGGTGAACGTGACGCATCGCCCGGCGCATAATGCGGCGCAGAACGTAGCCGCGCCCTTCGTTTGAAGGCAGCACGCCGTCGGCAATCAGGAAAGCGGCCGAACGCAGGTGGTCGGCAATTACGTTGTGGGAAGCTTTGAGCGGACCTTCGGGATCGGAGTTGGCAATGTCGGCAATCGACTTGATCAGATTGCGGAAAAGGTCGATGTCAAAGTTGGAATGCACGCCCTGCAGAATGGCGGCAATGCGTTCCAGCCCCATGCCGGTATCGATGGAGGGCTTTTTCAGGTTGATGCGGCTGCCGTCGGGCAGGTCTTCAAACTGGTCGAAAACCAGGTTCCAGATTTCGATGAAGCGGTCGCCGTCTTCTTCCGGGGTGCCGGGCAGGCCGCCCCAGACTTCCGGCCCGTGGTCGTAAAAGATTTCCGAACAGGGGCCGCAGGGGCCGGTGTCACCCATCTGCCAGAAGTTGTCTTTGGTGGCAATGCGGATGATTCTGTCATCCGGCAGGCCGGAAATCTTTTTCCACAGCGCGTAGGCTTCTTCGTCGTTATGATAAATGGTTACCGCCAGCCGGTCTGCCGGCAGGTCGAAATATTTGGTCAAAAGCTCCCAGGCATAGCTGATGGCGCCTTCTTTAAAATAGTCGCCGAAAGAGAAGTTGCCGAGCATTTCAAAGAAAGTGTGGTGGCGGACGTCGTAGCCGACACTGTCGAGGTCGTTGTGTTTGCCGCCGGCACGCACGCTTTTCTGCGAAGAGGCGGCGCGGGTATAATCCCGGGTTTCGTTGCCGGCAAGAATGTTTTTAAATTGCACCATGCCCGAGTTGGTAAACATCAGGGTCGGGTCGTTGTCGGGCACGAGCGGGGATGACGGGACAATCTTATGTCCGTTTTTGGCAAAATAGTCGAGAAAAGTGCTTCTTATCTGATTTACAGTCGTCGTCATAACCAATTTCTTTCCAAATACATTAAATGGGACTAAAAAAACTAACCCTAACTTTTAATGCAATCTTCTTTATCTGTCTATAGAAAATTGGTAAAAATTCCTAAAAAGTTACCGTATATCCGTGGAGATAGACAAAGCCGGCGTTGAGCCAGGCGGCAAACAGCAGCCAGCCCTGATAAGGCACCAGCAGCAAGGCGGAAACGGGAGAAACGCGCCAAAACCAGTAAATGCTTCTGAAAACTACAATATTAAGCACGATTACGATGAGCAGAGCCAGCCCGGTGTGGCCGGTGTAAAAAAAGGCAAAAGTCCACAAAACATGCAGAAACAGCTGATTGATGAAAAAGCCGTTGGTGCGCGAGCTTTCCTGCCGGACGGGGGCATTGACGAACGCCAGATAAAAAGCGACTGTCATCAGCAGATAAATCAGTATCCAGGCGACCGGAAAAACGTAATCGGGCGGCGTTAAGGCCGGTTTTTCCATTTCCTGATACCAGGTGCTGACGCCGGTATAATTGAAATAGGCGCCGACAATGAGCGTGAGGGCGGTCATGAACAGACAGTAAAGAAATTTGCGGACGTCGGCCATCGTTTTTCTCCTTCCTTTTTGTTTCCGATATAAGCGGCATATGCGGATATTCAAGAAAAGCTGTTGCAAAAAAACGGCCGCAGGTGTAAACATGAAAAACAAAAGGATTTTGCAAGGAGTGCGCAATTGACAAGAAAAACCAAAGACGGGATTGTCGTATACAATCCGGAAGATTTTGAAAAAATGCGCCGTGCCGGAAAACTGGCGGCGGAAGTTTTGGACTATATCACCGATTATGTGGACGTCGGCGTTACGACCGGCGAGCTTGACGATTTGTGCCGCAAATATATAGAAAGTCACGGCGCCGTGCCCGCGTGTCTGGGCTATCACGGTTATCCGAAATCGACCTGCATTTCGATCAACCATGTGATCTGTCACGGCATTCCGGACGACCGCAAGCTGGCCGACGGCGATATTTTGAACATTGACGTTACGGTCATTCTCGACGGCTGGTTCGGCGATACCAGCCGCATGTATTATGCCGGAAAGCCGAAACTGAAGGCGACGCGCCTGTGCGACGTTACCTACGAATGTATGATGCGCGGCATTGAGGTTGTCCGTCCGGGAGCGCATTTCGGCGACATCGGCGCGGTGATTGAAGAATATGCGCACAAATACGGCTATTCGGTGGTCGATATGTTTTGCGGACACGGGCTGGGCCGGGTTTTTCACGACAGTCCGAACGTTATGCACTGCGGCCGCAAAGGCACCGGGCCGGTAATGGAAGAGGGGATGTTCTTTACCATCGAACCGATGATCAACATCGGCAGGAAAGACGGCTTCATCATGTCCAACGGCTGGACGGCCGTTACCCGCGACAAGTCGCTTTCCGCGCAGTTTGAACATTCTCTGGGGGTAACCAAAGACGGGTATGAAGTCTTTACCTATTCCCCGAAAGGTCTGGATAAACCGCCGTATAAATAAGGACAGGCATGAGCGAGGAACTCCCGGATTACATAGGTCACCGTCAGCGGCTGAAAGAGCGATTCAAACTCGGCGGCGGCGGAGACATGGCGGATTATGAGATGCTGGAACTGCTGCTGACGCTGGCGATCCCGAGAAAAGATACCAAACCGCTGGCAAAAGCGCTGGTTAAGGAATTCGGCAGTTTTGCCGAAGTCTTGTTTGCTTCTGACGACAAACTGATGACTTTTACCGGTCTGAAGGAGAATACAATTCTCGTGTTCCGGATTGTGCGCGAGGCGGCGCTGAGAATGACCTGGCAGAAATTGAGCGCGACCGAAGCGCCGGTTCTGACCAGTTACGACGCAATTATCGAATACTGCCGCGCGGCTTCCGGTTACAAAGACAGGGAAGAATTCCGCGTGATTTTTCTTAATGCCAAAAACCGGATTATCGGCGAAGAAGTGCAGCAGCGGGGAAGTGTCAACGCGGTTGCCATACATCCCGGAGAAGTGATGCGTTCGGCGGTTTTGAAAGGGGCAACGGCGCTGATCCTGGTGCATAACCATCCTTCCGGCGACGTAACGCCTTCGCGTGCGGATATTGAGGTAACAAGAAAGATTGCGGAAGCTCTGGCGGCGGTGGAAATCCGGCTGATCGACCATTTTATCGTCAGCAAGAGTCTGGTTTTCAGTTTTAACGATCACGGTTTGTTGGGCAGAAACTGAAAAAGGTGTTGCAAAATATTTTTTTGCGGGCTAATTATTATAACCAAGCCGGATGATAATTTCGGGGAAGCGGTTGTCCGTATGTTTGATGCTGCAGCAAGACAAAGGACGGACGAAAGCCGGGAAATATTATTGTTGAAGAAAAACGATTGACAACGGGACATAGCTCAGCCTGGTAGAGCGCTTGCTTTGGGAGCAAGATGCCGATGGTTCGAATCCGTCTGTCCCGACCACTATGCCGCCTTCGGGCGGTTTTTTTTGTGCTTTTTGCGACCAAAGCAAGCTTGCTTTGGGCTGGAGGAAGAAAAAACTTTCAGTGAAAGTTTTTTCGACGACAGGCGCAGTCTTGTTATTTTGCAAGCAAGCGGCAGCGCGGCGCGGCAAAAGTTACAAGACAAGTGACCGCAGCGAGTTAGCGACAGCTTGTAAAGCGGAGCTTATGAGCCAGACAAGATGCCGATGGTTCGAATCCGTCTGTCCCGACCAATATAAAAAAATAAAAACGGATACTGAAAAGTGTCCGCTTTTTTTATACCCGCTTAAAGCCCAATTCTAGCCACTATTCCCTCTTGTCAATTTTTAATGCTCTCGCTGTCAATTACCTTGTTGTCGTATGCACGAGTATACCTTTTGCCCAAAAGTATACCCCGCGCACGTGGTCAACTTGATTTGTCCACGTGCTCATCAACGTATTGATTTAAGTCACTTTGCATAACCCTATATGCTGTTTGCATTTCAAATCCAATGGGTGGCCCCTCAGTGAGGATACTAGCCGAGTGCTTTTTATTATTATAAATCAATGAGATATACTGTCAACGTGCTTTCTTTGAAAATTTTTTATTTTTTTTGAGGGGATTTTCCGCTCTCTGGGATTTTTACCTTTCGAAAGGAGGTCAAAATGACCCAAGTAGAAAAGTTGATCAAAATTATAATGCCAGATTTACTTAAATATTTAAAAATGAAAGAAAGTGGCGAATTAGCTCAGAAAAGACTGGATAATCTTTCCAATCCAAGCATGTATTGTGTCGATAACGAAGAACGACTCAACAATGATGGAGGTCAAGAATGCAAGTAGCAATGCAAATAGCACTTTTAGAAAGGCAAACGCTTCCCCAATTACGGGGAATGTGGCAAAAATATTTTGATACGCCGCCAATATCCCAAAACAAAGAATTTTATATTTCGCGACTTGCTTACAGAATACAGGAGCTGGCATACGGTGGACTTTCAAATCACCAACAGCAACTTATAGCAAATATGTATATTCCACCGGAAGAACGTAATAATTTACCGCCAACTGGTACTCGAATTGTACGCGAATATTTAGGCGTGGATCATATAGTTATTGTTCTAAGAGATGGATTTGAATTTAATGGCATGAAGTATCAAACTTTATCGGCTGTGGCAAAGAAAATAACTGGTCGTAAAATATCTGGACGATATTTCTTTGGATTAGATAAACAAGAAAAATAAAGGAGAAATCAATGGAAAGTATAAACCCAACCAGATGTGCAATATATACCCGTAAATCAACGGATGAAGGTCTTGAAAAGGAATTTAATACCTTAGAGGCTCAACGGGAGGCTGGCGAGAACTACATCAGAAGCATGAAGCATCAAGGTTGGGTTGCCCTTCCGGAACATTATGATGATGGAGGATATAGCGGTGGTAACTTAAAGAGGCCCGCTTTAAAACAGCTTTTGGCTGATGTAGAGGCTGGTAAAGTTGATATGATTGTTGTATATAAAATTGATCGTCTGACAAGATCGCTACTTGATTTTGCGCAATTAGTCCAAACATTCGAAAAACACCATTGCTCTTTTGTCTCTGTCACACAACATTTTAATACTTGCGATTCCATGGGTAAACTGACATTAAATATTTTGCTATCATTTGCACAATTTGAGCGTGAACTAGGTGCTGAACGTGTTCGGGATAAAATTGCTGCCAGCAAGAAAAAAGGTATGTGGACTGGCGGTCCGGTTCCATTGGGGTATGATTCTAAAAATAAAAAATTAGTCATTAATAAAGAAGAAGCTGAAATTATACGTTTTATTTTTGAAGATTATAAAAGGACCAAATCGCAATTTCAAACTGTTCGCGATGTAAACGAAAAAGGCTATAAACCGAAAATCCGCACGACAAAGAATGGACGGGATATTTCAAAAGGCAGTTTTAATCATGCCATGATCAGCAACATACTTAATAATCCGGTTTATTTAGGAAAAGTTGTATATAAAGGTGAATGGTATGACGGACAACACAAAGCTATTATTTCAAAGGAACTATGGGATGAAACAAAAAATATGTGTAAAGCAAATTTAGGTGAAGCATTTCGACCATCACGTGTTATTAAGCACTCGCTCTTAAAAGGCCTGATAGAATGTGAATGCTGTGGTGCTATGACTCCAACGCGCAGTAAACATGGAAATAAGTATTACGAATATTACACACCACTGAAGACGGTAAAGGAAGGTGCAAAAATTGCACATTGCAAGGTTGGAAGCATTCCTGCCGGAGAAATTGAATCATTTGTTATTGATAAAATCAAAAGTATATTTCAGGCTCCTGAATTTCAGCAGGGATTATTAAAAGAATTTGAAAATCAAGGACATAATTGCAACGCGGCTGACATTCATAAAATTATCAGTGATATAGGTGATGCCATTAAATATTTTGAGCCTAGAACCATACACAATTTTATATCAGAACTAGTTAGAAAAGTAATTATTTGCCATGATCACATTGAAATTAAATTGCAACCGTTTGCGGCAACTTTGTATGAAAGCAGTTTGGTAAAACCTGATCCAGCCTTTAATAATAAGATTTTGGAATTAAAATATCCGGTGCGGTTTGGCCAAAAGCGCGGTCGCACAGTTATTGTTGAGCCGGCTTCTGTGGAAAGAATAACTCCTCATCGTGATGAAAAACTTTTTAATGCTGTAACACAAGCATTTTACTGGAAGCAAATGATGGAAGAAAAACATTTATCTGTGACAGAATTAGCAAGGCGGGAAAATATAGACCGCGGGTATATGGGGCAAATCATTCGTCTGACAACGCTTGCCCCGGATATCATTATGGCAATAATCAACGGCACACAGCCTAAACTATTAAACTTACGCAAACTACTGCGCGAACGTTTTCCTTACTCTTGGGAAGAACAAAAACGCGAATTAGGCTTTGTATAGTTACGCCTTCTCCGTTTTATTTAAATTAAATTTAATGCAGATATTCTCGGCCTTTCAAATTTCAAGTGTTCATTGAAAGAAATTAAACTTATGAATATATAGCCTTTTGTATAAATTATTAACAAAAGGTTAAAATATGACACAAAATTTATTCAATGGACTACCGCCTAGGGTAGTAACATATATCAAGATTCATTTGCGATATATTTTTTCAACAGGACTATTTAGTTATCAGGAACGAGAGGACTTAATTCAAGATTTAGTCCTCTTTTATTTAGAGCGATTTTATCGTAAGAAAGAAGTTCCTGATGATTACTTATTTGTATCAATAAAAACAAAAGCACAGCAAATTTTAAGAACCCGGTTGCGACAGTTGCAATCGGGTTTTTTCGCTACTATGTCATTAAATGATATGTCCGAAAAAGGTTTGGAGCCTTCTTCGGACTTTTCTTTAAGTACATTTGAAAACAAAATGTCAATTCGAGAATTAAAGTCGATTGTTTCAGAAAAAGAATGGCAATTTGTGCAATTAATTTTGGATGGATACACAAACGATGAGGCAACTGCTAAGGCGCATGTATCTAAAAATGTGTTGGAAAACATCAGGGGGAAAATAAGGGGAAAACAAAAAAATAAAAAATTTTGAATTTTTTTGAGGGGGTTTTCCTACCTCCGGGATTTTTACCTTTTGTATCAACCCAAACAAAAGGAGAAAAAAATGGTTAAGAATACAAAAACTGTATATGAAATTATCCAAAATATCCCGGTCGAAAGCATGATTGCCCTCTCTTTTACACAGTTGCGTGAATTTGAATCGCAACTGAAGGAGGAAGTAATTGCGCATACGCTGAAGCACAGAGAAAAGACCAAGGAATACCATCGCGCAGTTCTTGCTCTACGGTGGGTTCAAGGTGTGATCCGGATTAAAACAATGGATGAATGCCAAAGGGGGCATCATGGATAAAAAGACAACTATTTTGCTCGATACTGCCGGCTTCCTCGCGGCTGTGCATAACTATAAGAAAAGTGAAATCGCGGATTTAATTGTCGCGCTGTGCGAATTTAATTTATATGGATGCACTTCTGTAAAATTAACGGACATGAAAAAAATTCATTTTGATTCGATTCAAGAAGTTATTGAATTACGCAATTCGCGTTGGCTTAAAACCTGCGAGATTAACGCGCAAAACGCAAAAAAGCGAACAGCAAATCGCAAAGCGACCGCTGAGCGAAATTCAAGCGAGCCACCTGGACCAGCGCAAACCGACCGCCCGGAAGATAAAGAGAGAGATAAAGAGAACGATAGTGAACTAGATGAAGATAAAGAGTCCGATAATGATTTTATAAATAAAAAAGATAGAAATAAAGAGCAGGATTTTGTGGATAAGTCCCGATACGTAGGTGCTCCGAGCGTTGAAGAAGTAGCGATTTATTGCAAAGAAAGCGGTTATACCATCGACCCGGTCGCGTTTGTGAAGTGGAATTCCGAGCGTGGTTGGATGAACGGCAAGAAGTACATTGCGCTGGATTGGCGAAAGGCTGTCAGAAAATGGTTTTGCAAAGAAAACGGTTTGTCCTACTCCGAAATGGATAGCATGACTGATATCTGTCACGATATGCTCAGCAAAGTAAAGGGGGCGCAAGATGAAGCCAATCACGATTGAACAAATCAAAAAAGATCTGGAAACAGCGGCTTATGTAGAGCGGCTCATGCCTCCGGTACGACCTCCAAAATATCGGTGCTGTATGCCGGACGTTGTCTATACTCCGCAAGAGATTGCGTTCATGGACCGCCGTCCAGTTCCACCGCAGCCAACATCGGAACAAATTGCCATCTGGGAAAAGGTAATTTTACAATGGTTGCCTATTCTTGATGTTGAAGAAAGAAGTCTCGTCTGGAAGCGAGCCTGCCACATACCTTGGAAGTTGCTTTGTCGCGATTTTGGGCTCTCAAGACCTCAACTGAACATTCTATATTCTCGGATTATCAATTACTTACACGGTTACCTAACGGGAAAAATGTCTAGACATAAAAAGACAAGACATTTTCAAAAAAAAGTGCTATGAATCTTGGTATAATCGCGAGTGAGTGTGTAAACAGACATTCCGGTTATAACATTTTTACAATAGCATTGAAATCCGCTGGCGGCAAACCGGCGGATTTTTTTGTTGTAATTTTCCAATAAATCTACCATAATCAGAGCAACCTCGTCGGGTGACGTGGTGATGTGGATTTAGGCCAACTTGTCCTACTATAACGGACTAAACAGGAGAAAATAACATGCTGAAGACAGCTGAAGCGGTGTCGATCGGCCACCCGGATAAAACAGCCGATTACATTTCAAGTTACATTTTAGACAGACTTATCGAGCAGGATCCAGGCATTCATTACGCTGTGGAAGTTATGATCAAAGATAACTGCGTTATGCTCGGTGGAGAGGTCAAAGGTTCGGTAGATATGTCAGACATCGAAACATATGTCTGCGATGCCCTCCGAGAAATCGGTTATGATGAACATTACTCAGATATATGGAAAAATTATGCCATAGATGTTCGACATATAGAGGTCATAAACAAAATCGGGGTCCAATCGGCCGACATCAATCAAGGTGTTGAGCATGACGGCTGGGGTGATCAAGGCGTGTTTGTGGGCTATGCCTGCAAAGGCCCGGCTCTCATCAACCGCGAGTTATGGCTGGCTCGTAAACTAAATGATGCTCTTTATGAACATGCAAAGACATCATCTAACCTTGGCCTCGACATAAAAACACAAATTACCATAGATGATGCAACCGGTGACATAGTGACGGCAATAGTTGCCATACCTATGCTGGAACCGGAAGACATCAAACCATTTGTCGTTGATGCGCTCGGACAAGAGCCAAAGTACATCATCGTGAATGGCACAGGCATTTATCAATTCCATTCATCCATTGCCGACTGTGGTATTACCGGTCGGAAATTGGCGTGCGACTTCTACTCTACCGCCTGTCCGATTGGTGGCGGCTCGCCATGGACCAAGGACCCGAGCAAGGCTGACTTAACATTGAATGTCTACGCACGTTACCTTGCAACCGAACATCTTGGCGACAATGATGAGTGCTTCGTTTACTTATCATCTTGTATTGGTAAGTCAGAACTACCCAGCGGTCTGATCCGGACGGTTAAGAATGGTGTTGTTACCGAAAAGAACCTATTCTGCAACGAAAAACCGAATACTTTAATTAAGTTCTTCGGCTTGGATCGACCGATTTACACCAAATTATGCCGCAAGACCTTGCAGGCGTTGACAATTGTACCGGTTGAACGAAAAAAACTGGTTGTTTAATATAGCGTTTTTCTCCTTGGCTTTGCTCCCGTTGGCTGTCAGATTTGACAGCCGATGGGCTGCGGGTCCTTACTTTCTTCGGATCGTATGCGGGGGTCCAAGCCGCGGCATTTTTCTAGCGAAACACAAAAATTTTGGGTGGTCAGTGGTCACCTAAAAACACAGTAATATTAAGCACTTATAACAACAACTTAAAATCTTGGGTGGTCACCCTTTGTTTTATCCTACAAATTTAAGGAGTTAACATGGAATTTCAACAGAACTTTCCAGTGGATAAACTTATCCCTTACGCACGCAACTCGCGCACGCATAATGATGAACAAGTGGCGCAGATTATGGCCAGTATTAAGGAGTTCGGCTTTACCAATCCGATCCTTATCGGCTCGGACAACGTTATCATTGCCGGACATGGCAGACTTTTGGCGGCCCAACGCTTAGGCATGACAGAAGTCCCGGTCATCGTCTTACCAGACTTAACCGAAACGCAACGCCGAGCCTTGGTCATTGCCGATAACCGGATCGCCCTCAACGCTGGTTGGGATGAAAAGATGTTGGCGTTGGAAATCGGCGAGCTGAAGGACGAAGACTTTGACCTAACTAACCTCGGCTTTACCGATGATGAACTAAAGGCCCTCGAGAACTTTGGCGAAATTCAGGACACCGGTAACACCGAAGATGATGAAGTGCCTGAGGCACCGGTCGAACCTACCTCCAAGCATGGTGACGTTTGGCAGTTGGGAAACCACCGGTTGATGTGCGGCGACACGACCATGATAGACGATTTCAAAAAGTTAATGCAAAACGAGGTGGCCGATATGATCTTTACCGACCCGCCATATAATGTTAACTACGGCGCAACAATGAAAGACAAGCTCCGCTATCACACCAGTCCGAACCATGGCCGCACTATTATGAATGATAACCTTGGCGAAAATTTCGAGCAGTTCCTTTATGATGCCTGCACCAATATGCTGATGTATTGCAAGGGTGCCGCTTACGTTTGCATGAGTTCGTCCGAACTGCACACTCTTTATTCGGCATTTGTGAAAGCCGGCGGCAAATGGTCCACCTTTATCATTTGGGCCAAGAATACCTTTACCTTGGGCCGGGCCGATTATCAGCGACAGTATGAGCCTATCCTCTACGGCTGGGTGAGCGACAAGGCTCACTATTGGTGTGGTGACCGAAACCAATCCGACATTTGGGAATATAACAAACCACAGCACAATGACCTGCATCCTACAATGAAACCGGTCGAGCTTGTTGAGCGCGCTATCAACAACAGTTCCAAGGTTGGCGAGATTGTTTTGGACGGATTTGGCGGTTCCGGGTCGACTTTAATCGCCTGTGAGAAGACCGGTCGAGTCGCAAGATTGATGGAATTGGACCCGAAATACTGCGATGTTATCGTGAAAAGATGGGAAGATTGGACCGGTAAAAAGGCTGTTCTGCTAGAAAGTGGCGAAATATCAAAAAAAATAATGCAGAAATAAGCACTTATAATGCATAATTAACTGGATAATTCTTCGAAAAAGAGCGTTCATTGACTTGTAAAATACAACAGCGAAAGGAAATTAAAATGAAAACAGTTAAAACTTACATGGTCCGCAAGCCAAGCGACCTCGACGAAGTAAAGAGCATAACCAGAGCCAACAGCGACAGACTTGAAACTGTGGCGGTGGTTGAAACCATTAACCTGACACCGGCCGAACATAAAAGAGTATGCCGCAACCCACTTAATGACTACGGCTTCTTAAAAGGCAAAGGTGGTTACTGCGATGAGCACGATTACCGCCAGGTGGTTGAAATCACAGCCGATGACCAGCCGACACTTTACGCTGACCCGTCAGGCTCAAGCTACTGCAGATACTTAGGCATCGAAGTTAAATAAGGATGTCGCCATGATGAACAAGAAAGCAAACTTAAACCAAGCCTTTAAAGAGCTCCGCAAGCTCGGATACTTTGCAAGACAAAACTTTTGGTGCTGTCAATCTTGCGCTTGGGCCGCGGTGCCGATGGATGCCAAAAAGGTGGTTTTTTACCACAGGCAAGACACCGAAGAATTAAACAAGACCGGTGAATGTTACCTTGCGTGGTCCGGTGACCGGGATGAAATCGCCGAAGTCCTGGAACGCAACGGGATCTTAAAGACAAAGCCGGAAAACGAAAGCCAAAGATTTGAAATCAGCATTAACTAGAAAAGGAAAACAATGACTGAGATTTTAAAGATACAAAACAAAACCTGGGGATTTTGGGGAACTGCCAGCAACCACATAGAGCATAAAAAGGAAATGCAGGCATTTTGGGATAAGGCCGCCGAGATAATCCAATCCAAAGGCCTGACCCCGCAACAAACCTTAGGTCTGATGGACAGCCGCTGGGGCCGCCACATTGCTGACGAGTTTGCCGAAGAGCTCAGCACCAACCTGGAAACATTCGCCTCAGTATTCAAAAGGCAGATGAGTACGATCCGGTTGATTAAAGAGTTCCGCTACTACGTGGACCCGAAAGCATTCCCGGACGTAAAGCCTCGCGCTTATGATAATTTTGCTCGGGATTTAACCAAGCTCTGCAAGACCTACGGCGTGACCATTAAGTGCATCGGCGGCGTGGTCCTACACTCTCAAGACGAAATTAAAAAGCTACTGGGTTACAGCTCAGACCTGGACAGCGGTGACATATTACCGATTTGGAGGGATTAAAATGTATAACGAAGTACCTGAAGATTTGATGGCTAAAATTAAAGAGGCCGAAGGAACCATTAACAAACACAACTGTGCGGTTGATACCATGCTGATCGCTGTTGGAAATAATTACTATGGTTACCAACCGCACCCTCAGCCGAAAAAAAAGAAATACTGCCAAGTGGCAGATAAACGGCTCGAGGAACTGAGCCACACGTTCAACGAGGTCCATGATGCGCTGGCAAAAGAAAACATCGACCTCTTGGTTTGCTTTGTGGCTCTAAAAGACGGCGGTGCAACGGTCTTTGTCGCACAAGAGGCTGTTAACCGCCGCCCTGATGTATTTAACGAACTCAAAAGAATGGAGGAACACCATGCCAAAATATCCTGATATAACGGTTAAACTTATTGGGGAAAACAGCAATGCATTTAATATATTGGGTATTTGTATTAAAGCAATGCGCCGGGCCGGCTTGACTGAAGAACAAGTTGATGAATTCAGAATGGAAGCAACATCTGGTGATTATCAACATTTGCTAAATACATGTATGCGATATTTTGAAATAGAATAAAAACAGCACAAAAAATAAGGGGCCGGATTTACCGGTCCCTTTTTTACTGGATAATAATTTAGGCGTTGGCCTTTAGGTAATAAGTCCGTACGCCGTCCTTCTTTTCGGAGTTTATGGTTCCGCCGGTCTTTTTAGCATAGACTGACATCGCGCCGCGTATGGAGTTTTCTTTCCATCCGAGGGCTTCAGCCATCTCTTTGAGGGTTGCGCCTTCCGGGCGGCTCAGCATAACTACCATAAAGGCTGTCTTATCTCGGCCGTCAATCCTAACCGGTTGCGGCTGTGTGGCTTTTGGCTCTGTTTCCGCTACCTTGTTTAAGGTTTCGGTCAGGATATTACCTAACTCTTTATCAGTAATACTGGAGGTTGATTTTTTTGTCGTAGCTTTAGCTTTTGAGCTTTTGTTTTGTGTTGTCATTTTGATTTCCTTTCTATCTGGTTAACACAACACAATACATGCTTGGAAATAAAATTATATCCAGTAAATAATGCAAGAAAGTGAAGAAATATGGCAAATAAAGTGTCAATGCGGGAATATGCCCGACTTCGTGGCGTAAATTTAAGTGCTGTTCAGAATGCAATCAAATCAGGCCGCATACATACCGAGCCTGATGGCAAGATAGACGTGGAAGAAGCCAATCGGGACTGGTTTATCAATACCGACCAGTCAAAACAGCGCAAACCCGACCCGATATTTGAATCTCAGATTGAAAGCCGACCCAACAACATGGGGACCTTTCAACAGGCCAAAACGGCAGACATCTATTACCGGGCGATGATCGCTAAGGCAAAACTGAGGGTCTTGAATGGCGAAGTCGTAGATAAAAAGAAAGCCGCACAGTACGCATACACATTGGGCCGCTCCATCAGAGATCTGATGTTAAGCTTTCCGGTGCGCTACGGGGCGATTATTGCTTCCGAGCTGAATACGGATGAACACACAACAACATTGATTTTGGAGAAATATATCAGTGAACTCCTTTCAAACAGCGCAGAACTCCTTGAGCGAAAACTTTGATGTAGAGAGCTTTATTGCCTACGAATTCTTCAGAGGTTTAGAACCGGATAGCTACATGTCGGTATCGGACTGGGCTGATGCGTACCGGACATTATCGTCAAAGTCAGCGGCTGAACCCGGACGGTGGCGAACCAAACGCACGCCTTATTTAAGAGAGATTATGGACTGCCTGTCGCCAAGGTCGCCAATTCAAAAGGTCGTCTTTATGAAAGGCGCACAGATTGGCGGTACAGAGTGCGGCAATAACTGGATCGGATACATCATTCATAAGGCACCCGGTCCGATTATGGCTATCTCGCCGACTGTGGAAATGGCCAAGCGTAACTCGCGCCAGCGTATTGATCCGCTGATCGAGGACTGTCCGACCTTAAAGAATCTGGTTAGTTCTGCCCGATCACGCGATAAAGGCAACACGATGCTGTCAAAGGACTTTCAAGGCGGCGTGCTGGTGATGACCGGTGCAAACTCGGCTGTTGGTTTACGTTCCATGCCGGCGCGTTACCTGTTTATGGACGAGATTGACGGTTATCCGGCCGATATCGAGGGCGAAGGTGATCCAATTTTGCTGGCAGAGCGAAGAACAGCGACGTTCAGCACCAAGAAAAAGATATTCCTGGTTTCAACGCCGACAATAAAGGGTGTTTCGGTCATTGAGCGCGAGTTTTCGCACTCGGACCAAAGGTTCTATAAACTTCCTTGCCCGTTCTGTGGTGGTTTTCAGGCCCTTAAATGGGAACAAATCCGGCCACAGGAAAATGGCATAGTCTTTTATGAATGCGAGCATTGCCACAAGCTGATTGCCGAGCATTATAAAACGCAGATGCTGGAAGCCGGACATTGGGAGGCCACATCGGAATCTATTGACGGCCTGACTGCCGGTTTTCATTTGTCCTCGCTTTACTCCCCGGTCGGGTGGCTGTCTTGGGCCGAATGCGTTCAGGTTTACGAAAAAGCCAAGAAAGATGCCACACTGATGCAAGGCTTCCGGAATACCATTTTGGGTGAAACGTATGAACAAGAGAGCGAGGCTCCGGAATGGCAACGGCTCTACGAAACCCGGGAAAATTACCCGATGGGCGTTGTGCCGCGCGATGGTTTATTCCTGACCGGCGGCGTTGATATTCAAAAGAACCGTATCGAATGCGAAGTGGTCGCTTGGGGCCGGCAAAAACAGAGCTGGTCCGTTGATTACTATGTTTTGGATGGCGACACCGCCAAGCCTGAGGTTTGGGCTAAACTTGCAGATGTGGTCAATAAGGACTACCCGCACGAAAGCGGGATCACAATGCCGATCCGCGTGATGTGTGTTGACTCCGGTTATGCCACACAGGACGTTTACTCCTTCGTCCGCCAGTTTAACCAAGCCGTTTGGGGTGGTAACGGTGCCAGGGCCAATGCGCCGCGAACCGTTGTCGCTATTAAAGGTCAAAGCCGCGATACCGCAATGATCCTGTCCACTTCAAAGGCTGATACGAAAAAGAAAGGCCTGAAGGTGTGGAACGTGTCCGGTCCAGTGATTAAGACCGAGCTTTACCGGTGGCTAAAAATGGAACGTATCGGCGAAGATGCTTCACAGTTCGGCCGCTGTCACTTCCCAGCATACGCTGAGGAGTATTTCAAACAGCTGACCGCTGAACGACAAATTGTCAAGGTGACCAACGGTTATCCGAGGTCAGTTTGGGAAAAAGACCCGACCCGGCGAAACGAAGCCTTGGACTGCCGCGTTTATGCGCGTGCCGGTGCGGCTATTTATGGTCTTGACCGGATATCCGAGCGTGGCTGGCAGGAACTGGAAGCGGCTATTCCAAAGGAACCGAACCAAAAGGTAAAAGTTAAAAAGCAACCGAAATTTATTCAAATCCAACCAACAAAGGTGAATGACCCATGGCTATAACAAACGTAGAAATTTTGAAAATAAGACTGATTGAGGCCGAAGAAGCCTACCATAAATTGATGATCGGCGAAAAGGAAGTCTCGGTCAGCGTTGGAAGTTTTGGCTCAACGACTTACAACCAAGCGAGCCGGACAGCTCTTGAAAGCTACATCAGCTCTCTTAAATCGCAAATTGCCGCGGCTGAAGGCACACCAACCTGCCGCCGCCGGATAATGAAAGTGAGTTTTTAATGACAGACACATCACACAAAGCAGCTTCGCAAACTTTGCGAGAAATTGCCTCATGGCTACCGGGCCGCGGTTCTGCCGACAGCGATTTGTTGCCGGAATTGGACACGATTGTCGCCCGGTCGCGTGACTTAACGCGAAATCATGGAATTGCCGCCGGTGCAATGCAGACCTTGTCCGATAACATAGTCGGCACCGGGTTTCGTTTATCGGCCAAGCCGGACTATCGGCTACTGGGCAAAACCAAGGAATGGGAAGAAGAATGGCAGGCACATGTTGAAAGTTTATGGCGATCATGGTCCGAAACTTTTGAATGTGATGCGGCCAAGTCCTTAACTTTCCATGGCCTGACGACACAAGTTTTCAAGTCTTGCCTGATTAACGGCGAGGCTTTGGCTATTCCGCTATGGTTGAAAGACCGGAAGTTTTCTACCGCCATTCAGTTGGTAGAACCGGACCGGCTCTCTAATCCAAACGGCCAAACGGATAGCAAAACCCTCCGCGGTGGTATTGAAATAGATAAATATGGCGCACCGGTTGCCTACTATATTCAAAAGGACCACCCGGGCGACTTTTGGACAGACCTAAAGTCTTGGGAGCGTATTCCGGCATTTACTTTATTTGGAAGGCGTCGAGTTCTACACGTTCACGACATCAGCCGTATCGGTCAATCTCGTGGAAAGCCTGTCCTCAGTTCCATAATGCCGATGTTCAAAATGTTGGACCATTACGAACGATCCGAGCTTCAGGCCGCGATCGTCAACGCAATGATAGCCGCATTTATTGAAACTCCGATGGATGGCGAAAGTCTGAACGAACTGTTCGGCGGCTCAAGTGATGATTACCTGTCTGCGAAAAAGGATTGGCAGGTTAAACTTGAAGGTGGCTCTATCATCCCTGTTTTTCCTGGTGATAAAGTCGCGCCATTCACGCCATCACGACCGAACTCGGCATATGGTGCTTTCGTTGAAAACTTGCTCCGCCATATCGGAACCGGCCTTAACATTCCTTATGAATTGCTCTTGAAAGACTTTTCAAAGACGAATTACTCGTCCGCCCGGTCGGCATTGCTCGAGGCTTGGCGATACTTTAACGGCCGCCGACAATGGCTTTCCACTTACTGGGCCACGCCGGTTTATGAGCTTTGGCTGGAAGAAGCAGTCAATAAAGGCTTGGTTGATGCGCCGGACTTTTACGAGAACCGCTATGCATACACAAGATGTAAGTGGATCGGTCCTGGTCGCGGCTGGGTTGACCCGGTCAAAGAAGCTCAGGCATGCCAAATCAGAATGGACATCGGCTTATCTACTTTGGAAGCAGAATGTGCCGGTCAAGGCTTAGACTGGGAAGAAGTTTTGGAACAACGTGCGAGAGAAAAAGCCAAACTCGCCGAATTAGGTTTAACAACTGAAGATTTAACTTCAAAGGAGGTTGAAACATTAAGAGAAACAGATGAATCCGGTAATTTTTCTTAGAGTATCTGGGAATATCTGGTAATAATTGACTTAGAGATACGGTAGTTTAGTAAAATCTGCAATGGCACTGCGGATTTTCCGCCATTTTTTATACTTTCCATCTGAAAAGTGTAAAAATATTAACTATTTTCAATCCGAAAAGTGCAAAAAATGACTTGATTTTCCATCCGAAAAGTGTTATTAGATACTATGTTAATATTAGGAGATCATATGAAAAGATACGCTTTACAAAATTTAGTTGCTTGGAAAAACAGTAAAAATCGCAAACCGTTACTGCTGTATGGTGCACGTCAAGTTGGTAAAACATGGCTTATGGAAGAATTTGGAAAAACAAATTTTTCTGATTATGTGGCCATAAATGTTGAAAAAAATGAGCGAATAGCCAATGTTTTTAACAATACATTAAATCCACAAGAAATCGTGACTGCGATTGAAATGGAGGCGCGTAAAAAAGTCACTAAGGATACATTGATTATTATAGATGAAATTCAAGCATGTCCTCGTGCAATAACCTCTTTGAAGTATTTTTGTGAAGACTTGCCGGAATATCATGTAATTGCGGCGGGTAGTTTACTTGGGGTTGCTATACACCAAGGCATCTCTTTTCCTGTTGGAAAAGTTGAATCCATGTATATGTATCCGATGACATTTTGCGAATTTTTAGATGCTTTAGGAGAAGAAAAACTTTGTGAACTTATTAACAGCTCTGATTTTCAGATGATAAACTTATTCAAAGATAAGATCATCACTTATTTGAAAACATATTTTTACGTTGGCGGAATGCCAGAGGTTGTTAAAAACTATATTGAAAATAAAGATTTTCAAGAAGTTAGAGAAATTCAAAATCGGATATTGAGTGATTATAAACAAGACTTTTCTCATCATATTCCTCCGACTATACGTCCTCAGGTTACAAAACTTTGGGATTCAATTCCTCGTCAGCTGGCAAAAGAAAATAAAAAATTTGTTTATAGTGAAATCGAAAATACAAAAGCACGAGTGAAAGAATATGATCCTGCATTAGAGTGGTTGAAAGATAGCGGATTGGTGTACCAAATAATGCGCTTAAGTAAACCTGCGTTGCCGATTAAAGCCTATCAGGAATATAATAGTTTTAAATTATTTATGTCGGATATAGGTTTGCTGTCTGCAAAATCAGATCTCGATATACGAACATTATTAGAAGGATCAAAAGTTTTTACCGAATTTAAGGGTTCAATAACAGAACAGTTTGTTTTACAAGAATTGAAAGCAATACAGAATATTGATATTGCGTACTGGGCAAATGATGCTGGTCGAGCTGAAATAGATTTTGTTATACAACTTGATTCTCAGATTATACCTGTAGAGGTTAAGGCTGGTATCAATTTGAAAGCAAAAAGCCTAAATGTATATAAGGAAAAGTTTAATCCAGATATTCTTGTCAGGACTTCATTGGCTGACTACAAAAAATCTGATAATCTATGTGATATTCCATTATATATGATAGAACAAATAAAGCAAATTTGTAATCTGTAGCTCTATTTTACAAAAATAGCAAAATACGAAAAAAATAAAATAGCCTCACTTTTGTGGGGCTTTTTTGATGCCTTTACGAACAAGAAAGTAAAGGTTTTTAATTTTTTGAAAGGAAAAAAATGAAACTCATGCAAAAGACAGTATGGGCAATAACGTCCGAGATGCTCTCGACAATGATTTCGATAGCGCACCAAACGAACAAGAGCCCTGAGGCCATAGCCAAAGAAATGGGCCGCGATATGAAGAACACCTACGCCGTCTCCACCCGAGGCGGCGTTGCTGTTATTCCGGTAACCGGTCCGCTATTTAGACATGCCAACCTTTTGACGGCGGTCTGTGGCGCGACATCTTATGAACTCTTGGCTCAAGACTTTAACAAAGCCCTGAACGACCCGAACATATCAGCCATTTTGTTTGATGTGGATAGTCCGGGCGGCGAAGTTAACGGTTGCTCTGAGCTTGCCGATATGATCTACAACGCTCGCGGTAAAAAGCCAATACTTGCTTATGCCTCCGGTTCTTGTTGTTCCGGTGCATACTGGATCGCCTCAGCCTGCGACAAGATTATGGCGGCAGATACGGCTATCCTTGGTTCTATCGGGGTTGTGTCCATCTTTGAAAAAGAGGACGAGAAAAAGACTATTGAAATTGTTTCCTCGCAAAGCCCGAACAAGCGGCCTGATGTGGAAACAGAGGAAGGGAAAGCCAAAATCCAGGCTCATATTGATGCCTTGGCTGAGGTTTTCATCAATAAAGTTGCGCTCCACAGGGATATATCGCCGAAAAATGTCATCGAAAACTTCGGTGGCGGTGATATTTTTGTGGGCCAAAATGCTGTTCGGATCGGTCTGGCGGACAGCCTAGCTTCGTTTGAAGCCATCATCTCAGACCTTAACACTCAATCAACGGAGAAATCATTCATGAATGATACTTTAGAAAAAACGTCTGTTGACATCAAAGCACAGGAACGCGAGCGCATGTCTCAAGTTCTTTCTGCCGAAAATGTCAAAGGCAAGGAAGCAATTGCTCAGGCATTGCTTGCCAAGACCGATTTGTCAGCATCTGACATTTGGGCCATTTTAGAAACGGTGCCTGTTGCCAAGCAAACCAATGCGCTTGATGTGGCAATGGCACAAATCAAAAACCCGGCGATCACACCATCTGCCGAGGATAACGAAGAAACACCCGAAGACGTTGCAAACCGCATCGCTTCTTACACAATTGGAGGTTAACACATGACTGTACAAGGATTTATGGACCAAGGGTCCACAACCGCCGATACCTTATTGGCCGGCGAATTCCCCCGCGTTTCTGAACTAGCAACCATTACCGGCGGCAGTTACACACGAGGCACAGTATTAAAGGCATCAGATGATGCTTTGACCATCTGTGGTGCATCTGACACACCTGAAGCTATTTTGGCTGAGGCTGTTGATGCCACAAGCGAAGATAAACAAGCCGTCGTTTATTTGACCGGTGAGTTTAACTCTGCGGCTTTGACTGTGGCAAGCGGTGCTTCCGCTGACGGCTTAAAGACCAAACTCAGAGCGAAAAACATCTTTATTAAAACAAATCAAGCATACTGAAAGGAATAAATAATGGATATTTTTTCTACAAACGTACTCGCAAAAGTCGTTGAACGTTTACACACGCCTTCGTCTTTCTTGCTCGACACCTTCTTTCCGAATGTGCAGACTTCGGATAAAGAAGAGATCTTTTTTGATGTAACGGACAGCAAGCCGCACATCTCTCCGTTTGTTTCTCCACTTCTTCCCGGCAAGGTTGTTGATAGCGGTGGTTATCAAACGAAGTCTTTCAAGCCGGCCTATGTGAAAGACAAACGTCGCTTTGATGCAAACATTCCGTATAAACGCGTTGCCGGTGAGATTATCGGCGGTTCTTTGTCGCCAGCTCAACGCTATGAACGCGCTTTGGCCACAACTTTGACCGACCAGTTGGAAAACCTGACCCGTCGTGAAGAAGTGATGGCGGCCGAAATCTTAAGAACCGGACAAGTTGTTGTTTCCGGTGACGGTTATCCGTCAACAACGGTGAACTTCGGACGTGATGCGGCTTTGACTAAGGCCTTAACCGGTTCTGCCACATGGGAAACTGTGGCTGTTAACCCGATTGAGGACTTGGAGGACTGGGCCGATTTGGTCCAAACAAAGTCCGGTATGATCGCAAAAACGGTCATCATGGATCCTGAAGCATGGAAAATCTTCCGCTCAAAAGATGATGTGAAGAAGTTCTTGGATTACCGCAGAGGCACCAATAATACTTTGAATGTTGATCCATTCATTCGCGGTGAAAACTCCAAAGTGCGCTACGTTGGCTCTATCGGTGACTTTGATATTTATGTTTACAATGACATTTATATCAATGATGCCGGTGTTGAAAGCAAACTCTTGCCGGCCAAAACTGTCATCATGGGAGCCAAAGACGGACTGGAAGGAACCCGTTGCTATGGCGCGATCCACGATGAAAAGGCAAATTGGACCGCTCATCGCTACTTTACGAAATCATGGGTTGAGGAAGATCCATCGGTTCGTTGGCTGTTATTGCAGTCTGCGCCTTTGGTCGTTCCTTATCGTCCGAATGCTTCATTCTGTGCAACCATTGGTTAGGAGGTATAAATGCGTATTAAGGCATTAATCACATTAGTTGTATCTGCCAGCAGAGAAATTGCTCCCGGTAAGGAGTATGACTTGAACGAAGCAGATGCAAAAAGTCTGATAGAACGCGGTTTTGCAGTGCCTGTTAAAGGTGGTCAAAAGCCGGCAACACAGCCACAGCAACCACAGAAACCTGATGAAACAGGAGGTAAAGATGCCCCTTCCTCTCAAAAAGGCGGTGGACAGCCTGTTTAATCGGTGCGGAACGATCGGGAATTATCAAGGACGAGGAGTCCTTTTTTTATTGATTGAACCGGACGAAGTGGTCGGTGTGGGTTTTGTTAAGGCTCACACCGATACGCATTTTATGAAGATCCGGATGTCTGATGCGCCTGATTTAGCTGTCGGGGACACAATAGAAACAGATGCGGTAACTTATCGGGTGCATAAGGAACCGGTCAAAGATATTCATAATCTAGTATGGAGTGTTGATGTGCTATGCAATTAAAACTTGCACTACAAGGAAAACTGTCTGATGTCATGGAAAAGCACTATTCAGAAGGTGCTAAGGCTGTGACATTAGGAATATCGGCGGCAACGAATGGACTTAAAACGTCTTTACGTGAGCAGGTCCGATCGGCCGGTATGAGTTCCCGCATGGCCAACACTTGGCGCGGTGTCGTCTATCCGAAAGGAAAAACGAGTATCAGCGCGGCCGGTCAGGTCTATTCCAATGCCGAAAAGATTATGCAGGGCTTTGAATACGCAAGCATTATCCGAAGCAAAAACGGTCTGTGGCTTGCTATTCCGACCGATGCAATCCCGAAAAAAGCACGTGGTAAACGCATGACACCGGGTCTTTATGAACAGATGAAAGGCGTGCGGCTACAGTTTGTGTATCGCCGCAATGCCTGTTCATTGCTTGTCCATACCAAAAAGAAAAAGACGGTTATTGCCTTTATCCTGGTTCCGCAGGTCAAAATGCCGAAATTAATTAACTTTGCAACCGAAAGCGAGCGTTGGCAAAACAAAGTGTCGAGCTTGATTTTACAGAACTGGAGAGATAGCCCTCCTTAAAAGTTATCATAATTTCATAATTAGCATTTTTTAACCTTTATTTTTTGAATTTTTGTCTTGAAGTATATCTCATACATCTTCGCCAAAAATCCAAATCTAAAAATTAAAAAATATAGAATTCTAAAACTTCAATAACCTTTAAGGAGGACTGATGAGTAAAAGAGAAATCGTATTAAACGCTTTATTTGAAAGACTTTCAACGCTTGATGTATCCGTTAAGCGCAATGATCCTCTGCCGCAAAAAATCCCTGACGGCGGTTTGGTTATCCTGCGCGATGGGAATGTCGGCGAACCGGAGATTTTATTATCCCCGCCTTACTACATATTCACGCATCGGGCCGAACTGGAAGTAATTGTTCAACAGGAAGCACCGGCTGAGCGTGATCAAGCCTTGGACTGGCTGTTGGTGGAAATCGGTGAACTTTTACTTTCAGATCCTCGCCTGGGCGGTCAAGTGGATTATATGCACGCAGATCCGCCCGAGTTCGTGGAAGAACCGGTCGAAGGTGGCGTAACCATCAAAGGTGCAATCGTTCCCATTGTCCTTGAATACACCTCAAATTCTAACTTAATTTAACAAAGGAGACAATTATGTCACGAGCATATGGCTGGAATGCCAAACTATTAATCGCTGAAGAAAGCACTTACGGCACTCTTTCTTCGGGACCTTATACCCAAGTGCCGTTTGCATCAAGCGCAATTGACAGCGAACAAGGGTTGATTTCTTCAAATGTTTTAGGTCTTGGCCGCGACCCGACCACACCTTTCCAAGACGTTATTAACGTTGAAGGCGATTTGGCGGTGCCGGTTGACCTCAGAAACATCGGAATTTGGCTGAAAGCTGTCCTCGGAGTTCCGGAAACAACCATCGAAAATGGCGTTTATACGCATACATTTGAAAGCGGTAAAACCACGCTTCCGAGCTATTCACTTGAATTAGGACTGGCAGAAGTGCCGGAATACATCAGGTTCCTTGGCGCACGCGCAAACTCTATCACCTTTAACTTCGCCCGATCCGGTGAAGCACAGGCCACAGTTTCTTTAATGGCGCAAAGCGAAACAGCTTCAGAAACATCTGTTTCAGATGCACCGGAAGTTAAGAACTACACGCGCTTTTCACAGTTTCAGGGCTTTATTAAATCCGGTGGCAAAACATTGGCCAATGTGACCAGTGCTTCGGTTACCTACTCAAATAACCTTGAAAAGATTGAGACGATCCGGAGCGATGGCAAGGTTGAAGCGATTGATTTGGGCGTGGCCTCGTTGTCCGGTTCGATTGCAGTTCGTTATGGCGACAATGCCTTGATGGATAAAGCTCGCGCCGGTGTACCGGTGGACTTAGAGCTCGGTTATCAGTTATCAGACACACAAAGGCTCGTTATTACTTGCCACGAAGTCTATCTGCCAAAACCGAAACGTTCCATTTCAGGCCCTGGCGGCATTGAATGCACTTATGATTTCCAAGGGGCCAAAAACACCGAACTCGGCAAAATGGTAACTGTTCAATTGTATAACGATGTGGAGGAATACTAATGTTAAAGTTAAAGTTTAAGAATGAGCCTTACTGGTTGGATTTGGGAATGGGTGTCCGGGTAAAAGTTAAACCCTGCACATCTTCCGTATTCTATGAGGCAAAGGCCTACATGAATTCAAAGGTCGCCGATATGGCCAAGCGCATTAAAGATGTTCGCGAAAACGGTGCAAAAGATGAAAACTTGCCGGATTTAGAGGATATCACAAAGCGCGAAGCCTTTGCCGATCAGCAGTTAATTTTGGGCCTTGCGCTGGCGGGCATTATTGAATGGGACGGCATTTTAGAAGCCGACACAGACGAAAAAGCAGCGCTGACACCGGTCAAAATTGAGGAGCTCTTCACGAACTTTTGGAGTATCGCCGAAACATTCAGACAACAGTATTGCGGCATTCAAGAAATACTTGAGGCCGAAAAAAACGTATCTTCGCCCGAGCTAAGTGGCACTTCGGCTCCGGGCGTAGCTACTGCCAAGGATGCGGCGAGCAAGAAATCAACTGCCTCATCTACAGATGCCGATACGTCGAAACAACCTTAAAAACCACAGAAGGACATCAGGCCTGGGAGGTTTTATTAAAACTTTCTGAGCCTGACCTTGGGGTTGCGCTAACGGTGGCTGAGAATTTGGGATTAAAAAGTGCGGTGATGACTGAACTGTTATCTGTTGGAATCCAAGGAATTAAGGCTGGTATGAATGACATGTCAGAAAGTGGCAAAACTTAAAGCATTAACACCGCCGGGAAGCTAAACCCGCTCACACAAAGGATACTACTCAAAAGACTTTCTCTCGTACAGATGAGAGTTCGGCAAAAACCTCTGCTCCAGAGTCCCGTTTTCAAGACGGCGGCGGTGTTATGGCTAATACTTAAACCATAGATGTTTAAATGTCAATAATGGCTTATGCCAAAAAGTGGCAGAAGTAAAATTTAAATGTTGCACCATTTTCTTGCGGTTAGTATGATATGGCTGAAGGAGCATTGTCATGAAAAATTTATTTTATTTAACACTTGCTGTTACTTTAATATCCTCTACTGTTAATGCAGGAATGCGTTGTTCTTCTGATTCTTTAGGCAATAGAACATGCCGCGATAATTATGGTCAAGTGGTAAGCAGAAGTTCAACAGACAGTCTGGGCAATACAGTTTATAAAGATAGATATGGCGCAGTAATTGGCCGTAGCTCTACCGATAGTCTTGGAAACACGACATACAAAGATAAATATGGTGCAGTCCAAGCCCGTAGCTCTACGGACAGTCTGGGTAATACCACTTATAAGGACCGTTACGGTGCTGTGCAAGCTCGCAGTCATACAGACAGTTTAGGTAACACAACTTACAAAGACCGATACGGCGGTGTAATCGGCCGGAGTTCCACAGATAGCCTTGGAAATACAAGATATCGGGATAAATACGGAAGATAAACAGCTTCGTTTAATTCTTAAAAAGATGATAAATTACTGTTTATCTATATGTAAAAATTGCTTTATAAAGCATTTTAAATAACTTAACTTGCTCTATAAAGCATTTTTATAAAAAAATAACTTGATTTCTTTTGCAAATTTCATTAACCTATTCATGTGAATTTTAAGCAAGGAGTAAAAATGGTCAAAAGAAATGTTCTGCAAAACTCAACACCTAGTGCCGTAGAGAAAACAATAAAAGGCTTGGGAGAAAATTTAAGAACGGCTCGTTTACGCCGCAAACTGACGATAAAAGAAGTTGCGGATAAAATTGGTGTCGGTATTCGTGTAGTAAGTGATGCTGAGCATGGTAAACCGGCAACTTCCATTAAAGTTTATATGGCTCTTCTATGGGTTTATGATTTGCTTGAATCGACAGCAGATTTAGCAAACCCGCTAAAAGATGAAATTGGCTTGCGGTTAGCCAGTTTAAAAGATCCTAAGCGCAGTCGAAATAAGGAGACAATAGACAATGACTTCTAAAAAGCAAGAATGTTTTGTGTATATGACACTGCCCGGTCAAACCGACCAAATAACAGCGGGCAAGTATGTTTTAGAAAAGACAGAACAAGGAATTGATGTCGGACATTTTGTTTATGGTAGGTCTTACTTAAGCCGTGCTGATGCGGTAGAAATTGACCCTATAGAATTAAAACTGGAAAATAAAGTATTTAATACTGTTACCATGAAGGGTGTCTTTGGGGCATTACGCGATGCTTCTCCTGACTATTGGGGGCGTAGAATTATTGAGCGTAATTTAAAAGTTGCTCAGGCAGATGAAATGACCTATTTACTTCAGTCTGCGGATGACCGTATAGGAGCTTTAGGGTTTGGATTTAATCAGACACCGCCTGCTCCCAATAGAGTATTCAATCAAAAAATACAGCTTGATAGATTGCAAAAAGAAGCTGAATTGCTGGTAAATGAGGAAGTAAAGCCTGAAAACCCTATTACGGCACAAGTACAAGAACTTTTGCTAATCGGGACATCGATGGGCGGTGCTCGTCCAAAGGCTGTTATTGAAGATGATAATAAGCTGTGGGTAGCGAAATTCAACCGCATGGATGATAAGTGGAACAATGCATTAGTTGAATATGCTATGTTAAAACTTGCAGAAAAATGCGGAATAGAAACGGCTCTAAGCAAAGTTGTCTCTGTTGCGGGAAAAGATGTTTTACTGGTAAAGCGTTTTGATAGAGAAAAAGTTTCAGACGGATACCTGAGATATCGGATGATAAGTTCATTAACAGTTTTGCAAGCCGGTGATGATTACACTCAGCGGGAAAAGTGGTCTTATATTCAATTAGCAGAAGAGTTAAGGCGCATATCAAAACAAGCAAAACGTGATGCTGAACAGTTGTTCAGACGGATGGTATTTAATGCACTTATTTCTAATACCGATGATCATCCGCGTAATCATGCTTTTATTGCGCAGGATAAAAATTGGCAACTCTCGCCTGCATATGACTTAACACCAAATCCATTGGTAAGCATAGAACAACGTGATTTGGCTATGATTTGCGGTCAAATGGGTCGTTTTGCTAATAAAGACAATTTATTGTCAGAGGCAGATAAGTTTTTACTGAATCAAGATCAGGCAAAGAAAATTATTGATGAGATGTATAAAATTGTAAAAAACGAATGGTATGCCACAGCAAGACATGCAGGAGTAACAGAAGCAGATTGCGAAAAAATTAAATCTTCTTTTGTTTATGAAGGATTTAACTATAAGCAAAACTCCTAAAAACAATTACATTCTTACGGATAACCGCCTCAGCCCGCAAAGCTGAGGCATTTTTTATGGAAAAATGAATGAACACAGCGAAAAAACTTTCAATCAGACTTGAAGCAGTGGGCGGCGACAAGGTCCGGCAAGAGTTCAAGAACATTGGCTCGGACGGACAGAAAGCCTTTCAGCGGATAACTCAGGTCATCACCCCGGCAAACGATAACTTAAAGGTCTTGGACAACACAGCCAAGGCCTTTAATAATACGCTCAAACAGGCGGTATCGTTGGTCGGAGCCTACCTCGGGTTACGCGGACTGACGAACACTTTTAAGAGCATTGTAGAAACAAATAAAGAGTTTGAAAGACTTTCCGGTTCACTAAAAACAGTGACCGGCTCTGCAAAAGCGGCCAAAGAAGCCTTTACTTTGATTGAAGACTTTGCCACATCAACGCCATTCCAACTTGATGAAATCGTAGACAGTTTTATCCGGTTAAAGGCAATGGGCTTGGAACCTTCAATGGAAGCCTTAACCTCTTATGGTAACACAGCCTCTGCTTTTGGTAAGAACATATTGGAGTTTGTTTCGGCTGTTACCTCAGCAACCGTTGGCGAGTTTGAACGGCTCAAAACATTTGGTATCAAAGCAAAGCTCGAGGGAGAACGTGTAAGGTTCATCTTTCAAGGCGTTACAACAGAAGTTGGTAAAAATGCGGCAGAAATTGAAAATTATCTTCGCTCTATCGGCACAATAAACTTCGGTGGTGCCATGGCCGAACAGATGAACACCATGGGCGGAACAATGTCAAACATTGAAGATGCTCTTGCAAAAGTTGCACGAACGATTGGTGAAAATGGATTAAACAAAGCAATAAAAGAAGTTCTTGATCAGTTTAATAATTTAATATCAGGTACTGATGGTGCGGCTAAAACTATTGGTGAAACTTTAGCAAGTGCAGCAACTATCGCCGGTAAAGCATTCTTTACATTGGGCAAATACATTGAGCCGATCATCACGCTCTTAACTGTCCGTTTGGGTGCGAGCCTGATTACAAAAGGAATTGACCTGTTAAAGGCAAGCGTTTATGCGCTGAATGTTGCGTTAATGGGGACCGGAACAGCCGGAGCCTCTGCCACACTCGGCCTTAAAATGATGTGGCAAGTTTCCAAAGTGGCCGCTGTTCAGATGTACGCAACGGCGGTGGCGGCCAAGGTTCTTGCCGGTGCTGTCGGACTTTTGAAAGGCATTATGGCTTTGCTTGGTGGCCCGGCTGGTCTTGTTATGTTGGTTGTTTATGGCCTTTATAAATTAATAGACAGTCATAACGTGGCAAAGCGAGCGGCAAACGACCACGCGGACACCTTGGCCAAACTTAAAGAACAAATGGCTGAAACGGTCAAAGAAACAAACAACCTTGTGACCGCGCAAAGCAAAAACCAAGCCATTGCCGAATGGTCCTATAAATTAAAGGTGGCAGAAAAGAATATCAAAGACCTGAAGGAAGAACTAAAGGATACCGGCGGCTTGTCGTTCTTTCAACGTCACGCGCCGAATATGTTCCTGAAGGAATACCAGATTTTCGCAAACGATTTGGCGGACATTCTTTCGCAGTCAAAATACAACCTGGAGGAATACCAAAAGGAAGTATGGCGTTTGGCCGCCGAATATCCGGATTTTCAACCGCAGGCAAAAGCCATTCAGGAAAAGTTCCTGCTTTTGAAAGCGGCCGAGATAGATGCACAAAAGGCTCGTGATGAGTTGAAGTACATTCAAAACCCGGAATTAAGGCCGAAAGAAGAAAAGCCGGCAGTTCCGAAACCACCTGTTCTGTCAAAAACTGACACATCAGCTTACGAAAAGACCATTGAGGACATCAAACAAAAGGTCTTTGAATTGCAGGATCCTTATGATCAGGCCATGCAAAAAGCGGCCGAATGGCGTGATAATGCTTTGGCGAACCTTGACAGCACAAAAGCCGGTTATGAGGATTTCAAAAATGATGTAAACCGAGTTTATGACGACATGATCAAAAAAGCAGGAGTTGCCGCTCTTCAAAGTTCCAAGGACTGGAAAGACGGCGTAACCCGAGGAATGAAAAGCATTTATGAAGATGCCTCGGATATGGCTTCAATGACCGAAAACTTGGTCAAAAACTCTTTCAAATCAATGGAAGATACGCTGACAAACTTCGTCATGACCGGTAAAGCGAACTTTGGAGACTTTGTTAACTCAGTTGTCGAGGGAATGGTCCGAATGGCCATGCAGTACGCTGTGATCAAACCGATCATGGGTGGTGTCATGGGTTACTTCGGCATACCGACAGCGCATACAGGAGGTGTCATTGGTACGGATACTTTATCACTTAAGGCTGTTAGTCCAAGTGTTTTTGAAAATGCTCCCCGTTTTCATACCGGGGGTTTGGTCGGCGGCGAGATCCCGATTATCGCGAAAAAAGGCGAGACGGTATTTACGCCGGGACAGATGAAGGCACTGGGCGCAGAACTCAATTCAAAACCGCCGGTTTACGTCAACGTGAATGTGGTCAATAAGGCCTCAGGCACAAAGACAACGGCAAACCAGACACGCGACATGAATGGTAATGTCAACCTGGACATCATCGTTGAGCAGATCGAGGGTGCAATTGGTAAAAACATCAGTAAAGGTGAAGGTTTATCGTCGATCCTTGAACAAAGGTATGCGTTAAACCCGGCCTATGGGAGTTATAGATGACAGTAATTTTTCCTGAAAAGTTACCATATCCGACAACAGATGGGTATGCGATAAAACCCGGTGAAGCTATTGTGCGAACCGATATGGAGGCAGGCCCGGCAAGACAAAGGCGGCGTTATGAACAAACGCCGTCTAAAATTTCTGTGCGCTGGGTGATGAACAGAGAACAATTCTCACTTTTTGAGGCCTGGTATAAATACTATGCAAAAGAAGGTGCTGAATGGTTTGTTATTACTCTCTTAGGTGGTCTTGGCCTCTTGAAGCAAGAAGCTCGGTTTACACAACAATTTGAAGCAAAATTACTTAACGGATACCTTTGGGAAATCACATCAGAACTTGAAGTACGTGACCGACCGACACTTTCGGACGGTGCGTTGGCAATTTTACTAGAAAATGACTTTGATAGGCTTTCAAGTGCGGTTAATCATCTGCACTATTTCGTTCATACGGAATGCCCGCAATATATTGAGGATTTATAAAAATGGCAAATATGGAAGAAAGATTACAAGCTGTTGTTTCGCAGGCTGAAACAGACGGCGCAAAATGGCATACAATAATTCATGGTAATAATACAACAACTGTCCCCACAGAAAACGGCAACGTTCCAACAGTGGCCAAACAGATGAAAGATGTGCATGACGAGGTTGTTAATGGCGTTATTGATTATATGACCGAGTGTCAGACGGCACGTGACGTGGCTATTCAAACAAAAAATGAAACGATCGCTGTTAAAAACGAAACTAACACAATTAAAGGAGATGTCACTACGCTTAGAAATGAAACCGAAAGTCTTAAAAATCAGTCGCAAACGGTATTTAATAATATCGCAACAGCGACAAGCTCGGCTGTTCAGACCGTTCAAATTGAGGGAGCAACTCAGGTGACGAATGTCCAAAATGCGGTGGCAGAACAAGTGGCCGAAGCAACCAGTCAGGCAAATCGTGCAGAACAGGCCACTTCAACAAAAGTTAACACCAATCTTTCAAACATCACAAAGGAAACTCTGTTTTCAAAGATGTTTAGCAAATATGTAAATGGAAAAACATGGTATAGAGTTTGGCCCGACGGTTGGATTGAGCAAGGTGGAGAATCGGCCGCAGGGACAAGTGTCACTATTACCTTTCCAAAGGCTTTCAAGGATACAAATTATACTGTGGTAGCAACAACTATAGGGACAAATGGCGAAATATATGCGCAATGCATACAACGCACTTCTGTATCGCAAATGGTAATTTATAACCGAGGCGGAAGTTCAAGCCAAGCAAAGTCTTGGTATGCGTGCGGTTACTAGGAGATACTTCAAATGAACATGGAAGAAAGATTGCAGGCTGTTGTTTCTCAGGCTGAAACCGACAGTTCAAAATGGCACACAATAATTCATGGGGATGACTCAACAACTGTTCCAACTGAAAACGGCGATGTTCCAACTGTAGCAAAACAGATGAAAGATGTACATGATGAAGTTGTTAATGGCGTTATTGATTATCTAACTGAATGCAGAAATGCACGCGATGTTACGCTTCAGACTAAAACTGAAACAATTGCGATTAAAAATGAAACAAATACCATAAAAAGTGATACAGCAATGATTAAAGATGAAACTGAGAGCCTTAAAAATCAGTCTCAGACTATTTTTAATAATATCGCCGCCGCTACAAATTCATCAGTTTTGACAATCCAAAGCGAAGGAGTAACGCAGGTCTCAAATGTTAGAAGTGCCGTTGCTGAGCAAGTCGCTGAGGCAACAAGCCAAGCAAATCGGGCAGAACAAGCAACAAGTTCGAAGGCCAATCTTGATTTTTCGAATATTGCGCCGTCAGCATCCGCAAAGGCAAGTGTTATTGCTTGGATTGCTCCTGATTGGTCAAGAAGGCAGGTTCTGGCATTAAATGCAGACGTTACTATAACACAATACGGGTGGATACTCATGCGTAACACGGTTTATACTAGTTCGCTTAACGGGTACATAAATGGCTATCAAGTGTTTCGACAGTACGGAAGCAGTGGACACTGGGAAGAATACAATAGCTTATCATTTTTAGTCAGTCCTGGTGATGTTGTAAAACTAACAGGCGGAGAATTAACCTTTATGCCTTGCAAAGGAACATAATATGCCAAATTTAGAAGAAAGATTAGAAGCAGTCGTTGCTCAGTCAGAAGTCGATGGCTCTAAATGGCACACAATTGTACATGGTGATGACACGACAACTGTGCCAACCGAAAACGGAAACGTGCCGTCTGTGGCCAAGCAATTGAAAGATGTGCGTGCTGAAATTATTAACGGCCTTGAAGATTATGTTGGTGTGTGTAGCCAGGCAAAGGCTGACACATTGCAAATAAAATCCGAAACACAAATTATTAAAAATGAAACCAATACCTTAAAAGGGCAAACAAAAACTTTAAGAGATGAAGCGGAAACATTTAAGGAGCTGTCGCAAACCACATATAACAGCATTGCCAGTGCAACGGCCGCCTCAATATCACAGGTTCAGTCGGAAGGAGCTGTTCAGGTTGCACTTGCCACAGCCCAAGCAGAAAGAGCTTTAGCCTATGCACAAAATGCGGCTCCGACACCGCTCGGCACAAAGCTGACAGTCCCAGCAAGTTCAAAAGTTCCAGACGGATATGAGCCGGTTTGGTATAAAAACACGATAACAAGAGCTCGTTACCCGGACTTTTTTGCTCAATTAGTAGATACAGACAGTCTTACTTTGGTAACGGAAGAGACATATGACAGCCAAGTTTTAACATACGGAATGTGTGCCAGCTATGTAAAAGTTGATAATAATACGCTTATTTTGCCATTGTTGGTAAACTTTGCACGTGGCGGCACCCTGAATCAATTAGGAAATGTCGAGTTAGATCAGTTCCAAGGTCACTATCATATTGCTCAAATTAGGCAAGATGTATGGGGATCGGGTGACGGTGCTACAATAGGTACAACAAGCGGAGCTGATGAAGGCTTAAGGCAAGATGGACCTGACTTATTTATTCTAAATCCTAAGACAGGACAAAATGGGACTGCTCGATTTGGTGATGAAACGCGACCCAAAGCATATTATGAACTGACATATATTAAATGTGCTGATGTTACACGTACACTTGCAGTTGAAGAAACATCAGAACTCAGAAATTTAGTTATTCTTTTGCAACAAAAACTCGAAGAAGCTGAGAATAGAATAGTTTGCTCAAAAACTCCCACGACATGGGTGGAAAAAGATACTAAAACAGGCCTAATAAAACAAGGTGGAAAAGTTACGATTGCAACAAGCGGAACAGTTACATTTCCTGAGCCTTTTCCAAATACTGTCATTAGCGTTATAGTAGCTCCAAGCGAAGCCCCAACAAATGCAACGAGTGATAATAACTATGTAGCCTGTGCAATAAATACAACAACTTCTTCTTTTGTAATAAAATATTACGATTCTGATAACACCAGCGGGCGAACTGGTGTTATTTCATGGTCAGCAGTTGGATATTGAAAGGAGGAACAATGACCGATAACACGCTTTCTGAAGCACTAAAGGAAGCCTATGCTTCAGCTCCGAGTGATGTGATTTTGCTCCATACCTTGGAACTTCGGCATCCGTCTTTTGTGGATGAACAAGGAAATCAGACCGCTATTCGTGTGGTCCGGGATCACGTCAGTCACACTTGCACGCTTGAAAACTCGGCCCCTCTAAATCCGGGTGAAGCTGTGGAGTTTGTGGCCATGGCCTTTGATTTGGAATTGCCACCGGTCAACAACACGCCGACACCTGAGATTTCGGTCACGATTGATAACGTTTCAACTGAAATGATTGCTTATCTTGACCGGGCAATTGAAACACAGGATATGATCGAGCTGACATATCGGCCATATCTGTCTGACGACCTGACAACGCCGCAGATGGACCCGCCGATAACCTTGGTTATTACTGATATTCATGTGGACTGTTACAAAATAACGGCTACGGCCCGCATGATGGACATCGGTAACAAGTCATTTCCGAGTGAAAACTATACCGTTAAAAACTATCCGGGATTAACACGATGACACATTTTGCTTGTAAATATATAGGCTTGCCCTGGGTTGCCGGTGCGCAAGGCCCTGATGAATTTGACTGTTGGGGAATGGTGCGCTGGATCCTGAAGCACGAATACGGCATAGATGTGCCGGCGGTAAATGTTAATCCGGATAATCTTAGGAGCGTTTTAATCGCATTCAAAAAGGATCCTGCTTTCCGGGCGTTTAATGAGGTTGAAAAACCGCAAGACGGTGATGTTGTACTGCTTCGTCAGTCGAAACATCCGGTTCATGCCGGCTTATGGTTAGACGCAGACGGCGGTGGTGTTTTACATTGTTGCCGCGATGCCGGTGTTATCTTTCAAGACTTACCATCAATGCGCCTTTGCGGGTGGCAAATAGACAGCTATTATCGTGAGGTCAGTAAGAACGGCTCCCTGTCAGCCAGGATTTATGAGGTTTGTGCCGAGAGGGACGGCTTGAAAGGGCAAGTCAGGGACTATGAGCGGGTCAGACGGGCCATTGGCCCGGAACAGGCGGACAGGATACTGGAGGCAGCTTACCAGCAGGAACAGGTCGAAAAGGAGCAGAAATGGGGTGCAAGGTCAAAAATAAGGGTAGGCGCACGATAATCACAAAAAATGGAGGTAATTTCATGGAAAAGTACATCTTTGACGAGGGCAACGGTCTGTGGTATGAGTTGCAGAGGGACTAACAATATTCGGGCGTGTGCGGCGGAAATCGTGGACACAGAAATTATTTGCGCATGAGGCCCCAAATCGGAGGGTGTCCCGGTGAATGCCCTCCTGATTTATTTGGGACAGCGGGTAAAAACTTCTTGCATTTTAGAGTGTGCTATGCTATACTGCTGTCATCTTGATTTGAGGAGTCTATTCAACATGCGGCAAGGTATTCTTAAATAAAATTTGATAATGGGCACAAAAATAATTGCCCCTTGCAGGGGCTTGGTTTTTGTACCCAATTTAAGAATGCTTTTGCCTTTTTATCAAATATCGTGACGGATAACGGCTCATGTTAGCTGAATGCGTTTCTATGTATCCGAAGTCATGATCCCCAGTGGTAAAAGTATTTTACTGCTGGGGATTTTTATGCCCTTCGGGGCAGTAAAGGGAGGACAATCACATGAAAATAATCAATATTGGAATTCTTGCCCATGTA
>OMCU01000061.1_pt1 | contig 99822 bp, 154 predicted proteins | sample 1645081 | NCBI WGS metagenome assembly OMCU01 (sample SAMEA103958122, study PRJEB25191) | human gut metagenome | biome: human-associated habitat [ENVO:00009003]; feature: intestine environment [ENVO:2100002]; material: feces | place: Germany | collected 2013/2015 | reverse complement strand
TCGGTTCTCGATTAACATATCTCCCGTGGGCGGAGTAATGACTTAATTATGCAATACGGTATAGTTAAGTAATACCCACAGGTTGCTTCTCTGGAATTGGGTTGGGTGTGCTTTGTTGGTTTTGGTGGGGGGGTGGGTTGGTGGCGCTGGACTGGCGGTTCGGTGGTGAAGTACTAACTACAAATATTATAGAAGAAAAATGGCTAGCTATATAGGATGGTTTAAACATGCTAACTGTTATTCTTTACTTAATAAAACTATTAAACATAAAGAGCTATTAGATTACTTGGATATACGTAAGGGAAATAGAACATACGAATAATGAGTACGTTTTAATTATAAATTGCCAAGACTTTAACATATGCTAGCAGTAATAAATATTGACTAGCATTTTTATTTCAGATAAAATTATTTTAAGTTGTGTTGAGTAGAAGTTTATATATAATGAATCTTGCAAGACGTATATTTGCTAATGGATATCAATCTATAGTAGGTTGGTTAACAGGTATGGCAACTATACTAGCACCAGCTGCACCATTAATAGGTGTATCATTTCTATTCATAATATTAGACTTAATCTATGGATATAAAGTATGTAGACAAGTAACTCACAAGAATTATTTTGAATCTGGCAAGTTTTGGTCTACTATTGAGAAACTAGGATTTGCAGCTATAATGATAGCTGGATTTACTTTATTAGATAAGTTTATATTTATGACATATGCTGATCTGGTGTTAGCTAAAGTTGCAGCAGGAGCAGTATGTTTTGCAGAAATAATATCATTATTAGAATCTAGGAAAGCATTAAAACCTAATTCATTAGTTACAAGACTCTTCACAAAGATTATAAAGTCGAAAGCAGAAAAATATTTAGATGTAGATATAACAGACATCTTAGAAGAACAAAATACTATTACAAATGATACCAATACTGATAAGTCTAGCAAAAAGATTAATAAGTAACATTATCGGTTGGTTTAAAAGGAATTACAAAGCAATGGCAGTGATTATCATTATGATTCTCGCTGCCATTTGTTTTTATTAGAATAACTAGCTAGATAAGAAGAATAGAGAAATAGATAGAGTAACTAATAACTATCTTTACTATGAATAGCTAGCAACATAGTAGAAGAATGATAATAGAGTTCTATAGCTTACTCTAGATGAATTTAAAGAAACCAAAGATAGCTTAATACAAGAAGTACAAGCTACAGTAAAGAAATTAAAGATCAAAGAGAAGGAGTTGAAATAGGTACAGATATAGGAGTAGAAAGTAGTACATGATACTACAGTAGTAGTTAGATCAACTGACTTTAAAGTGGAAATCAAACCAAACAACTTGACATCAATCATAATAAATAAAAGAGATACGCTCCTAACACATAGTATCGACATTCGCAATACACAATCACTATTTATTCATACTAAAAAAGAATATAAGCGTAATTATAAGAATTGGTTCTAGCGACTCCTTCACTTTGATTTTAAAAAACGAACTATTTATAAGTACCAAATTGATAACAGTAACAAGTTAATCAATGTAGAAAATACTAGAATAATAGATTTATCAAAATGAACTTTATAAGTCGAATAATTAAATCAATTAATGCAATGAGAGAAAGACTGAAAATAGAGCGTCATGAGGCTATGTATGGTCCACACTTTAATGAAGAATGTGCACTAAAAGCAGTCTCTAAGATGGAAAACGAAGATGGCTCTCGTGGAGAACATTGGAGTTTAGAAGAAACTACTTCAATCGCTAACCAGTACGGAATCAATCTGAAAGGTGAGAAATACAACAAGTATGATTGGTACGTTGCTCTCAATATGATACGTTCAGACTATTATCGTGCAGTTGTTACTATGACAAGCAGTGATCACATTAAGTACTTTGTAGAACTAGCAAAAGCTTGGTTGAATGATAAAGACATAGAAGAAGGAAAGATGTGGTATTACTATTGCTATATTATGTGTGATAAATTGCGCAAAGAAGCTAAGACGATGTTAATGCTTGAAGACGATGAAGATGAAGAGCATGAGTATCGTTATGCTCGTGGTGGTAGAGGACGTGGAAGAGGTAGAGGAGGAAGAATGACTCGCTACGGTTATGACTATGACGAAGACGATGAATATTTAGATCGTGAACGTGAAGAGGAAAGAATGCATAGATATGAACCTATGTATGAAAGAAGAATATCAAGATATTAATTTAATCAAAATTTATGAGAACTATGTACGAACCTGAAAAAATTTTAGTACAAAACGCTGGTATAGATCCAGGTGTAGCTGCACTTTTGCAGAATGCAAACAAAGGTAATATGGACCCTGCTGCTCTTATGGCTATGATGAACAACGGCGGTTTCGGTGGAAACGGCGGTTGGTGGTGGATTTGGATCATCCTAATCTTCTTCTGCTGGGGCGGGTTTGGAGGTAACGGTTTTGGTAGAGGTAGTGATGATGCTAGTCGTCTTGCTTCTCAGTTGAATACCGATACTAACACAAGTCTGTTAATGCAGGCTATTCAAGGTAACAAAGATGCTATCAGTTCTTTGTCTAATACTTTAAATTGTGATATTAATGCTGTACAGACAGCTTTGAATACTATTAATACTAGCGTAAGTCAGATTGCTTGTGATACTAAATTGGCTAGCTGTGAAGTAATTAATGCTATTACTTCTGGTAATGCTAACTTAGCTTCTCAATTGGCTAACTGCTGCTGCCAGACTCAACGTTCAATCGACTCTGTTAATTTGAACTTGACTCAAATGAATGCAGACAATAGACTGTCTATCTGTCAGCAAACTAATACTTTGTAGAATGCAATTACTAGTGGATTCAATAACTTACTAACAGACAATGCTAACAAATTTAATGTAATTGGCGCTAAGATAGATGCACAGACTCAGATGATCAATGATAAATTCTGTCAGCTGGAAATGCGTGAAATGCAGAATAAGATTGACACATTGCGAGATGAAAAACAAGGATACCAGTTATCTGCTCTTACTCAGCAATAGACTCAAAACTTAGTTAATCAGTTGCGTCCTTGTCCAGTACCTGCTTACTTAACTTGTAACCCATTCGGATGTAACGGTGGTTTGAATAGTTACGGATACGGTTATCCTTATGGATATGAAGGTGGATGCAACAGCTGTGGTTGCTGATTGTTAAACTAATAATACATTGAATTATGAATCCGTATTTTTTACCCTATTCGCAATGGACTCCTAGAATGTTATCTAGTAGATTTCCAGTAACTAGATTAAATCGTAATGGCGTTCCTTCACTGCGTACTATATCTGTAACTACAGATACAACTGGTTCAGCAGTTATATATAATATTTGCCCTTGGCGTTGGAAACAACTTTGCAATGAAGGGTTAATGATCCTGCGAATCTCACAAGTTCCAGCTACTGGTTCAGAAACTTTTGTAGTTTCTATTAATCCTAATAGCACTCAAAATACTACTGTTGCCACAACTGGTATTCCATTGATTGGCAGTACTGGAGTTTAGTTAACATCTGCTGATGTAGTAAATGGTAATAGATTACTAGTATATTTTAACAAATGTGAAGGTATCTTCCAAGTAGTTAATCATATACCTACTACTACAGCATAAAATTAATACAGGGCTACTGTAAAAGGTAGCCCTACTAAAACCAATTCAATTATGTTATTTAGTCAATTAAAAATAGGAGATCACGTGCACGTATTGGAAGTTCTAGGAACTTTTAAAAAGACTACTGTTTATAGTCTTGGTTCTATTACCTAGGTTTCAAATCCTTATGATGAAGCTTTGCCGCAAGGTTAGTTTCCAATACCAGGATAGAACAGACGTAAATTAGTCGATGTATTTATTAGTTGTAATGGAGAATCTAAGAAACTATCAGTACCAGCTGAACGTTCAATAATCAACGATACTTCTATAGGACTTACTGTTGCTACTAACAAAGAAGAAATAGCTAATATGGTTAGATAGAACTATAACGAGTTCAAAGCTAAAAAAGAAGCTGCAAGTAAGTATGATGAAGAAATGGAAAAGTGTAAAGATATTTTAGATCAACTAGAAGCACAGGTAGAAGCTCCTATAATAACTAACACTATTGATAATAGTAAAGAAATAAATGATTTAAAGAATGATGTAGCTGATATTAGGAAGATGATAGAAGATGCTAAGAAGATGTTTATGGGAGGGTTCCCAAAACCACCAATGCCACCTATGCCTAATGTACCAGCTCCAATGAAATAAAAGATATTTAAGGTAGACTAAAAAGTCTACCTTTTTTATTATGTGTGCTTATAAGAACAGCTATTAAAAAAAAGAATCAATGTATTCCTTTTAGGTGTAATAAATACAAATATTATTATTTTGCGTTTATAAATTGAGTGTATAAGATAAATAGGAGTAGCTACCTATGAATGCTAGCTAACGGCTTCTTATACACTCTTTATTATAAGTTAGCATAAAGTTAGTAAATATGGAAGAGATTTGGAAAGATATACCCGGATATGAAAAATATTATATGGCTAGTACTCTTGGTAGAATTAAGAGTAAGGACAGAGTTATAAAAACTGTTTTAAAAGGTAAAGAAATAAAATACATAAAACGAGGAAGAATAATGACCCCGTGTTTAAATAGTGGTAAATATTTAGGTTTACCAATAAATACAGATAAATTAAAAAAGAGCGAAAACGTACACAGATTAATTGCTATAACATTCTTACCTAATCCTAACAATCTACCTTGTGTAAACCACAAAGATGAGAACAAATTAAATAATTGTGTAGATAATTTAGAATGGTGTACTAAATCATATAATCATTCATATGGAACTTGCATCGAACGTACATCTGAAAAACAAAGACTTACTCATTCAAATTGCATAACAATTGTAGGGTATAAAGAAAATGAGATAATAGAATTTCATAGTATATCCTCAGCTAGTAGATATTTTAATGTAAGTCATGCAGCTATATCGAAAGCTATTCGCAGAGGTAATAAATGTAAAGGGTATAATTGGAAATATAAAATATAACGATATGACATTAAATGAACTTTGTGACGATGTATTGTTAGAAGCACGTAATAACAACATAGGAGAATCTGAAAAACTTTCTAGATATTAGATAATGTTGTGGATAAAAACGTATCGAGCTTACTTATTAAAATAGAAATTAGATAAAGGTGAATAGCTCGATTAGATTTTTTATCAAACTATACGTATGCATTTGGATAAAATAGAAAAAGATCCAGGTCATACAGAATACCAAGGAGATAAAGAACTACCTACTTTACTTGGTACTAAACTTACTACTTCAGTAATAACAGTAAAAGATGCCTATGGTAATATTATTCAATTAGGTTCTGAAACTAAAATGAAATTATAGAGATATAGAAAGTATACCTGTAAAGATTATATTGCATATGTTAAAGGTAATAGAATATATGTAGAAGGTGATGCTAACTAGTTAGAATATATTGACGTAGAAATAATTGCTGAAGATCCAACAGAAGATAAATTGTGTTATAATCCTGATAAAGATGAATATCCTTTACCTGCTTACATGTGGGGTACAGTTAAGCAATTGATCTTTACCAAAGATTTCTTAACTATGAGATAGCAAGTATCTGATATTACTAATGATAGTAAAGATGATACTTAGAATGTAATGAATTAGAATGTTAATAGAAGTATAAGACGATGAATGAATTAAATAAATCTGCTAATAAAACTGTCTCTTATACTATACCCTCTTTCTATAATCATTACCTAAGTAACATAGAAAAAGATACAGTATATGATATAGACTATACTACTTATAGAAAAATAGTAACTGAATACTTTTGCTATCTTAGAGATTAGTTATTAGAAGAAAGTAAAGAAGTTAAACTACCATATAGAATGGGTAGTATTCAAATAGTAAAGAAATAGCCAAAGCATTTAGATGGTAGAAGTCTTAGAATAGATTATAAAGCTACTAAAGAATTGGGTAAACTTACATATTTACTTAATGAACATTCAGGATTCTATAAGTACAGACTTTATTGGAACAAACAAGATATGCTAGTGTCTAACAAAAGTAAGTATTAGATTGTACTTACTAGAGCAAATAAAAGGCATTTAGCACAAATAATTAAATAGAATATTCACGATTACGAATAGCAGCCATGATATATAAAATGACAAGTAGTAAAGCCGTGATTGCTAAAGTAATTGCGGACTTAGGTTTAAATGAAACTGAAATACCTATTACAGATATACGTCAATGGATTGGAGAAGCTTTAATGAATATAGGTTCAGTTAATCAACTAGATCACAAAGTAGAAGTAATACCTATCAATGGTTATTAGGCTAAGTTACCATGTGACTTAGAAAGATTAAATAGTGTAGCTTACTCTACATGTGATTGTGGTGGTTGGATACCTATGAAAAAGAGCACTGGTACATTCAGTGTATATGATAAGAAAGATAACTGTGATTGTTGTAATATGATTATACACGATGATATATTAATACCATTAGTAAAGAACCTTCATAATCTTACTAAAGATAAAGACGCATTAGAAATACTTAATAAAGATACTAATACTAGATAGACACTTAGCACATTAATTAATAATTATACAGTTTGTAGCAAAAATGGTAGATTACAGCACACTAGTTTTAATGGTACTAATTTCAGTTATACGCCACAATATGACGTCAAACCAGGATATCTCATTACAAATGTTCCAGAAGGATATGCAAAAATCTCATATCATGCTATCTACACTGACGAGGATGGCATGCCTATGATACCTGATGTATAGTCTTACTTTGAAGCTTGTTTCTGGTACTGTGCATAGAAAATACTTTATATTAAATATATAAGAGGAGATGTACATAGATAGATTTATATTGATGCAAGGACATCATATAATTTCTATAGAAAACAAGCATATGCAGAATCATTAATGCCGAACTAGGACGATTTGAGTAATATCAAGTACACATGGAATACATTAGTCCCAGAGATAGATGAAGAACGTACTTTCTTTAGTACTACTGGTGATAGACAAGAAATTTATAATTAGAATTATAATAGATTATGGAGATAAATAGCCAAGTAAATACATTTCTCGAAGGAATGAATCTAGATTCTGATATTACTATGCTATCTGACAAGTAGTATAGATGGGCATAGAATGTTAGATTGTTAACAGATAATGCCGGAACTACTGGAATTCTATAGAATATAGAAGATATTAGACAATATTTAGGAGGTTTAGAAATCTCTGAAAATATACTAGGTACAGCTGTTAGTAGATGGTATAATACAGATAAAGAAAAAGTAGAAGAATGTGGAATAGTATTTACTAAAGAATTGTATGAACAGAATAGAATTAATAATCTTTGGATAGTAACTGACTTTAATAGCATTAGCCCAACTTGGACACTGATCGTATCGGCTTAGTTAAACGTAACAGATAATGTATCTATTGTCACTAACTTTGAATCTAATAATGTTAGTAAAGTATATATATCTGATGGCAATACTTCTATTAAATGTATTAACATATAGAAAAAATATAATACTAGTAAGACTAGTCCTATAACAGATAGTACATACTTTGATCTGTTACCAAGTTCTACTATTGCTCCATTTAAGTTTATTGAATGGACTTCTGGTAATTTGCCAGCAGGTATGGTACAGTATTGTTATTAGCTATTCAATGTGCATGGCGGTGAAACTACAACTTCATCACTAAGTTCTATGATACCTGTATCTTCTAGTAACACTAATTCATCTAAAAACTTTAATGGAAACAATAAAGACGAAAGTACAGACAAAGGGTGTCTATTGTCAGCTACATTATTTAATGACGGTAGATTTGAAAGAATTAGAATAATTGGAATACAGTACACTAATAAAAATCAAGTACCAAAAATATACATTATAAATGAATTAGATTTGCCCAAATCTGATAATCCTACCATTACTTTTACATATAATGATATAGGTAAGAATTATATTAATGAGTTATCCATTGAAGAGTTTAACAATATAATTCCGTTTGAATTTAATGCTAAGAGTATAGCTAAAATGAATAATAGGTTATTTGCTTCAAACTTACAAGAAATAACATGGGATGTAGCTTACGATGCTAGGGCATATAGGTGCAATAAAAATGGAACAATATAGCTAAATTCTAGTATAACTGAAAATTCTTTAACTTTAACTTTTGATTAGTTATTGGGTCAAGGCAACGACTTTATTATACCAGAAGAACACGACTGTATTAACCCTATGAATAGTCAAATAGTATATCCAAATAATGAAACTGAAGAATATGCTTACGGATATGATGATAGTAGAACCGTTAGAGGTGGCAAAGGAGTAAATATAAGTTATAGATTTGTTACTACAGACTTAATAGAATCTGACAATACTCCATCTGTAGATGAAGAAGGTAATAAATTATTAGCTTATAATATGGAATTATCTGCATCTAAAAGAGTAGACGCTACTATTAAGTTAAAATGTCCAGAGAACGGTCAAACTGTATATATCTATAATAATGATAATACATCTAGAATAAGAAATTATAGCGATCCATTTTACGTATCTAATTTTTTAGGGTATTAGAGAGACGAAGTATATAGATTTGGTATCGTATTCTACAATTAGAAAAATATACCTTCTCCTGTACATTGGATTGGAGATATTAGATTCCCATCTGGTGATATTGAAGGATATGAACCATTTACTTTTGCTGATACAGTTGATGGAACTGGTAATTATGAATTAATATCTCATCCGTTAGGTATAGTATTTTATGTATAGAATCTTCCTACAGATGTAGTAGCTTATGAAATAGTAAGATGCGACAGAACATTGGCAGATAGAACTGTAGTTACTTAGGGATTACTAAACAAAACTGTTAGATTCAATGGGTGGTAGAATAATACTGAAGATTATAGAGCTGAATATTCTATTGGTAGCATAGATAGAAGACCTACTATTATGCCAACATATACAGATACTGCTGTATCACCGTTTGCACAAGGAATATACCATATATATGATAATAAGATGGTATAGCAAGATACTTAGGCCATAAACCCAATAGATGTTAACGGTATCTTTGATTTAGTAACAGCTGATATATGTTTTAATAAAGAAAATTCAGATTCTATTGTTACTAGTAATATGAATATAGTACCATTATATTGTGCTCATTCTGCTACATATTGTAACGATAATGGATATAAACACCATAGATTAGGCATTCCTTTTACTAAAGTAATGGGTCGCAATGATAATAACCAAACTGAAAATTCATTTGGTGGTGTAGTAGAAGGATCTGATTATGATGGAGATCTACCAGCTGTTAAATTAGAATCTGGAGTATTTGATGGATTTGAGCAAAATGATGGCAGACTTAGTGGAGGGGTATGTAAATATTATTAGATGTTTGGTAAGAACTATGCTCATAAAGACAATTCTAATTTACGCCAATCTTTTCCTATAAAAGATGTTGTTAAACCTACTAATATATCTCCTTATCAAGAAGCTTTTGATGCTAAACAAATAGTAAACTATATAGATAGATTTGGGTTTATCAATTATAGCATTGGATCTAACGAAGCTCTTGGACCTCATGGAGTGTGTTTAGCTGTTAGTGCCCCAGATGTATATTCTGGTGGTTTTACAGGTATACGTACAACACCAATGTTAAGAAAGTTTAGATATAATTCTGTGCTTTTTGTTAATATAAAGAAGAGTGCTACTTAGTATGGTGGCAATACATTTATAAGTAGAAGTTATTCTACTTATTATAGTACTAATACTTATGTCAAAACATCTTGGGAAAAATATGATACAGCTATGTGTTTCGGTGGTGATACATATTTAGGAGTATTAGATTATGCACACACCTTGTTGTTTACTAGGAATGACCCAGACGATAGAAACGGTTTTAAGAGATTTGTTGCAGCTTATATACCTTTAGAATCCAGTGTAAACTTGCACTATAGAAACGATGAACATTTTTCTCAAGATACTACGGTATCTACAGGTAATGCTCAGACTGGAGAAGCTAATATTTATTTTTTAACAGAGCCTGGAGCATTAAATACAAATTACACTCAAGGAAAGCCTATGTATACATATAATTCAGCATATTCTAGTACTAATACCGCTAAAAGTTATATTCAAAGTTCTATATACGCTGAAGATAATGTAAAGAGCATGAATCGTATTACTTGTTCTGAAGTAAAATCTATTAATGAATAGACAGATAGTTGGACTAAATTTAAATTTGCTAATTATTTAGATACAGATAGTACATACGGACCGGTTACTAATTTAAAAGTATTCAAGAATAGGTTATACTTCTTTTAGGACAGTTCTGTTGGTATAGCTTCTGTTAATGATAGATCATTAATTAATGACAATAATGCTGGAGAACTAGTATTAGGTACTGGAGGAGTATTAACCAGGTATGATTACTTAGTTACACAAAATGGTAGTAGTATAGTAAATGATAAAAGTATTACTAATTCAGAAACAACTTTATACTGGCACGATTTTGATAAAAATGTAATATGTTCATTGGGTAATGGATTTAATGAATTATCTAAAGTAAAACAAGTATAGACATATTTAAATAGATTACCAGACTCAGCTAGAAAAAATCCAGTATCATTCTATGATAAAAAATATAATGAAGTATGGTTTAGAATATACGATAGATGTTTAATATTTAACGAACAGTTAAATGTATTTACATCTTTCTATACTCATAATCCAAACTGGTTCTTCCCATTTTCTACTAGATTAGTTACTATTAAAGACAATAATTGTTACTATTTACACAATATGTATTACGTAGATGATAGCAAAGAGAAGGAAGAACGTATATCTTATGTAAGATTTGTAGTAAATAAAGATATAGCATATACTAAAGTATTCGATAATCAATGGTTTTCTGCTGAATTTGAAGATATTGGAGATGAAGAAAAACCTACATTAATAACAGATATACATTTTGAAACTAAAACTCAAGTGACAGATCCTATAGATTACAACAACATAGAAGTTAGAGAAGATAATTATAGATTTGCAATAAGTAGAGAAAAACAAGATAAACCTGATTTACAATAGCAAACTAATATGTCTTATGCTGGAAGAATGAGAGGAAAGTATTTAATCTGTAATTACACGTTAGATTGTAATGATAATAGAGAATTCAAACTTCCTTATGTTAAAACAACTTATAGATATTCAATGTTATAATATGAAAACTAAGAAATTAAAAAGAGTTCCTCAATATGCTTTCGGTGCTGATGCTATTTCAAACTGGGGTAATATGAGTGGAGTAGATAAAGCGAATGTAGTTACACAAGGAGTTGGTGCTGTGGGTAGTATGATAGGTAATGCTACTAGTGGAAAGAAGCCTACAGCAGCTGGTGTAATAGGTGGAATAGGATCTGGAGCTGCAATGGGGGCATCTATTGGTGGACCTTGGGGAGCAGTAATAGGTGGAGCTATTGGTGGTATTACTTCAAGTATAGGTTCTGGCGGTTCTGTTAATGAACAGACTGGTGAATATGAATTACCATCAGGAATAGCTGGTCTATTCGGTCACAGTAAAAGTTATATACGTAACAAAGCTGGTAGAATTAAAAACGGTATTCAAGCCAGACAAATGTCTGAATAGGTAGCAGCTGATTACTATCAAGAAAATGGATACAATGAATTAAGTTTATCTAAAGGTGGTGTAGTACCATCTACTATGGCTTACTTAGATGATGGTGAAATGCTGAGAACACCAGATGGAACTATAGGTTCTATACCAGAAGAAGGTAAACCTACAGATTCTAATTTATTAAATGTACCTGTTGGAACTCAAGTATTGAGTGATAAGATTAAAGTTCCAGGAACAAATAAAACATTTGCAGAAATGGGAAAGAAGTTAATGAAGAAAAGCAACAAAAAGGCTAATAATATATATGCTGAAAATAGTTAGATGCTAAATGAGAGAAATAATCAGATAGCTTATCAAGCATTATTAGATTAGCAAGAAGCTTTGAAAAGTAAAAAAATAAAGAAGAATGCAGCTGCTTATGCAGATGGTACTAGAGGTATTAAACCATATGGATATAATCAAAATATGACTGACTTTAAATACTGGGATCCAGATAAAAATAATTATACACAAGATTACTTAAACTGGGTTAATAGTATTACAGATCAAGATGTAAAAGATATCTATAGCGGTAAATACGGAGACATGTCTACTTACTTAGGTAAGAATAAAGGAGTTATACCTACAGTAGAACAAGCTAGATCTTTAATGACAGATAGAAAGTATGGCGATTGGCATAAGATTGGTCAAGCATATGTAGATAGTAGATCTAATCAAAGTAGTGGACCTAGACACATACCATCTTCTGAAGTAGCAAATAGATTAGGTATTCCTTATAATATCAATGCTCCTATTGGTAATGTAGATACTGCTAATGCCAGAAGTAGTAAATACTTTAACTATACTGGTAATCCTGGACAGCTTCCAGTAGGTAATATATATGGTACAAATAGTGAAAAGCCAAAAACTCCAAGTGATAATAACTGGTTAGATCTAATAGACAATATAGCTGCATTAGCTGGACCTATTGGTAATATATTCTCAGGTAGTCCTGAAAGAGTAGAAACATATACTTATGATCCAGTATATGGTCCTACTGATTATAACATAGATCCCATACTTAGAGAAGCTACTTTAAGTGATAGAATAGCTAGATATAATATGTCTAATATAAATCCGAATACTGGAGCTAATATGGCATTTGGTTTATAGTCAGCTGTTAATAGAAATAAAGCCATAGCTAATGCATATGCTACTAAAAACAATGCTGAAAATCAAATGGCATTTAACAATGCTCAAATAGCTAATCAATGGGGGCAACAGTATGCTAATGCTAGACATTTAGCTTCTGTAGAACAAGCTTAGAATGATGCAGCTACTAGAAATATTCGTAGAAAAGGATTTGGTGATTTATCTACAAGAATATAGTAGATAAGTAGAGATAAACGTTTAACTAAAAGAGACTCTGCTGTACTAGAAGCTATGTTACCTTATTTGGAATATGGTATGACATCAGATCAATTAACTAAATTATATAATAATTTGAAAAGATAATGGCAACGAATAGATTTGATAAACCAATAGAAAGTGAGTATATTAGTTAGTATACACCAATACCCTTTGAATAGTTATATGCTATAGGTAAAGCAAATAACGAAAGAGTAGATAAAGCTTATTAGGATTTAGGTAATCAGTTTACTAAGTGGTCAGAGTTTAGATCACCATCAGCTGTAGATACCAAGAGATGGTATGATTTAACAGTTGGAGCTGGACAAGATATAATAAACAAATTAGCAGCTAATCCAGATTTGATTAAAACAGCAGAAGGTAGATCCTTAATACAATCGTTTATTAATACTAGACCTTATAATGAATTAAGCTAGTTACAATAGAGCAAAGAAGGATTACTTTAGAGATAGAAAGTAAATCAACAACTTATGCTATCTGGTAAGTATAATCCTTTATGGCATGAAGTTGATTTTACTAATTATAATACTTTAGATAGTGGAGTATTTAATGATGTTGCTCCATTAGCTTATAAGTCAGAAGTAGATTTAGTAAAACCTTATGTTGATAATCTAAAGCCTGGATTTATTAGACAAGAAGGTGCTTATGATTGGAGAGGAGTTTCATCTGAAAGAATAGATCAAGAAATAGCTAACAATATTTCTGCTATATATAACACTCCTGAAGCACAGAAACATATACAAGTATTAATACAGCAAGGATATACTCCAGAACAAGCCAATGCTTTATTTGCTAATCGTATATATAGAGCTGGTAGAGAATTTGCATATGAAGATAGAGAACTTAATCCTTTATCTAAGATATACGAAGAAGATAGATTGAAGAGAGCTAGAACAGGACAACAAACTGCTCAAAAACCCTTTAGATTGACAGAATCTATTGCAACTACTGGTGGAGATGCATTTAAATTAGGAACTCAAGCTTACATAGCTAATAAATATAGAGATCAGATAAATTCTTTAACCGATCAATATAATAAAGCTGTCGAATCAAATGATACTCTATCTGCAAATATATTTAAGGAACAATTACGAAAAATATATAATGAATCTAATAGTTACACACCAAATAAACTGTTTAATGAAATATTTAAAGAATATGCTACAGATGGTAAATTAACTAATATAGATTTATCAAACGCTACTAATGATATTTTGAATAGATTTGCAGCTCCATCTCCTATAGCTTCTGTAAATGATTTGTTACAAACTACTATACCAGGTGTTACATCTGAACCGGTTACTACTCCATTAGGTAAATATAGAGTAATAGCTAATCCTAGACAATTAGATTTAGCTACAGATGTTATATCTGAAATAGCTGGTTATAAACACGTAGAATCTGGAAAGAATAAGTTTAGAGATGCTCTTAAAAATGGTAAACTAACGAACGTTATTCTTCAATAGGGAGGTAATATTCTTACTTTACCTGTAAATAAAAATGGACAAGTACAGCCTAATTCTAGTTAGGTAATTACAGTAGCTATACCCCAAAGTCAATTAGATGCGTTAGGTATAACAGACGCAGATATGGTTGTATCTGGAGCTAAAAGAATATACGATCGCTCTGGTAAGGTGTCTATATCTACAGAAATAAAAGAAGGTGATAAACGTAAACTACCATTTCAAAGATATTTAGAAGAAGGAGAGTACAGCAGTAAATATAATTATGAAGGAAAGGTATCTTACAACGTTCCTACAGAAGATGTATATTGGTAGATAGAATTACTAAATAAACTTCCAGATCCACAAGATAAATTAAATACTGAATACTTAGATCAACAAGCATGGAAGCTATCTATGACAGATGCATTTAGATCTGAATTATATCCAAGTACACAACAGGAAGCTTACGGCATTGGTTATTCTGCCGGAGAAGAAGAAAAATAAAATCGCATAAAAAATGGCTAAGAAAAATAAATTTAATTTGAATTCCCCCTCACTAGGACAATAGCTAGTGAGGGAAGCTATGACTCCGTACAGCAAAGGGTTTGATATATCGCAACTACCATAGTCATATGGAATAAATGAATTTACTACAGAACAAGAAGTGCCAGTAGTAGAAGAAGCTAAAGATAATAAAAGATCTTTAGCTGAAGATATTGTATGGAATACTGGAAAACTAATAACTAATGTATTAGATAATGCTAATCCATTATATCAGTATATACAAAAAGAAAGACTTAGTGTTGGATTGTCTAAATTACAAGACAATTTAATGGAAACAGAATCTAAATGGATACCACAGATATAGGAAGCTCAAAACTATTTAGAAGCTAAGTCTATTGTAGATAATATCTCTAATAATATACTTACAGATGAATAGAAAATGGCAGTGCAAACTGTTAATTAGTTAGAACCTAATATAAAAGAGTATGCTAAATCTAATCCGTACTTAAGAGATTTATTCTACGATACAGATCCTACGAATGTAAATGGTAGTATAGCTATAAACTTTAAAGCTTTGCTAAATGACTTTAAAGATAATAATATATTCAACGTAAATCCGCTAGATAATATAGCTACAGCGTTAGAAGATAATGCATTAAACTAGGAAGAACAAGATTTCTTATGGAACAATAAATAGCAACAAATGTCTGATAAAGAAAGATTAGACGCTATTTAGAAAGTATTATCTGATGCTAATGATGAATACGAAGATAAAACAGCTAAGATAGTAAAAAGATAGAATACTTTAAAGAAAGGTAATTGGTTGTACGATCCTACTGCTCTTACTAAAGAATTTGAGCAGAGAGTAAATGAATCTGAGTTATCTATTACTGATCCTAAATCTTGGTTTTATAATCTAGGTCATATTGGTAGTTCTTTGTCTGAAATAGAAATGATGTTCTTACAAACAGGAACTTCAATATTAGCTAATAAAGCAGCTAGAAGTCTAGCTGTTAGAGGTGCTATAACTGCTGTTCCAGGTATTGGTCAAGCAGCTACAGCAATCGCTTTAGGAGAATCAGCTTTTAATCTTTGGTTAGCTAAATATTACAGGCAATCTGAAACAGCTAGTGAAGTATTTGATAACTATCAGCAAAGAGTATTACAAAGTGCTAACGATAATAAGACAGATGTAAATAGAGTATTAGAATCTTGGGAGCCTAGATTGGGTGAGTTAGGTTATCCTGTAGATTAGATGGACGAAAATGAAAAACTACAAGCTGGTTTAGCTCAAGGTCTTACTACAGATCAAAAAGATTTTGAAGAAATCAGAAACGATGCTTTTGATGGCTTACAAATGGTTAGAGATGTGAATGACGCTTTAAGTTATTCAGATTATTTACAAAGTATGCCGTTTTCCTATGGAGGTAAAATATTATGGAATTAGGCTAGTAAAGCATTAGCAAAAGCTAGAGGTATAGAAAGACCTTTAGATGAAATACCAAGTGTAGTAGACCAGATTGGTTTGGGTAAAGCTATTGACAGAGGGGTGGAAAATATTCTGAACAAAGCGTCTAGACCTGGACAAAATATTACTAGGAAACATTTATTAGAAAACATTGGTAAATTCGCTAAAGCTAATGCTATTAATTTTGTATCTGAACGTAGTGAAGAAGGTGTTCAATCTGTAGTTGGTAGTAGATATCAAAGAGGAGAATACGACTATTTAAAAGACAAAGGAATAAATCCTATATCTGCTGCATACAACGCTGGTCTTCTTGGGTATGAAGCCAATCTTGCTTACTTTGGTTTATCAAATGATAATTATCTAAATACAGATGATGAATTAAAGAAGGCGATGGATATTGGTGGATTCATAGGTTTAGTAATGCCATTTGCTGGTAATGCAGTACAATTGAAAAATGCAGTAAGACAGTATGCTTCAGATAAAGAAGTACAAAAACTTATTGCTAAAGGATATAGTAATGCTGAACAGGATAACAAAATGGATGTCTTCCTCGATGCTTTACAAGCTGGTAAAGATATTAATTATGTTACAGATTATTTAGAGTCTGCTAAAAAATTGAAACAGCCTGGAGTAACAGATGAAATGATAGATGAAGACAAAAATCTAGCTACTAATCTGTGGGCTGAATATCGTAATAAATCTATTGATGAAAATTTAAAAGATTTAGGTATTAAGAGAGGCAGCTCTGAGCATAGAAAAATAGTTAAGAACTATCTACATATTAAAGATAGATTGAATGAGGCAGAGCAATCAACTAACGATGTAGCCAAAGAGTTAGAAAAGATAATAGAGCAAGGTAAAACTAATAAAGATGATGTATTCCTACAAAAAGCTAGAGAATCTTATGATGCATTTGTTGAAAGTAAAAGATAGTCTGATGAAGATTATCAATACAAAATGAACGCTACTCCAGAATATGCAGACGAAATAGAACAAGATTTTTTATCTACTTTACCTACTTTTGATGAATATTCAAATGCTGTATATGATATTACTTATCTAAAATTATAGAATCAAGCTATAACAGATTTGTATAAAGCTCTTACTAATAGAACTAAAACTTTACAACAGTTATCAGAGGATACTGGTTTAGATGTAGATCTCAGAAATATAAATAATATGAGAAACTACATTAAAAGAGAAAAAGAAAGAATAGAAAGAAACGTTCAACAAATAGTAAGTACATACGGTATACAAAATTTAGATTAGGCTCAAGATCCAGTAAATGCTGAATAGATAAAGAATTATGTAACAGCGTTTGTAATGAATAAAGCTGTAAGAGATAGATTGAGAGATCAAGCTACAGCTTATATTACTGGTAAACTTAAAGCAGAATCATATTAGGATATCAAAGGATATTTGTTCAAAGATTTATCTGAAGAGCAATAGGATAACATTATACAAGAATATATAGATAGAGCATTAAAAGAAGGTAAGCCTCAGCCTAGTAGAAAATCTATTATATCTAAGTATAATCAACAAGCTCAAATGAAGTATAATGATTTACTAGAATTGGCTGATCAGGAACGTGCGTCTAGAATTGTAGCCAATTCGTTATTTGCTGAACATCTAAGTAAATCAGTTAGATAGGAAAAAGTTGCTAGAAAAGAAAAAGAGGAAGCTGGTGAAGTACTACCAGAAGATGGAGTAATAGAAAATCCAGCAGCTGCTATTGAAGATACTACTAAGAAACAAGAAAAAGTAGAAGTTAAACCAGAAACTCCAATACAAGAAGGAGTACAACAACAGCCTGTAGTACAAGAAACTAAAACAGAAACAGCAGAACCTGTAATACCAGAGTCTATGTCTACAGATGTAGATGAAATTCTTAGAGAAGAAGAGCAAGCTTTACTAAATCAAAAAGGTAGATAGTTAGAAATAGAACCTAGTAGCGAAGATGTTCTGGTGGAAGGTTCTATAGAAGAATAGATACAATAGCCAGAAAAAGAAGTACAGGATATTATAGCCAGAGAAGAAAAAGTTGATGTAACTGTAGACGATGTTAGTCACATAGAAGATAGCGCACCTTCTCCACAAGAGCTAGAATAGGAAGATATACGTAACAGAACTTTATAGAATCCTGATGAAGTATCTGGTGTTAGTGAACAAACATCTGAAGAAGTACCAGAAATTGCTGTAGCTACAGATGCTCAAGAAGCAAATGAAGAACAGAACACTAATACAAAAGATAAAAGTAATCCAGTACCACCAACTCCAACTCAAGTAGAAGACAGCAAGCCTGCTCAGGATGCTCCTACTATAACTATAGTTGATGGAGGTATATATGTAAATGATGGAACTACTTTTATATCTGATGAAGTATTGGCAGCAGAAGCTCAAATGCTAGAAGATACTTCTACTGAAGTATATGGAGAAACTGGCTACGCTAATATGAAACCTGAAACTGTTACTAATAACTCTGATGCATTGAGTAATAGAAAGGTATAGAAAGTAAAACATGTTTCTAACACGTTTTTCTTCCAACCAGATGCTACATCTCCAATGAATATTACTGTGAATGGTAAACCTATTACTTTTACTAATAGTAAAGGAGAAGTAATACCTGTATTACCAGGAAAAGAATTATCTAAAAGACTTTTAAAGAACGGTTGGATAAATTCTGTAAATGCTTATTATATAGTAACTAACCATAGATACGGAGACACTTCTCCATATATGCAAGCTATTCACTTAGTATTAGAAGATACGGATGGAGTAATGATAGCTTCTCTAAGAACTCCAGATTATGTAGATAAAGAAATAGCATCTGGTAACTATAATTCTGAATAGATTCAACAATTGTAGAAACAAAAAGAAAAATTAATAGAAATTAGACAGCAAATAGTAAATGCTTATTTGGGATCTAATAAAACTATACCTACTACTATAATAAAGTCAGTTAAGCCTGCTAAGTTAAGAATAAGCAATGGAGAATTCAATAATCAAAAATCTCCAGAAGGTGCTCCAATAAGACGTAAACTTACTGAAGTTAATGATTTGGGATTAGAACAAAACGATGTAAGAAAACTAGATTAGCAAGTAAAGGAATTACAGATTGGTTATGGTACTGGTGCTGTAGAAGATTTTGTTACTGAACCTTTTGTTATTCGTAAATTAGGATCTAATGACGAACTAGCTGGTAAAGGTACAGGTAGATCTGGAGCATTGTATCTATTCCCTAAAGCAGAATAGACACCTAATGGTTCAATAGCCCCTATTCAATTGTCTGTACATAAATTAGATTACGATGTTTATGGAGATGATGTTGAATTAGGTAAAGATGGTAAAGTAAATTCTTTAGCAGAATTAGCATATAAATTGTTAATTGGTAGAATAAAACTTGGAGGAGCTGAACAAGATGTACTCAACATAGTTGTCAACAATGGATCAAAGACTTTAATAAGTGAGGAAATAGGACAAAAATATCCATTTCTAATGGATAAAATGTTATATTATCAATCTGATGAAAGTAATACACATATACAATTTGCTGTAAGAAATTCTAATGGTAAACATGTAAAAGTAGAATTTGATCCTAGTAGAGCTTCAGAATCTCAACATAAATTAGCTATAAGAAAAATAGCTAAAGATCTGCATTGGAATACCGATAAGTATGCTTTATTAGAACCTATATCAGATAGTATTGTTCGACTAGCTACTTCTTACTTTAAACAGTATCCAAACGCTAAACAATTTAAGATAGCAGGTTTAGAGCAATTAGCTTTTACTAGAGAAGACTTAGGAATAGGTACTGATAAAGGACCAGTGTCTTTACTTACTTGGTTAATTAACACTGGTAAAATTGAAACAGATTTAGGTGATACTATATACAGAGCTCCTTTCATATATACAGACGGAGTAGCTGTACCACAAGTTACTGAAACAGAATTAGCTAGTGCAAGCAAACAATAGCCAGTATAGAAATCAGCATAGAAAAAGGTAGAGGAAACTAACAATAAACAAGTAAAATTAGATAATAAACCTATTTCTACTACAGGTATAGAATATGTTTCTACTGATGAGAATTGGTCTGAAGAATAGATTAAAGATTGGATGAAAGCTAATTCTCCTCAATATAAATATAAAACTGGTAAATGGCAAGTAATTCGTAGAAATGGTAAATTGCAAGCTGCTCAGAGATTAGCTAAAAGGGGTTTAACTTCACAAGTAAAAGGTGAAGGTAAATTAAATGTGGATGAAGCTAGGTAGTGGTTGCAAGACAAACTGGGCATTGACAAATCAGATATTGTTACTTCAGAAGCAGTATTTAGAATGGCTAATGCTCCACAAGTATATGGTGCTTTAAAAGTATGTATAGATAGACTCAGTGGTGATGCAGCAGCTAGAATATTCTTATCAGAACAATCTGGGCAAGGAGTAGAATTCCACGAAGGTTTCCATTATGTAAGTTAGTTATTAATAAATGATAAGCTTAGAGAACAAGTATATCAAGATTATGTAAAACAATATCCATATTTAAGAGATGCTTCTAAACAAGAAGTAGAAGAGGCTCTTGCTGAAGAATTCCGTAAATATATGCTCAATGAGTAGAGACCATCGTTAATGTACAGAATTAAAAAAGTATTCAATACATTATTGAAAGTGTTAGGATTTACTCGTAATGGAGATTTGGTAAGAACTTTATTTAACAAAATACGCAAAGGAGAATTTTCTAAATATAAGCCTTCAAAGTCAACGTTAGAAGATTTTGAAAAGAGATTTGGTGGATAGCTATATTATTACGTTCCAGGAGTAGAAGACAAAGAATTGAAGAAAATGGCTTCTATAGCTGATGCTACAACTTTTTATGCTGTAGTAGATTCTTTAAATGCTACAGTAATGGATACATTTAATATTAGTAGTATTGAAGATTTACAAAGTTTACCTAAGAAGATTAATGATATATTCGATGATATTCTAACTACTAACTTAGAGTTAGGAATGTATGATGAATCTCAAGAACAACTTATCAAAGATGTAATCAATAATAAAGAAGTATTCAAGAAGCAAATAGATGATTATTTAAGAAACTTTAGTATTATCAAAAAGAATACTGAAGAATCAGAAGAACAAGAAAGAGAAGAAAGAGAACTTGGGGATAATCCTGATAATACTTGGGATAAAGAAAGTTATACAATAAGTAAAAAAGCCAATGTAGCTTTCAAAGCGAAACTATTCTTTTATTCTATTCCTAAAACTAAATACGAATTTGACCCAGAAACAGGTAATAAATACTTAGTAGAAGAGGAAGATGACTTGTTGATGACTACTAGATCTGAAGATTTCAATGTTGTGTGGAATAAGATATTAGAGAATCTATGGAACGTTGAAAGTTATTTAGACTTAGTAGATAAGTGTTATAATCTTGGTAAAGTAGATCCGTTCTTTATGACTGTATATAATAAGTTAACTTCAAAAGATGATCCTATTGATGAAGTCACTTAGACTCAAATATTAAATACAGTTAAAAGTGCAAAAAATAGTTTAACTGCAATAATTGTAGAAAGAAAGCAGATACCTTTTGCACAGAGAGGATCTGATGAACAAATAGAATATGCTACACAAGAATATTCTAATAAATTAAAATGGAGAATTCAGAATTCTGATGTATATAGAAAGATAAGTAGATTACCAAAGAAATGGTCGCAATAGTTCTTCTTGTCAGATTTAATTGATGTTAATGAAGATGGTACTAGAACTATAAATCAAGATAAGTTTCATTCTGCTGTGTGGAAACATAAAATATTAATAGATAATGTATTAAAAAAGAAAGATAAAACTTTGGATGATTATATTAAAGTTAGATCTAACTTTATAGATATGTGTAATAATCTATCTATTAATATGGATGATTTATCATTAGACTATTTACTTACTAATGGAACAGGTTAGCCTAACATGCAATCATTTGAGAATTTCTGGAGATCTGCAAATGCTAGTACTTCTTTAACTAAAAGTATATTAAATAATATTAACATAGCTGCAATTAGAGGTACAAGTAGTATAAAATCCAGAAGTGGAGAAACTGCTAGAACATTCGATAGAATATTTACTAGTAGAAAACCAGATGCTTAGATAAATCTAATGGCTATAGCTTGGGGTAGAACACACCCATCTCCAGAAGAATTTAGTGTAACTGGAGCGGATGGTAATCTAGTATATCCTATTACAGAGAATAATTATATGTCAGACCAAATAAGATGGTTGAAATATAATTTGAACGGTAAAAGAGAATTATTAGGCAAAAATCCTTACTCTGCAAATTCTTTGTTATTACAATCTATAAACAGTAATGCTGATTTAATTAAATTAAATACTTATCTAAACTTAGAAGAGAATCTGCAAAACACTAATCGTGATTACTTTGGTATATCTCCTATAGAGGATTACTTATCTAAAATGACATTTGGATTTAATAATCACTTATTTTGTCCTACTATGTCTGATAAAAAGACATGGCACACTATAAGTGGTATTCAAATGGTCAAGGATTTCTTACCATCTACAGCTATCACTGATTACGAATACAATGAAAACGGAGATATAACTAGAGTTATATTTTAGGATCAAAAGAGAAGATTCTCAGATAGAACTTTAAATATATTCAAAGGATATTTAAGAGATGAATATAATGCTATATAGAAGTATTTTGCTACTAAACAAAGTGTTATAGATAATCCCAATCTATCTGTTGGTAATTACTATGGTAGTAAAAAAGGTAAATACGCTGATGGTAATGGTGGAAGATTTAGATATTTTAATAAGATAACCATTAATGGTGATACTTATAATTTAAATGAAATTCTAGCTAAAGCAGAATATTCTAATGACTCACAATCTATACAAGATATTCTTAATGTAATCAAATAGGCATTAGATAACGATACTGTAATTAAGGAAGCTATCAATGATTTATTAGTAGGTTATGTAAATAATGAAATATCAAAAGCTGTAGAGTTAGGTGTAATAGGTGAAGACTTAAGTAATAAGTATATACCTATAAACTTTGTAGAAGAATTTGAAAAAATAAGTTCTAAAACTGATAGTAGAGATAAAGGAACAGATGTGATATACTCTATCATAGCTTCACATGCCATCAACAGTGCGATTTCTACTATAGAAATAGAGAAATGTTTTACTGGAGATCCAGCATTATATAAATGGCAAAAAGAACTTATGATATATAAGCCTAATGATGATTCATTTGTACCTGTTATATCAGATGAAAGAACATTAGAAGCTTGGATAGATAAACATGACCCAGATGGAGATAAATCAAGTTATTCTGCTTATTATATGATAACTGGTAGAGATGTAGATAAAATTAAACGTCTATCTTCAGTATTGTCTACTGGAACAAACTTGAGAACTAAATGGGGAGATACTAAGGATTAGGAAGATAGAAGTGATTCTAAATTCCAAGTATTATAGTTATCAGACAATGAAATAGGATCTACAGTATATGATACATTATATAGTATGTTTAGAAAATCCTTAATAAAGGATATGTTCCAAAAAGAGTTTGGTGTTACTGATTAGCAAGCATTAAATGCTGTTAAGGATGATCACGCTATAGAAAGTACATTAGGTAGATTACGTAAAAAGAATCCAGATGCTATTAAGTTTATTGAACAACAAGCTAAAAATAGCGCTAAACCATATGCAGATGGAGAAATTAATCAAGCTGATGCGGCTGTTTATATCAGACCAGAATTCTATAAGAGATTGATGAAGTCTTTGGGAGAATGGAGTCCTGAAATTGAAGAAGCTTATAACATTATGGAGTCTGATGATAGCTGGTTGAGTGATACTGAGAAGTATCAAAAAGCAATTAAAGCTATCACACAACCTCTTAAAATGGTTTACTTTGGTGATCACTTTGATTAGACTCTTGGTATGAATGTAAATACGTTCGATAAGATGGCTTTATTCCCGCTATTTAAGACTTTTGCTAAAGCTGATAATAAATATTTATATGATCGTATGAATGATGCTAGTAAAGGTTATATAGATATGGTAGCATTTGAATCAGCTATTAAAGTTGGTGGTAGAAAGAAGTTATCATTCTATAAAGATGGTAAAGTAAACTTATCTGAATTAACATCTAATAGTGATGTGGATGGTGTTTCTGGTAAAGGATTAGCAACATATACTTAGGATCTAACTCAAATTAGATTGTAGCTAAATACTGATCCACACGAACACCTTGAAAGATCATTTGGTACACAAGCTATTAAAATTGGTTTTGCTAACGTAGTAGATACTCGTACTTATGGAGAAAATAAAGGATTAGCTGTAAAAGGTTCTGAAATTAAGAAGAACATTATGGATGCTATTAACTCACTATCCAGAATAGGTTAGAATAAAATAAGAAAAGAGTTCTTTACTAATGGCAAAGTAGATAATCGCAAAATAGTAAATTATCTTTAGAGGTAGGCTACAAATTCTGGAATGTCTGCTGAAATAATTGCCAATTTAACTGTTGATGAAAATGGAAACATTGTAGTACCAATTGAAGCTCAAAGTATTAGAGATTGGATTCAAACTAAGATAACTTCTTTTGTCAATAAAGCAGTAGTAGATGTAAATACTCCTGGTGGTTCTGCTATTCAGATGTCTTCATTTGCATATGAAGCTGTTGGTAGAAGTGTAAAAACTGATGCAGAATTAGGTTTGGCTTTTAATCAAGGAAAGAAATTAAAATTCTTAGCTAAAGAAGGTCATATGCAAGTTATACTTAGTGAAAACTTCTTTAGAGATATATTACCAGAAGAACTTAAAAATGCAAGTTTTTATAGTAAACGCAAATGGTTAATTGATAATGGTATAATAGGTAGTAGAATGGTAGACGGTGTAGAAGTAGAATCTAAACCTTATGGTATAGGATATCGTATTCCTACTCAGGGTTTATCTTCTATGTTTTCATTCTAGGTAGCTGATATCATGCCAACTACTATAGGTGATACAATTATAGTTCCAGAAGAATTTACAGCTATGACTGGTTCTGACTTCGATTAAATAATAGTTGAAGTAAAACTCCTTTAATTGCTGGAAACTCCTTAGAGCTTATGACTACCGCTATAGACAAGCGGTAATAATGTCAAAGATTGGATAACCAGCAGCCAAGCCGATACGTTATTATCTATATAACTAATCGGAAGGTTCAACGACTAACGCTCAACGAACGCTTCCTAAATGGATAGCAATTATGAAAACTAAAATAAATAAAAAATCTAGAAATTTGTTAATAGGTCTATTATTAGGCGACGGCACAATAAGTAATAATTACGTATTCAAACTTTCTCATTGTGAAGAACAATTAGATTACTTAGAATGGAAAGTAAAACAATTAAATGAAGCCGGATTAAGAAACAACGGTATTAAAGAATATGTAAGTACAAAGGGATTTAATACAGGGAAAAAAGTTTATTATTCACAATTGAATATAATTCCTTTTGTAAAAGTTCTTAGAAGAGTTTTCTATAAACCTTATAAAAAACTTGGAAATAGAAAGTTACTTAACAGATTAAGCGCTAAAGAAATTGCAATATGGTATATGGACGATGGACATATAAACTATAGAAAAACTAAAGGTATTGTACACGGATTCTATATTAAAATTGCAACTTGTATACCTAAAGAAGAATTACAAATAATAATAGATTATTTTAAAGAAGTTTGGAATATTCAATTTTATATGTTCCATGAAGGAAAAAGGGAAAATAGTTATTCTTTATGTTGTGGAACAAAAGAAGGAATAAAATTTATAAATATTATAAAACCTTATGTTAATCAAGTTCCTTCAATGAAACACAAAATTGAATATGATTTGAGCCAACGCACTAGAGGCGTTGAGTAGCTGAAAAGCGAAATGGGGAGCACCAATCAAGGTGAAGATATAGTCTAGTCCCTTTAAATACTGCGAAAGCAGGGGTGTAAACGGTTGATAAACTTTATTTAGCTACGTATACTTACAAAGATGGTAAAAGAGTAAGTTCTGACGAAAAATCGGAACAAGGTTACGTTAATAAGTTGCTAGATAATTACTCATTAGTACTAACTGACTTCACCAATATTGCTGAAACTAGAGCTTCTATTGATACGTTGACGAAGATTCTTCAAAAGCAAATTCTTCCAATCGTTCAACCAAAGAATACGGTAGAAGTAAATCCTATGTATGAATTAGCTCCTTCTTTCTAGCTTTCTAGAAAGACAGAATATACTGGTGGTAAAGCAGGTATTGCTCCATTTGCGCTTAACTCTACTAATCATGCGTTAACTCAATTTACTCATTTGTGTATCAATTATTCTAATGCTAATAGATACAATTTAGGTCAATTAGATTAGGTATATGGAGAAGATGATCAGCGTATTATGGACTGGTTGTCAGCATTGATTAATGCTCATGTAGACGTTGCTAAAGACCCATATATTATGGCTTTGAACGTAAACGCCATTACTTATAATATGACCTCTTTGCTTATCAGAGGTGGTAAAGGTGAGAATACTTTCTACTTCTTAGCACAACCTGCATTGCGTAGGTTTACTAAAGAAATGTTAGAAAGTAAAGGTATAATAGGTGCAGAAAAAGGAATAACTGAAAGAGATAAACTTAAATCTATAGCTAAAGAATATATGACTTCTTTAAGAGAAGCCATTGTATCATTAGATGATAGTGACTCTAATAAAGCAAAATATGCACAGTATTATAATAGTTTAGCTAGTGAATATTCACTCCAATCTATAGATGGATACGATGCTGTTGAAGTAAATTATAATGATGTGTTTGATAAAAAAGTAGCGTCTGAAGCGTTAAAAAAACCAAAAGAAGTCAATGGGTTATATCAACAAGTCATATCTATTAGAGCTTATCAAGATTTGTCTTCAGATACAGAAGTTTTATCAAATTTAGTTCAATTATCATAGATTGATACTAAGAAATTTGGTAATACTTTACCATTACAGTTAAATTTCAAACGTAGATTAAATAGATATATAGATAATTATCAAAGTAGGTTCTATATAAATGGAGCTGATAACATAGAAAAACCTATAAACTATTACTTATCTTCTACATTCCTTAAGTAGAAACTAGATGCTGGTATAAATACTCCTAGAATATTATTAAGCGGACAGGTCATAGAAGCTACAAAAGGATATAAGACAATATTTAATGCTGCATGTGACTTCTTTTTAGGTAATTCTTCAGATAAAAACACTGTAGCTGAATTATCAAAAATCTTAACTACTTCACTAAGAACTAAAGCTGTAGTAAATGCAGTTGAGGACTTTAATATTAGCGATAAGAAATTCCTTAATATGTTAAGAGGACCTAAAAGTATAGCTAAAAGGTTAACTTAGATTAAAAATGATTTAAGAAAACGTAATGATTTACCAGCAATTGCGTTCAATGGTCATATTAAGAATGAGTTACTTAACTATCTACAAGAATATGCATCTGATGGTACTAACTAGAAATACGATAGAATAGTAACAGCAGATAACGCTTTAACTAATACTGCTACTTATGAAAACAGATTATTGTCAGCATATCAAGATCTACTAGACTGTGAAGATGAAGGTATAAGAAAGTTTGCTAATAGATTGGGTGTATATGCTTACTTAACTAGTTTCGATAATAGAAGTACTGATTCATTCTTCGATGTAATAACTACTGCTTGGAAGAAACAGAAAGGTTATTCAGATGCAATTAAAGCCGCTATTGAAATACTTAATAATGATAAATTAGTAGGTATGGACTATTTTGGTTTTAATTCTGAAAACATGCAGAATAATAACTTTACAGAGTTATTTACAGAAATAGCTAGAAATGCTTATAGAAATGATAAAATAGTTAAACCATATCAGTTAAGTAATTATGATAATAAGTATGGTACTCTAGTTCAAATAAAACCCGAATCTAAGCCAATACCAGCAGTATTTAGTAGTTGGAGAGCTAATCAACCGTTTATTAAGATTCAACTTAATCCTAATGACATCAATAGTTATATATTGTATCAGAAAGTAGCAACAGTATATCAAACTGATGAAAATGGTGATCCAGTAAAAAATACAAAACAATCTGTATATAAAATTATACCAGCTTTAGGTACTAAAGATGATAGAAAAGTTTACTATGAATATCAAAAACAATCTGGGGAACAATCTGCATTTGAAGAAAACGCTTTACCTAAAGAAGCTATTTGGAACAATGGACAAATAGAACAATTAGTCTAGAAATTTTTTGAACCTATGACAAATAAAAATCATACCACTTTAGTGTATGAATCTTCAGATGCTATAGTAATTAATACTGTAGAAAAACAAGAAATAGTTAGCTTTGAAGAGCCAGAAGTTACAACAGTAGGTTCAGATTTAGAAGCATCTAATGAAATACATAATACAGAAGATACTTAGTCTTCTACTATTTATGGAGAAGTAGACGAACAAATTTCTACAATAACGGTAGGACAAGATGATTCTGTTACGTTATCAGATATGCAAGTAGATATGGAAGATGGAACTTAGACTATAATAAGTGACGATGTATTGAATTTTACAGAAATAACTGATGATGTGTTTGGAGAAAGTCCATACTTTGATTCTATATTAAATGCTGGTATTACTCAGTATGAATAGGTACAAGATATAATTACAGATATGAATACTGGGACTGATACTGTTCAAGATATGAAATTTAATGATGAAGCTTATAAAAACTGTAAAGGTAAATAATTATGATTATATGTCCAAATTTTAGTGATAAGAATGTCCTAAAAGAATTTAATGAATTAAAAGAATTGGTAGGCGAAATTGGCGCCTACCATATCTGGAATGAAAACAATGGTAATCCTATTGATTAGACAAAAGATGGTAAACCGTCTAAGCTATTTTCAGACTTACTGTAGTATTACAATGGTGATAGAGCTGCTGCTATAAAAGGAAAAGCTAAAACCTTTACAGAAACGTTTAAAATGTGGTTTGGAGACTGGTTGCATGATCCTAACAATTCCTCTAAAATAGTAGATGAAAACGGGGAACCGAAAGTGGTATATCACTATACAAATAATCCAGAATTAAGTGAGTTTTCAGCTAATTTTGATAATTATTTTTCTAAAGTTAAAGGCGGAACTAAAAATGCATTTTTCTTTACTGAAAAACAATCAGATGGGCTGCTAGGTCGAACGATTGGTATACCAGTATTTTTAAATGTGAGAAATTTAGAGAAACACAGTGGTACAAAATAGCAATTAAGAGACAGTGGCGAAGGATTTGTACCAATAGTAAACAGGGTATCAGAATAGGATAACAGTGGGGTAGTGTTTACAAATTTTGATGATAATTAGAAAGTAAATCAAACTGTATATGTTGCTACTAGACCAAATTAGATAAAATCTATTGATAATTCTGGTTCTTTTTCTACTTCTGATAACAGAATAAAAGGGTCAGAGCTAGATGAATCCTTATAGTATTACTTAGCTAATAGTCTAGATGAAAGATATCAGCAAGATGTACAAGAATATATAGAAGCATATAGATAGTATTTTGATAAATATGATTATGCTACTAAAGAAAATCTTGAGAAAGAATTGGAAAAAGTAATACAGAAAATACACGATGGTCTTAAAGCTAGATTATATACTCTGAATAAAAAAGATACTAATGTTACAGATGAATTTAAAGCAGCTTTAACATTACAAATATCTGAATTAGAAAATAGAACAGTAGATAGGATTTAGAACATAACTAACTTTATATATAGTACTAAATATGATATACTATCTACTATAAGACAAATCAGAGATGTAGTAAATGGAGTGTAGGATAAAATGACACTAAAGTAGTTGTTAGATCTAAAACAAGATTTCTTTAATTTCTATTGTCCAATGTTAGATGAATGTGTTAATACTTTATCTGCTACAGAGGAATATAAATATATAGTTGGAGAAAATCTATATAGAAATTTATTAAAGGAAGCAAAAAGAATGCAGACTATTCTAAATGTAGGAGCTAACAATGTTAATAATATGATTACTAAGTAGTCTGCTGAAGAAATTAGAAGAATTGGTATATCTGTTAATAGTCCAACTATAGAAAATTATATATAGGAACATCAAGAAACAGTAGGTAAAGACATATTAGCTATTACTGCTTGGGTAGGAGCTGGAGATAAAATTAATGACGAAGCCATTAGAGCTTTATTTCATATAACTCAAAATGCAGAATTTGAAGTTAATAGAGCTACTTACGAAAAGTATAATAAACTAACAGAACTATTAAAAAAAGCTGGTACTTTTAATCAAAAAAAATTAGTAGAGCTTGATGAAAATGGTTTACCTACTGGATATCTAGTTAGAAAAAGAAACTATGGTAGATTTAATAATGACTATAAACAATTCTTAAAGTAGCTCAGAAGTGATTTAGGCATGTTAGATGTAGATGATTTACGTTCTGTAAATCCAACTATACGTACAGAGTATAATAAAAGAAAAAACAAATGGTTATCAGAACACTGTGAAAGAAAATATACTCCTGAATACTATGAACTATTTAACAATCTATCACCTTTAGCTGCTGATGCTAGAGAATTAGTACAAATCAAAATACACAAATTACTAGATACTGTAAAAGACGCTAATGGATTCTATGACACAAGTAAGTTATCAGAAGAAAATCAAAGTAAACTAAAGGATTTATATTTAGAAAAAAAATAGTTAGCTAGTATATATGGTATAGATGGAAAATTAAAACAAGGTGAAGAATATGAAATAGCTGTAGAACTAGCTGCATTAAATGATAAGTTGTCTAAAGGTATGGTTTTAAAATCAAATAAAGCATTATTTGATAAAATCAAGGCTGAAAAAAAAGCAAATTTATCTGAAGCTCAGTATCAAAGATGGTTATAGTATAATTCTAGAGATGAGTATACTTAGGAATTTTACGATGATCTTTCTAAAGTAGAAAGATCTGAAATAAATAATGAATCAGATAAAAAGCTATATGAATAGTTGCAAGAAAGAAAAAGAGCTATACTTAAACAATTTAGAGATGATAAGACACATGAAATTGAAAAGTTAATACCAGGAGTTGCTCAAGCTGAATTAGATAAAATAGATGTAGATTTATATAGGATAAGAAAAAGAAACGGTAAAAAGAAAACTACTGGATTAAAATTTAACGATATAGCTAAAGTGATACCGTCTAAGCTGTTCTATAAACTTAGAGCTGATGCTATTGCTAATGGAACTTTAGCAGAATTTGAAATGACACATTGTAATAGAGATAGTCAAGGTAATATATATCCTAAATCTTATCTTACAACAGTTGTTCCAGTGAAAGAAAAATATATACTTAAAGAACAGCCATCTATTTACTTTTCAGAGGTAGATTAGAATTCTCCATTTGTTAATAAGAACTACAAACCAGAAGTTGAAGACTAGGGAGAATACTATTTGCCTAAATTAGAACTATACGATAATTCAGAAGCATTTAATAAAGTATCTTCAAATGAAGATTTACATGAATTATACAAAGAATGTGTGAATACTCTTAAAGAATCAAATAGCAAACTTACTAATCTTACTAATTTAAGTTCATATAGATTGCCACAAATATCAGGTTCTATGTGGAGATATGTTAGAGCTAGAGGTTTTGAAGGTTTTAAAGAATATTGGAAAGATAAAGTATCTACTAGAAATGACGATACTGGTTTAAACGATGAAACAGTAGATACTGGCACAGATAAATTATATTTTGTTCCACAGAATTATGTTAAAAGTCTGGATGATCCTTCTACTATTACAGCTAATACTGTTGGCTCTATAGTAGAGTATTTTAAAATGGCTGAAAACTTTAGAATAAAAAGTGAACTCAAACCTAAAACCGAAGCTATCTTACAATTTATAGGCAATCGAGACGTCAAAAGTAAGTACAGAGGAAGGAGTAAAAAAGGATAGGAATCTAATCTATATAAGTTTGCTAAAAGCTTTGTAGAAATGAATATATATGATATTAAAACTAAGTCGTTTACATGGGATATTAAAGAAAGAGATTTTTCTGTATTAGGCTTTAAAGGTCACATAAAACCTAGGAAAGTTAATTTTACTAAATTAATATTAGGTTTAAAAGCATTAGGAACTACCGTTAATCTTGGTTTAAACTTTATATGCGCTACTACTGGATTTTTTACAGCAGTCTATAATGATATAATCAATTCGCTTTCTGGTAGGTATTATAGTTTTGGAGATAGTATTAATGGTGCTAAAGCTTTGATTGTAGACTTATTTAAAAATAATTTCAGTTTACTTAGTGATTATCACAATAGTACATAGATGAAACTAATGGAATATTTTCAAGTAGGTGCTGAAATAAAAACAGATAGACTTAATCTATCTACTTTTCAAAAACAAATAGCTAGAAACTGGGCTTTTGGAGTATACTCTTTAAGTGATTATGTCGTAAAGGGTCATATACTAAATTCTGTTATGTACAACTATAGATACGTAAATGGAGAGTTTCTTAGTAGCGAAGAATTTAAACGTAAATATAGTAACGACGAAGTAATGTTAAATCAATGGAACACATTTAGATCCTCTAGAGATTTAGTAGAGTATAAAAACGGTAATATTGTAACTAAAGACCCTGCTCATCAAAAAGCTTGGGATGCTAAAAAAGAAACCATTGGTAACACTGCTAGAAATTTAGCTCAATCTGCTGATGGTTAGCTTACTCCACTATAGAAAACTATGTTAAGTAGTAATATTATAGGAAGTTTAGTAATGATGCATAGACAATTTATGCCTATTATACTTCAAGAAAGATGGGTATAGAATAGACAATGGGATTATAGTTCTCAAAGATATAAAGAGGCTTTGTTTAGAGTTCCTTTTAGTATTATTTCTGCAATAAGAAGAGATACTAGGAATATTAGTTTATGGTAGAAGTATATGTAGAATTCTACATACGATTAGCGTAGAGTAATAAGACAATTATCTTTAGAATTACTAGGTGTAAATATATTGCATTTCTTCTTAATGCCAATAGCAAAGGCTTGGGCAGATGATGATAAAGATAATATATTAAAACAATTATTAGCTTTTGCTTTAGTAAGAACAGATTTTGAAACTATGATGTCTTCTACTCCTTGGGCAATCCAAGACGCTATCTCAACTATCAAAACTCCATTCCCCATTTATAGTTATTATGATAACTTTTCTGGATTAATTTCTACTGTACCAGCATGGGTACATAATCTGATTAATAATGAAGATGAAAAAATAGATAGAGGCGCTTATAAAGGTTTTTCTCCTACTTTTAAATTTGGAATGAAAATGACTCCGTTTAAAAATATATGGGAATTACAGGATATACCTTCTAAAAGAAGATATTACGAAACTCAAATTGCAAATAGAGATTCTGATTAATGAAAAAGGCTGGAAATAATCCAGCCTTTTATTTTTAACAAGTACAAGTATAATCAGAGCAAAAGTCATTTGACTTAAGCAAATCATCAAATTGATCTAAGTAGTCTTTCCAAATAACAACTAAATCTTTTACATCTAAATAACTATCAGTAAATCTACCTTTTTTACAGAATTCTAATTCTTGTATTTTATCTTTACTAACTTTAAATGAAAAGACAATATAAGATTGTTTATTTATAGTATAAGGAAACCAGTTATAATATGTTTTATTACAACTGATTTCCTCTATTTTTTTAGATAGTTCATAATGACTACTAAACTTATAAACTAAATATAATTTTCCTTCAGAATTGTCTCCTTTTAAATTTGTATACATATTTACAAATGCTGGACAATCAAAGTAAGATATCTTCGCTTCTATAAAATCACTTAAAAATATTAAGCATTTATTATAGTTTTTCAACACCATCACCTTCGTAGTATTCTACTGAGTGATCCCATTGATCTGTACTGATATGATATGAAATTTTCTGTAAAGAATTGTTAATTAAATCAACTTTCTCACTGAGTATTTTATCATTTTTCATGTTAAACACTCTAATTTGATTTTCAGAATCTTTACCTATAGCAATAATATATGCTTCAAAATCATATTCTTCAGAATTAAGATTTAATATCTCTTGCATATACCATTGAATTGCTAATCCATAATAAGCAATTTGTCTGTAATAATCATATTCTTCTACAGAATGTGCAAAATCATAGACATTTACAGTTGTTTTTAAGTCAATTAGAATTATCTTCTTATTAACATGATCAAAACATACTCTATCTAGTAAAGATTTACATTTAATATTATTGATTCTATTAACCTGCCAGTTAATATGAAATTCATTATGAGTTTCAAAAGTAGATGGTAAATTAAAAAGCAATTCATTTGCTTTCTTATGATTCTGAATATTTTCCTTAATCTTCTTAAGTATTTGTAAATCAGCAAAACTAATTATCTTCTTATTATCATCTTTCTTACTCAAGTATTCTAAGTAATCTTGATAAATCATAATAAGACCTTCAGCTTCTTCAATACATTTCTCATCAGATTTCTTATTACTATAAGCTTTTTTATAAGCTAATAGTTTAAGCTTATCTTGAGATTCTAATGGATTTACTTGCATAAGTCTATGATACTCATCTAATAAATCCTTTTGCTGTTTTACTTTAGGTGTTGCAAAATCAAGAATAATATAATCTTTCCAGAATTCTTCTGGTTGAAGTAAATATTCATGAATCATAGTTCCTTTTTCAAGAAAAGAAAAGTTCATTCCCTCTTCTTTTCCATCAAGCATATCACGAAAATACCTAGGACCTCTTTTAATAAACCATCCTATTGCAGAATTACTTACTCTGCTATTATCTTCGTAATAAGGAATACTAATATCCATCTTATTCTTTAACATACTCTATAATTACTTTTTCTTCTACAGCTTGTATTTCTATAGTATTATCAATAACATTATTGAACATTGCTTCAATTGCAATACGTTCATTATCTGTAACAATTCCTTCTACTTTCATACTTAATCCTCCATGTCACTAATTACAGCTGACTCAGGAACTTCTGCTGAAGTATCCCAAACTAATTCATCTTCTTTATCTTGTTGTAGTTCAACTTCTTTAAATGTCTTAAGCCAATCTGCTACATTATTATTGTATGCTTGACTAATAAGTTTATCTAAGAATGCTTGTTCTACTTGTTTCTTTTCTTTTTCGGTCATAATATCTAATACTACAAATTCATAATTCTTTTTAAAATTATAACAATCGTCTAATCTAGAACAATTATATCTTCCAGAATTTACATCACTAGATCCATCATGCCAATGCCCATATAAATGATATTTACTCTTTCCAAAGGAGAAAACATCTAGAGCTTCATTACAAAATGGATTATCATGTGTTAGTAGTATATCACACTGTGGTATATCTTCATAAGTATCAAATCTACTAAATGCCCATCTGTCCTCTTGAAATTCAATTGGCTTAATCCAAGGTGTACCATAGAATTTAATATCTTCGTATGTATATAATTCATCTATAAGTATTATTAACTTATCATCTGTTCTTACATAAATATCTTGTTTTAATTCATTAAGATATTTTCTATTATATGCATCTTCGATTATAAAATCGTGGTTCCCTGGTACTAAGATAACCTTTTTACAAGGTTGTCTTTTGACCCAACTAGTAAATCTATTATAAAACCAATGCCTAGACTGTTCGATATTTCTTTGTACAGATAAAGGCATTATATCACCGCATATACATAGTACATCACACTCAGGTATATTCTCAATGAGATTACCATGTATATCACTTATACCGCATATTTTCATGTTTATATAAGTTAAAAGGCTAGAATATATCTAGCCTTATTTGTTTTCATGCTGCATCACAACATTCGTAATCATCATCACTATATTCATTATCTTCATTATCATACTCATCGTCATATTCTACAGTATCACTAACTTTAATTGGTATATTTTCAGTAGAGATATTCATAATGTTTATGATTTCCTGAAGGCTAATATCTTCATCTTCTAGCATTTTGACTTCACTCATGAAAGAAATAATATTATCCATAGAAAGTAGTTTAATATTTTCTTTACAGAATTTTACTACTTCTTCTTTGTTCTTAATACCAAAGTCATCAGCTAACATCGGTAAGAATGCAGCATTTTCATCAGGAGAATATCGACGTAAATAACGAATACGTGAACAGCGATCTTGCATATACTGACTAACTTGGCTTAAGTCATTGCAAGTCATAATTACTAGTTTCTGTGCAGTCTTTTCAACTCCATCTAAGAAATCTAGCATATACTCAGTTTTGAAGTTCTTTTCAACTTCATCAAACAAAACACATACTGGAGTAGTAAAGGACTTAAAAAACTTAATAAGTTTGCCTTCCGGATAATCAGGATTAACTACAATAATAGGTAAACCTGATTCTTTAGCTAATATTTTTGCCATTACAGTCTTCAATTTTGTTATCGTTAGGCTTTTTATCCTAACTTCTATAACTTCTAATTTGTTATAGTTCAGCGTACATTTTCATCTTTCTAAAAATAGTTAAGATGGAGAACACTCTTGGGAATATTATATTTATTCAATTCCTACGCGTTACGCAGCTATAGATCCTTGCGAAATATCTATAGTTTGCTCGGTATTAGCATCACAGCTTTCACCGATTTTGCTCTCTAATAATTCATATAATTTCTTATATGAACGGCAATATTGTTTATATAATTCGTATTTTCTTTCTAAATATATAGTACTATTTTGATACAAAAAATTACATATTGTAAAACCAGACCCTCCCATGAAAGTAAGTTCTGGAACAGAACGAGTAATTGTAATTTTATGATTATTTAATGGTAAATAATTTTGATATTTATTCAAAAATTCTACAGTACCACAAATTTTTATAGCAATTATAGTATGTTCTTTATTACAATGTGTAATACATCCGTCTCCATCAAAATATCCACGTAAAAAATCTTTTATTAAGTTTTTGTTACTAAATATATTTTCATCTGGAAACTTAAGTATATTAGATTTTTGTGGAACACATCCATATTGTTTTAATGTATCACAAAAATGTTTGCTATTAAAAGAGCATCTATAAGCATTAAACACTTTATTGTTTAATTTTACTTTTTTAAGCTTAATATTTCTACTATGATTTATAAAATTATTAAACTTCTCGAGATGTTCTTTATCTTTTTCAGCTAAAGACATTTCAAAACAATTATCTCTTTTACTTACATTTCCATCTGCAAATAAAAAACCTAACCAATAAGCTTTCTCTTCTGTATCTATTGTATCAAATATATGTTCATTAATTTTTATCAAATTTTGACGATTCACTACTTTATATCCAGCTTTTTTAATTGCTCTAGAAATAGCCATTGCGTCTTTTTTATATTTTTTTGCTAAAAATTGAATACTACATTTAGTATCTATATATTCTTTTACTATATCTTCCATATCTATTAGTTTAATTTTCTAATAGAACGGGAAAAGATATAATAAGTTATAAAAATTGTTAACGAATTACACTATTACCTGTACCTTTAGTACCAGCTAGCATTACACCAGTAGTATTTGTATTTGCTTTATTAAAATAGGTTATAATACGTTTCTTGAATATATCATCTGCCTTAGTAGAATAAATCTTCTTAGGTAGATTTAATTCTCCATTTTCTTTAAATATAGGCGAATCTTCCCAACGATTCCAACTTAGATCATATACTTTACCCGGTATCAGATCGTAATCTGCTCCTTTAGGTTTCGCAACTATATTTTCTCCTATTTTAATAAATTCATTATTTGCCATAATCTGAAAATTTAAGATTTTAATTTGTTGATTAACTCATCAACTTGTTTTTTATTCTTTACCAAATAAAATTTAGTATCTGGTTCATTCAAGCTTAAATAATACTTGAATAGTTTTTCTCTGTTTACCCAAGAATCTGTAGCAAATCCTTTGCATTCTATAACAAAACCATCTCCTACAAAATCTGGTAAATAAGTAATAGCTCTAACTGTAGAGTTATTATATACAAACTTAGGAAGTAAAGTATATCTATGCTGTTCATATTCAGCTGATATACCTGCTTCCTTTAGTTTCTAATATGTATAAGCTTCTAACTTAGATCGAAATACTATTCCATCTATTTCTTGTTTAGTAGCATTACGCACTTTCTTGTTTAAGACTTGTTTTAGCATAATTAATATAATGTTGCATACTATCTTTAGTTATTTTAAACGTTTCAATTCTTTCAGAGAAATTACCGTTTTCATCCGTAAATCCTACTGAATGTAAGAAAGAATAATCTTTATTGTGTTTAAAAGCTTTAAACATTTCTTTAATTGAATTTACTATAAACTTACGTTTTTTATTCCATTCAGTAAATTTTCCACGCAACAACACACTCACTAATTTGATTGGAATTAATAACAACATTCCAAGTATTAGAGCTAAATCAAAAGGTAATGCTATTACTTTACCTATAGTTTTTAATAGTTTCATTTAACCAATTTTTTATTTCTTCAAAGCTATTTGCTTTAACAGCATCAGATACATCTTTAGCTTTGAATTTTTTGTTAATAAACATTGCTTCTAAGCCTGTTTCTCGGCTTAATTTGCGACTTCTTTTTACTCCAGAAGTATCTCTATCAAAAAGTATTATAATACGCTTAAAACGCGTCTTAAGTTGCTCTAATACATCTTTAGGTAGAAATGTACTCTCTGAAGATGGAGAAATAGCTGGAATACCCATTTCATACAAACACATGACATCTTTCATGGACTTTGTGATAAATAATATATCACCTTTCTGAGGCAACTGCTCATAGCCTTGGATATCATAGTCTGTAAGATTGTTTCTCCACTTAGTATATTTATCTGCTAATGGTCTATATATCTTAAAATTGTTATAGACCTTATATGCATACATAGGATTTTCTCGTTTATAAGTACCCTTTACTATTCCGTTACATAAATAATATTTAATACTATTTACATTGAATTTCTTTAGAGTATTTATAGAAATATTAAACTGTTTCCAGTAATTGATATCTACATCAGTAAATTCCTGACGTACTACACCAATTACTGTTTCAGTTGGCGGTATATATTGCTTAGAGCTAACGAGTTTAGTGTTATTAGTAATGTTTAACTTATCTACTATGTCAGATAGTATATCATTATATTCTGTTTTACCAGTAAATAATGATACAAATTTAATTACATTACCACATTCACCTGTTCCATGATCTTTAAAAAGTAGTTGTTTAGTACGTTTACTATAGTAAATACCAAAGGATGGATTTTTATCCTTCCTAAATGGACTATTGTATATCATACCTACTTTAAATTGACCTATATATTTTGCATATATATCATATTCTGTTACTTTAGAAAGTATCCAATCTAGAGTAATATTATCTGGGAGTTTTGCTCGCTTTCTACTATACATATGCAATCTGTTTTAGTTTGCTACTAGTCGTGGAATCGAACCACGCCTATCCAGAGATAGATTTTTATTTCTGCTGTGCAGGCTCACGCTTCCATAAATTATCTAATATCCTTAAATTGATAGTGCCATATAGGATTGTTACAGATCCTCCTAGTAGTTGAAACTATTCTTCTTTATTAAATAGTTTCGATATTCTTTCTATAGTTGATTCTGCATCTTCATCAGTTAAAGCTTCGCCTGTCTGAATGTAGATGTCAGAAGTTGTTTCTTTCTTCATTGGTCTAACTGAATGTCCGTATCCCCAATTCATTTTAAATTTAGCATTCCAGAATTTAAACATCCAGTATCTAAAGAACCAAGGAGATATTGCTGTAAGTATTTGTCCTTTAATTAAAGGATCTTCAAACTTTTTAATTATAACTTCAACTCCAAGAAATCCTATAGGTTCTTCATTAAAATAACCAGGATCTTCATTATCTGCATATGCAGATATTTGTACTCGGTATCCTTGAGATTCTAGCATATCTATAATTCTCATAGCGGTATATGCACGAACCATAAGAGCTTGAGCTGAACACCAGCAATTCTCACATATAGAAATATGAAGCTTAACGAACTTACCAGTACCTATACCATGTGTAGGTATTCTTTTCTTTAGGCAAGGTAGACCTTCTATGTACCGATCAAAGTTCATATCATCTCCATCAGAATCATCGTATTTATATTTATGTTTACGACCTCCTAGATTTATATCCTTTTCTATTTTCTTTAAATTATCTAAACCTTTGGTATAACTATATTTAGAATCATGTATTTCTGCTATAGATAATCCTCTAAAACAAGGATCATCGCTATTTTCAATATTATTTATTTCAGCAGGATTACCTCCTTCAATATTGTCACATTCTCTGTAAAATTCATCTAATGAATTTATATTAATATTTAAATTCAGTTTTTTCATTACGCTGCTGTTTTAAGTTCCATTGTTGAAGTAGAATTTGAAAAACGGTTACGTATAAATTCAATTGTTGAATCAACACTTTGTCTAGTTTTATTTTCTTCTACTTTTTGAATATATTGTTTTACTATATTCTTTTCGGTATCAGACCAGTTAATAATAAGCATATCTTTCCAGTCTGACATACCTACTTTTTTCATCTTTTCTGCTGCTTGAATCATACGAGTAGATGCAATACGGCGTAATGAATTTATTTTAATGCAGTCGCGTAGTAAATAAATATAATCTACTACTTCGTGATCAAATTGTGACTCATATTTAACAGAGTAATTTACTTCAATTATTGCTCCAGTAAAACGGTCAATTGTTGAAGCATCTAGTTGGTTATTAGCAACATACTGACGATCTGCTCCATTACCAAAAGTATTTGATGTAGCAATAATGATACATTCAGGATGTCGTAAAACAGTACCTGTAGTAGTCTCTATTTCACCGTTTGCCAATGCTGCATTAATAACCTGTGCTACAGATGGATCGAGCGCAGTCATCTCATCTATAAGGATTACTGACTTCTTAGCATAGAATTCAGCAAACTTAGTTGCTTCACGAGTAGGATATTTATATCCTATAAATTCTGTTGCAGAAGTACCAATACCACAAGAAATACATAAGTAAGGAATATCTAGTTCTTTAGCTGTATTACGAGCTATAGTTGATTTACCACAACCAGCTGGACCAACCATCCAGATGTTATTCATACCTGCTTTAATTAAACTTTTAAGCTTGTCTTCTGGTTCTAGTGAACTAAATGAGAATTGAATTTTCTTTAATTCTTCTTTTTCCTTTTCTTCTTCCTCTTTCTTTTTAAATTCTTCTTCTAATTTGTTAAGCAATTCTTTGATTTCTGTTTTACTTCCAAATTGTTTTAGTGCGTTTTTCTCTATTTTTTTCTTCTTTTTGAGATCTGCTATATTAGCTATTTTAATAGCTCCACTACATACTTTGTACTCTTGTCCAGTACAATTTGTCATAGTATATTCTCTGGATTGTCCTTTCTTTCCTTTTACTTCTGAAGTTAATATTAAGAAAATACCTTGCTGTGCTTGTTGTTTTCCTTTAGGATTGTTATATTTTATACTACCATAAAATCTATTTCCAGGTTTTAAATCATGAACATTTGTGTTACTATTAACTAAAATATTATTTTCAGGTGTATTATCTTCTTGATTTTCAATCTGTTTATCATGCTCTGTAGCTTCAGATACTTCAGTATCTTGAGTTTCCGTATTTGCATCTACAGGATCTTTTAATTTTTGCTCTTTCGCACTAGACTTTGCAGGTTGATCTTTTTCTATATCTTGAATATGTTCTATTTCTACCATGATGATTTATTTTAATGATTAAAAAAGAATAAGGGTAGCTTTTACACTACCCTTATTTATTAATAATGATCTACTTTATATTAAAACGGCAGATCATCTGTTTTATCTGTAAAAGCTTGTGTATTAGTAGTAGATGAAGTTGTACTAAACGGATTATCGTTTTTTACTTCTTTATCAGCTACAACAGGCTTTGTAAATTGGTCAATATTTAGCATAGCAATAGAAGATGATTTACCTTCTGGTAATTCCATAGGTTCAATAAAAGTATACTTAGCATAATTAGGTAAAGTAGTATATCCTTTATCATTGTATACTATTTTCGCTCTAAGTTTTTTACTCTTATCTACTTTGTTCAGCATATCAGTAATCCACTGAGCAAACTGTTCAAAGCTTTCTCCATTAAAGTCAAGCTCTTCATCTTTATAGTAACAGTTAAGTATCTGCAACATACGAGAATACTGCTTATCCATTTTTGTCTGGAGTTGTTCTTCTGTAGTTACAAACCCACCAAGTGTAGGTTTCCACTCTGTATGGGTTAATGTTGCTCCATCTTTCTCAAAAACAATTTCTAAGAATTGATTACCATTCGGAGAAACTTCTGTTTTTACACTCTTCAATACTACATTTTCAATAATACCAGCGGGAATATACTTAATATCACTTTTGCTAATACTTGCTGCACGTTCTTTACTATATGTCATAATTTCAATATTTTTAAGTTTTTAAATCAGGCTGCACACTCGTCTAAATAAATCTTATCCCAGTGAACATTAATAACATTATTTTCATCGCTTTCTGCGATAACTATCTTCTTACCTCGTAAGTGAGGAGCTCTAGCCTCTCTTACTGAATTATCCCCACCTTCAAAAGATATAATAGTTTCATTCTTTTTGCGATAGACATAACCAACAGCATCTGCTTCACCACATACTATATCACCCAGTTTTCCTACTAAATCTAGTGCCATTTCTGATAATTCTTCTCCTTCTTTATTAATCATCTTTTCTTTAGTATGACCAATAAGAATAAAATTATCACATAGATTACGAAACATATCTATTACTTTTCTAACTGCCATGCGAAGATACATATATCCACTACCATTTGGTAATGTACGTATATCATCTCCATTATAGGATTTACCCATTGGAGTTTGACGATCTTTATATTCTATATAAGACGCAACTCTTATATACGTTCTCTTATGAACTGCTGCATATCACTATGCAGAATAGACTATATCATTTCCTTTTACCTTAAGCGGCATTCAGGAATTCCCCATTTCCATCTGCATTAGCTTCAGATGTACTCTCTTTCGAGATAGTCGTTGAACTTTCATTATGAAAATTATGATAAATTTGTTCTATCTTTTGTAAAAATAAATCTTTATCGAATTTATTCTTCATGATATTACAATATTTACAACAAGGAACACAATTATCTACTGTATAATCTTTTTTAGAATCTATTCTATCTATACCAAATGCATTTTCACATCCGCAATAATAACATTTACTATCTAGTAAATCTTTCATTTGTTCATCCGAAAGTTCTATTTTATACTTTCTAGATTTTGCGTTACTTCTAATACTATTTATTTTATTTCTATAATGTTTTGTATTAGATATTTGGTATTTCTTTTCTGCCGTTTCTTTTTGACGGTCAATTACACAATGTGAACAAGATACAGGTTTATACGTACTATTTCGTGACAGTCTATCTGCTCTAATTACTGTATATTTACCGCATCTATTGCATTTACATTTAAAGTAACTTCTTTTACTTTGTTTTTCCTTATCGTAAGTTTCATGATCTAATTCAATTACTGTTAAACAGCCAACTGTAAGACCTATGTATTTATCAAGTGTTTCTTTTTTCATAACGCTTAGCTTCTGATTGTTTTACCATTTAGTATTTAAAACGTGTATAATGGTAAAATGTTCCAGAAATTAAAGGAATTTTTCAATATACATTTCTGTATAAGGCTGCATAAATTCACAGGACTTTTGCGTATCCTAGACACATTTCTTCTAATCTAGTAGCATTATCTATAGCAATATATTTGTAAGGTTTGTTACCAGTTTTAGCTGCTTCTTCACCAATTGCTCTAGATATATTACCTAAGTCTTCAATAGTACGAGCTTGAATAGAGAGAGCTTCTAGAAATTCTGAACCTCCCTCTAAGTCTATAATAAGACAGTTATCAAGCTTTGATAATAAAGTAGTTTTACCTGATTTAGGTCGACCAAACAAGATTAAAAATCTTGGATTGTTAACCTTTGGTTTGTTTTTTTCTTTTGGTAGTATTAACATATTAAAAATAGGTTAACATTTTACCTGTGAGATTCTGAAATTATCTGACAAAAATTGAAATTTTACACAATGTAAAGTTGTTGTTATTCATTATTAATGATATTATTAACAGTAGTACTATTACTAATATTAATAATAACATTTACTATATTATTTTTATCTGCTTTACGATAGTTATTCAAAAACAGACTGGGATTATCAATAGGAATGATTGTATAACCAATCTGAATAAACTTCTGGTAAATACGTACAGGTTGACCCATGTAAGTAAAATCGTAACCACGATCTTCTTCATAGTCTTCCATGATCTTAGCATATTCTGCTAATCGTTTCAATGCTAAATCAAATTCTGAAATAGCATCATATTGACGCAACTTAAATGCTCGATTTGCGAACGGACATGTAAGTGAATTATCATATGAACATGTCGGTCGATAATATTTTTTATTGAATGCAGAGAAATGTGCATTTCGGTTGCATCCAAAACATAGCAAGTCTTCAGGACCTGCATATGATATACTGTATTCCGGATCTTCCGGAGTGTGAATTCCATACCATTTAGCAAACGGTAAGCGGTTTTTAACTTCGTTTAATATACGATTTTTCAAAGAACCCTGAGGGTCAATATTTTGTTTCGGAAGTTTAATTGTAAAACCTTTCATAATCAGCCTTTTTTAATTTGTTTAAATACTACTTTTTGTTCTTCAGCACTTGCAGTATTTGTTTCAATTAGATTGCCATATTGAAGTTCGTTTTCAAATTCTAATATACATGGTTCACCATCTCTTACTTTTAAGAAATGCATATAAACCTTATTTCTTACAGGTAGACGACGTACTCCATATATAGCTAGCAGTTGTATTAACGGTAAGCTCTTTATCTTACCCTCTACGTCTTTATTTATTCACGTAGCTTAGACTATTTCTTAATATAACTTAATATGTTCTTAGAGAAATTTGTTAATTCTTCTTCAGTTGCTTTATTTTTCATAATATTTGCTAATCTAGATATAATTGCAACATTTCCTTTAATATAACCTTTTGAATTATCAATTCTATCAATCGAATAAGTATATGATTTATCATGTAATATAAAAGGTTTATTTAAAATAGGACACAATGCGGGAATATTTATATCTTTAATTGTTATAGCGAATTCTATTCCTATTTTTTTAGCATGTTGTTTTGCATGTCGCAATAATATTACTTTAGTATGATAATCCATATCGTGTTTGAACTTATCTAAATGAATCATTATATCTTTAGCAACTTGATCTGTATATCTTCTCCGTCTATAAAAATGGTATAATCTACTTTCTTCACATCTACATTTTTTACAATCAGATCTTAAATTATTTTTTTCTGTTTTACTGTGATTCCATCTTTTTTCAAACTCTTCTACTGGTTTGTATTTACCACACTTACAACATTTAAAATAATATATACCATTTTCAAGTTTTATATCTCTATTTTTACCAATACTGTAGGTAAAATTATCTATAGTTAGTTCCATATTTAATTTATAATTTATATTTATATATGGAACGCTATAATTACATTTAAGTTATATTTCCCGCTTTCGTGGTAGAATTATTAGCATAGCTTTTAATAGCGTTAGCTTCACTACTAGTCGTTAGACACTATTATAATATTTCTATTATAACTTGGTACGGCGTTGGCTATATCTAGCTCGTTCACCGTTTAACGGAATTTAGACTGAACCTAACTTATCAATTCAGTATCTCTGGTCTATGAACAGCAATAACAAAATCACTAGCTTGAAATATTGCATCAGATGCTGATAAATCACTTCTCATTGGGAAGTGAGTACTTGGATTATTAATTCTATCAGGACTTTCAATATTACGATTCATCTGTGAAAGCTGTATTATACTAGTGTTAGAAAGTTTTTTCTTCTGTATAAACATTTTCTGTAAATCGACTATTGTACTTCTTTCTCCACCTTCTCCATTTACTAGAAGAACGTGGTCTAATACTACTATTAGCCAACGACCGTTAGCTACAGTATTATGAAAGTAATCTATAGTATTACCTATTTCTTCTACATTACACACTTTATCAACAAAGTATATATTGTATTTCTTAATGGTTTCAGCTGCCGATTCAGCTCTTAATAAGTCTTCATCGCTAAGTGTTTCTACTGAACTATATAATTCAGATACAGTTTTCTTAGTTTTATTACTTATTATACGACCAACGTTTCTGTAGTCTACCATCTCTAAACTAAAGTATAATACTACGATATCCTGATTAGGATTAAGATCAATTAAATCCATTATTAATGAATTTGCAACGGAGCTCTTTCCACTACCTGATATACCAGCTATAGTAAATATCATATTTGGTTCAATTCCGCCAGTAGCTTTATTGAATTTATCCCATCTAGTTTTTAAGGATACTATACTATGATTTTTTCTAGCTTTAATGTAGTTTATGGATTTATTTGCTACCTGAGATATTGACTCAAAAGGTAGTATTTTAATGGCATTCTGTTCCGTATTCTCCATAACTTACAGGTGTTTCAGATTCATAACTCATTTGCTCTTCAATAACCTCCCACTCATGTTGAGTGAGCCATTTCCACATCGTCTTCATATAACCTATTTTACCAGTTATCATTTTGTTTTCAATTTCATATTGAAGACATTGAAGAAGGTGTTCATGCATTGCTCTAGATTTACCTACGATACGATTATATTCTTTACGACACTTATTTATATTAGCTCGTAAAAAACCTTTAGTACCATCTGGTCTTATAACATACACTGGAAATACTTCATAGAACTCATCAAACCATGTCTTATCTTGTTTTACACTTGATAATAGTTTTTCTGTAGGACTATAAATTTTATTATCCCCTGAAGTAGTAAAGGAGATAAGGTCATTGTCGATTAACTCTTGTATGTCGTTTTCACTTATTCGGCTGAGAAACTTGTGAACGTCTTGATTATTACTTTGATTATCATTCAATACAAGGGTTAAAAATACTAACTGATTAATTGATATTTCTCCAAAAATATCTAATAATGTTGTATCTAATTCTAGTATCATAATATAGTACTTTATGAACCAGTCTCTTGATACAATATGATAAAAATCTGTTAAAACAGACTTAGTTGTTTTGTTTTTAAGGTTGCTATTATTTTATTAGCTTCTGTTATATAATAATTATAATTTATTTTAGGATCATCTTTTAAATCATCAAAATTGTTTAGTAAAGTAATACCAGATGCTGTTAACATATTCTGATATTTCTTTATTCCATTTTCAATTTTCCATTTGTATAAAAAATATCCATTTGTTGATGCATAAAATCTATTTGTTCTTTGTTGTTTTATACCATTGTATTCAACTGTCCATTGTTTACCTGTTTTTTCAGATATTAAAAATTTAGTAATATCTTTAATAGTTGGAATAAAGTTTTGTGGTTTTATTCCTTCAAGAAAGAATTTTTCTACAGCTAATGGTATAATTGTAGGAGTTAACCCTTTTCCTAAAATAGTTTTAGTTAAAAATGTTCCTTTTTCTTTTATACCATCTTTTTGTTTACCAAAATAATCATTTACAGTTAATTGGTAAAAACATTCAAATTCTTCAGTTTCAAATGTTAATTTACTTATTTTTTCAAAGTCTTTAATAACTTGCTGTAGTTCGTTGTATTTAGCCTTTTTAATGCTATATAAGACACCATCTGTATTTACTTGGTAAACAGTAGCTCCTAATTCTAAAAGTCTTTCACAGAGCATTAAAAGTAGTAATTGACCATTTATTCTTATTTGTGAAACTGCGAATGGGGAATATAACCAACTATATTCGTTTTGATAATTACCTGTAACAGAATTTAGAGTTAATTTTTTTGTATCAGCTTCTAATTTTCTTTTAGCTTTTTTAGCAGCTATTCTTTCTGTATATACTTTAGTATATATATCTAAAAATACTTCTTTCTTTAAATGTGGTGGAACAAAACCATATTGAATAATTAAACTTGGATATAGTGAATTTGCGTCACTATCTAATAATAATTCATCTTCTTTTGGAATTATTATTTCAGGTTGATTTATACTATGTATACCACCAACTCCAATAGATATTTCTAAATTATTTAATAAGAATTTTTTATTCCAACCGTTTCTACCTGGTGAAATAGTTAAACTTTTCATTTCGGTTAATAAATTTTGAAGTACTGTATTTTTGAATTTGATATTAGGAAGTATTACATCTTTTAATGATATAAAATCCATTGGACTACGTAGTTCTTCTAATTGTTTTTTATCAATTCCTGTTTTAGATATATATTCTTTTTGAAGTATATCTACTCCAATACCTACTCCATCTTTTGAAAGACAGTTTATGTGATAATTATCTTCAATATTTATTCGTAATTGGATATCTTTTTCACATTGTTTGAGTAATTCATAAGTAGATAATACATCGTTTATATTATAATTAACCATATTATCTATTTCTTGTAATGCTAATGGAGATTGCCAATCACAGTTAAATTCTTGAACATTTTTATACATCATTGTTACTTGCATTTCTTTTAAAGAAACTCGTAATGCTTTACTATATAACATAGTAAGTAAATCTAATGTTAGAAAGTTTTTAGCATATTTCCAACGTTTCCAACTATCAATATTATCTTTGTCTTGTGTAATAATATTTGATAAATTGAATATAGATTTACATATTTTACTATACGTATACTTAGAATTAGAGAAAAACTCAATGCAATAATTTATTATAGGGTTATCATAATGGGTATTATTATAACCTGCAAAGTATGCGTCTTCTGTAATAAATAATTTACACATATCTTCAATATTGTTTTTTCTTTCAGAACATTCATATTTTATTAATTCTTCTGTTTCAGTATTTAATAAAGTACAATGAAATACATTCTGAAAAACTTCAATATCATAGATATATACTGTTTTTCCTCTTATCTTCATAGCGTATAAATTTGTAGTGATTCTGCTCAGACTCGAACTGAGATTTAAATTTTAGAAGAATTTTGTTCTATCCCTTGAACTACAGAATCTAGAGGCAGGATTCTTTATAGACTATCCTGCTAAAAGTCTCTTCGCTCTACGCTGCTTGCTTTATCTCTGGCAAATGTTTAGCAAAGCATTTCTTTTCTAAAGTTGCTCTATCTACTATTGTAATAGATTCATAATTACTATACTTATCAGATAACTTTGTATTTAGTTTAGTAACTACTTCGGTAAGTTGTTCAATAGGTAGATTAGAGTAGCTTGTTTTAAACTCTTTATCGTTTGTAGTAGCTATAACTACTTTATACGGTCTTTGTTCTAAATACTGTAGCTTCTTAGACATCTTGAACTCTGCAAGTTGTTTAGCTACTTTCTTAATTTTCTCTTCATGAGCTGCTTTATAAGCTTGTTGTTTAGCAATACGTTCTGCTTTATTGCTACCATATAGATTCTGTACCAATTCTTTATGGTAACCAGAATAAGGACGTTCTTCTAATAACTGTTTTTTATCCTTTTTATCAGATACCTGTGTAGGTTTCTTAGGAATACTAGCTATGCCTTTTTTAGTTTCATGATACTCCTTTCGTGCATTAGTAGCTTCAGGAGTCCACTTATAAGTATATATTTCTCTACTTACTATTTTATCATGACGGCGAGTAGTTGTATATTCTTTTGTCATAGGTTTAATTTTTTCTGACAAAGATATTCCTTTACTACACATTGCTTTATAATCTGAGGATTTAGTTAATCCATAACGTTTTTGTAAGTTTTGCTGATATTTAGCATTTTTCTTATTTCTAGTTTCTTGATTCATAATAATTTGATATTTAAAAATTAATGACTAAGGGAGCTAAGTAGATTAATGTTTTAAAGTTTCCCGTGCGTACTCCTTCTACCGCTCCCAATTAATTTATAGAAAGAAGTATAGTCAGTTTAGCTGTGCAAGCACCCTGCCATCCCTGACACATCTATGTCGTTCTGAATTGTATTCAGTTATACTTCTTTCTGTATTTTTTTAAGCTGCTAAACACATAGGAGCAGCAGAATCATCAAAATCCGTTTCTTCATTGAACTTAGTAAGTTTCTCTTTTAATTTCAGAATCTCTAAATCGAGTTCTTTTATTCGTGCTTTAACCCAGTTTGAAGTTAAAACTTCAGTCTTATTCAGAGCTTTTTTACCTTTCTTAGATTTAAGAACAGGATTCAAAGTTCGTATACGACTAAGATGTACTTTCATTTCTTGCAATTCACATAATTTAAATACATCTAATTGATTACAATCAACAGGTAAATCACTGAATTTCTTCAATCCCATATTAATACATAGTATCTTTAATTTAACTATTACTCGTTCATCTGTAAGACCTTTAATAGTTTCATAAAGTTCTTTCAAATCGTAAGTACGTTTATAGTTACGATTTACTACATTTTCAATAGAGATAATATTCCAATACTTAGTAATATCTGCTGATAGTTTATCACGTTTTTCAATAAAATTATTTGCTTTCATATATACTTGATTTTAATAATTTGACAATTAATTAATTATTTTTAGTATATTAGAAAGTCTACCTGTGTAGCTATTAAACTGATCAAGGTTTAATAACTTAAAATATCAGCTATCTTCACAGACCACTGATATACTACAAAAAATTAAGAATTAAGACAGGCAAGATCAAATTCTAGAGCCTCTGTCACATCTCGATATGGCATCCGATTCTTATTCTCTCGGCTTTCCAACACTTAGTTACCTTAGTAACATTATCAGAGGCAGTTTAGTAAGAGTATATACGAACCCAACCAAATGTATATACTCTTACTGGTTTTATGTTGTTTCAATTATTTTCTACTTAATACGAACCCAACCAAATGTATATATTCGATTATAAATCTCCTTCAACATGTAAATTAACGGGTATTCTTTCATACCCAAAGTCAATACAAGCATTAGCTATCCCAACCATTCTGCGACGCTTGCTATTACCCATATTTTTATCAAAGCCTGGGTCATCTTTTGTAATATCATAGGTCAATTTCAATGGACTGTTTTCATCAAGTAATGTACAATAATATAATAGTAACTCGATTACTTTCTCTTTTTCATCTTTCTTAAGTACTTTATCAATTGCTTCTGTCAGAAACCCAACCAAACCTGACTTATCACAATTGTTACTTTCTACACCTGTAATGATAAAAGCTATTCTTTGTACTAAACTAAAAAAGTCTATTACATAATAGGAATTAAACCACTTATTTACCCAACCATATTTGTGGCGTCCTATTAATATAGTTCCATCAGTTCCAACATTTATCTTTTTGCTTCCATCCATCAGCAAATTGTTTTGAATACGTGGATCTGACATAATTAGCTTTAACATTTGCAAGTGATATGAATCTATTGGCTTCTTATTTGTTGCCATAGTTTATATACTTAAGAATGATTACTCGTCAATGCTTTTATAGTAAGCTTCAGTATCGTCCTTAGTAATTTTGTTGATTTGTTCCAAAGAAGCACCTTGGTTTGCTAACTCATCAATAAAATTGTTAAGATCAGTTAAATTGCTTTGATTTAACTGAGTGACAACTTCAGTTACCATCTTCACATTCCAGAAGAAACTCCGCTCTCCTGTTGCTTCAAATTTTAGAATAGCGTCCTGAACATCCTTCGGACCAGCTTTCAGAATAGTATCTACATCAGCCCGTAAGTCAAATTGTAATTTTTCATCATTATTGAACATAATGACAATTTTGCCATTTGCTGTCCGCACGATATCCACGTTGAATAAATCAACAGTTTCAATCATATACTTTTTCATAGGATTTGCAAGTATTAGACCTGTCATATCGCCAGCTAGTTTCTTCTTGTAATTCAAATCCAAATTATCACTTACAGGAATAGCTAACCGCCGACCAACCAATGCCCGGCTATAAGCAATTACTTTAGTACGCAATGATGATACTTCTTGCTGAGTAAATCCTTCAGGATTCTTAAACACGCTTTCATAATTTTTATCCATAATTTTCTCCTTTCTTGATTCCGTAATTGATTTTACCTACGGAGTTAGTTAATACTATGTTTACTTAAAAAGTTGAGCTATAGAGTTCTTTATATAAGTAGTAGAGTGTCTTATATCTCTCGTTTAAAATTAAACTTCAAATGCTACTTTTGTATTCAAACAATATGAACTCTATAACGTAATTTTGCTAAGATTTGATATTAATCTGAAAAAAACTATAAAATAAGTCTTCATATTACTAATATTACTACTAGAACGTGATGTTATTACTTCACTCGGCATTCCCCGTAGGACTTTACTCATTAGACAGATGAGTCAGCCGTTCTTCATAAGATTATTAATACTAAACTAAAGAAATATGTAATTCGACATCTGAAAATCGAATGTTATGCTAGTTAATACCTAAAGAGGTACAACGGGACCCCAACGGTAGGAGATTTATACCCATCAAATAACATTATAACTGAAATTATCTGAAAATCGAATGTTATGCCAGTTCCTGATTATTTTAAGAGCCTAACAGTCACTATAGCGTGCTCTTTTTCCTGTTATAGTGAGGAGTACTGCATATGCTTTATAACTTACAAATGTTATAATTAGCTATCGGTAATGCTTCTACCGGTTTTATTACTGAGCTGTTTATGTTTCAAAACACCCACTCTATAGCCTTGTTAGTTTACTCTAACTGCTGCGTGTACTTACGACTTTGTTCTTATTCTGCACATAATTCTTAGGATTTCCACCTATCATCCTTTAATGTAAGGAATCAGCGTCACTTTACATATATTGTTGCGCAATATACTTTAGATGGTTCTAATGTCAGCAATTATATTGTACAGTCGAGGGTGGCTCGGATTTACTTTCGTCATCTTATCACTACTCGTCCTAAAACCTACCATTGAACTTCCTCATTAGTTAAGTTAAACATGTTAATTCTCTCGTAATAAAGACTTCCTAAATAGATTTACATTCTGTCACTTCCCGTTAAGACTACTATCTAGTGCAATACACAGATTTTTCTCCGATCTGCTTCGTGTCCGTCTTTTAATGTGTCCGCTTCTCTTCATCCCAGGAGTGGGGCGATGCTCACCTTCACATATACTCTTAAGGATAGAGTATCTCACCTTGTGCAAATTTGATAAAACTCCAGTTATGCTTCTGGATAAGAATAATTTAGTACTTCTAAACTTTATGTCTTCTGCTTAGTATTGAAATAGTGTTATTGCGCACTTCATCCGCTAGTTATCTTTATATTCCTGTTGCAAAGCACTCTAGGTTTATACTCAGACAAGATAACAACTGAGTTTGTTATAATATTACTTGAACTCACATACTCCTCATTTCCTGAAGAGGTCCGTTGCAGGATTCCTTATTTATTAATATTGGATCATTGCTACTCAGCCAAAAGGCACACAATCTACTACTCACTTCGTCACTCTATCCCTCTATACTGGAATGTATAGTAATACAAGCTTAGGATTAGCTATGTACTGATTAACATAACATTATGTATAGGTTTAGACCTAATCCAGATAATCTATCAATATTTTTTTCAATAAGTAGTGCTATAATATTATAACTAAGTACCTTCATATATACTGTCTCTAAACTTATTAAGTTACAATATAACTGTTTAGATAAATATAGAACACTATACTGACATTTTTATACGATCTATGTCGTAAAGGGGAGTTTGGAGCTACCCTAGAGCGTTATATGCTCGATAATGTTCAGCACGTGGTCTTGGACACCACGATTTGTTGGGCATCATCGTGTTTATTACTCCTTCTTGATTCAAACTATGATAAGTCTGCGAGTAACTTAAGAGGATTTCGTTCCCCTTGTACGGTTCGATTTTGTAAGCTGCTCCTTACTAATCGCGTCTTCTGTATTCTATCTCCAAACGGTTCTCATAGATACAATAGGGTTGTACACGCTCTCCCTATTTCTTGTTATCTTTTCAGTCTATAGATAGTATATAGACATAACAAGTTATTATACTTTCAGTAATAGTCTATAGTTGTAGCTATACCCTATTCCTACTAATATTCTGTACTATCGTGTTTAAAAGTAATTTCACCATTTACTTTTTATATCCTTTGATTTAGGTATCTCTGGATTACACCATTGTAGCTCTATAACCGCATTGGCTGTTCTAGTTGCGACTCAGATTTATCTTCTCTGATTGTTGTTGTTTCAGTCTTTGGAGAATATCCGTACAAGTGGTTTTATTCTCTTTAACTGATGGCAGTTCTCTTACCTTAATGTATTTAGGTACTTCCTTCTCTACAACAGAAGTTAGATAGATAATACTGTCTTTCTTTTTGATTTCAACATTGATATTTTGTTCTGGGTTGCTTTGTCCATTTAATTTTACAGCGTTATTGTTCAAATTAATATCAATATTAAAGTCTTTTGCCCGAGGTACATCTGTGAACTTCGGAATCACATACTCATGTGCGGTGGCAGTATTCGTATAGTTAGTTACAAATCCTACATATCCACCGAAAGCTAGCATTGCTAGCGTAAACAAAACTGTTGGTTTCTTATTCATTTTGATAATGCGTTAATTGTTACTTTTTAGTAGCATACGCAGATTTCTCAATATAGAAAGTAAGGGGATTTAAAGAAGTTGATGTATACAAGCCAGATACTTTCTGCATTACTTGTTTCAACATCTTATCATTCATTTCTGCTCCATAAGCAATACGCATATTGTTTACAGTCTTTATTGCTGAAATGTGTTTACCTTTAAGATTCAAACCCTTGATTTCTGGATATACAAGTTTGTCTTCATCTTTACCTTCGTTATTAGCAGAAGTAATAATACGATTGATCAGATCGTCATTAGTTCCACTAATTAATTGAGAATACCGTTTTGCTTCTTCTTCGTAGTTATTGTTTTTTGCAGTTTCATCAGTAATCTTCTTAGCTAAGAATACTTTCACAACATTAGCAACTTGCGCATCGTTGTATGTTGTTAATTGGTTCTTAAGCCAAGCATGAGATGCTAAAACTGACAAATTACCAGTTAAATTACCCCAAATAGCATTCGCACAACCTTCAAGCAATGTAGCGTTTCGTCCTGCTTCCTTCATCTTAAGTAATACAGTTGCTAATACTTGTGCTGGTTCTGCATCTTTATCAAGATTATAGGCAGACCGTGCAAACTCAATTATGTTTGTTATGTTCTTACCTATTCCTCCTGATTTTTGTTTGTGCCGCATGTTCATAATAGTGCACATTGCAGCTATTTTTTGTTCGTCAGTAACGCATTCTTCAGGTTTCGGAATACTCTGACTTTCAGGAGCTTTAGCATCTTGCTCTAAAGCTTTCTGCATTTCAGGATTTGTTTTTGCGACAGCATCTTTGAAGTTAATCTCAAGCTGTCCATCTGATGTCTTACTAGGAAGTAAATTAACACCGAGGAACAAAGAAGCTGTATCATTTAAGTAATTAAACATTTCTTCGTTCACAGCAAAACCTTGTTCTTTTGCATCATTCTTGAACTGGTTATTCCACTTCTGAATCAATACAAACATCATAAGGTCTGCTTGTTTTCCTGTTGCTTGATACATTGCCCGATCGTCTTTAATCTCTTCACGACGCTTCAGAATTGCATTCATCAAATCTACTGAGTGATTTGCATCAATTCTGTCACTGTTCTGAGTTACAACGTTAGGTACAGGAGAGTTGCTTGTTTTGATAGTTGGAGTACTAGCTAAATCAATTTCTTCAGCTTCTACTTCTTCTATCTTCTCCTTCTTTGACTTCTGCTGTTTAGGCTTTTTGTCAACTGGTTCTGGTTTAGGATCTTCCTTCTTTGGCTCTTCTGCTGGTTTAGCTTCAGGAGTCTTAGCAGGAATAGGATTTTTAATTCCTTCTTTGATCCGTTTTACATCAATACCGTCTCCTTTCTTTATATTTGAAACTGGGAAAAGTACACTTGTAGTTTCACTAGTTTCATTGTTTTTCCAGTCAGCTTTGATATTCTCAATGCCTTTACTGTCTTTCTCAATTTTGAGAGAAAGTAAACTCATATACGGTGATTTTGTACACAACATATGAGTTTCATATGCTGTTTTACCAGTAGGAGTCTGATAAATACCGCCTTTCTTCTTTTCTTCGGCAGGTTTTTCTTCAACTTTCTTTTCCTCTGGTTTAGGATCTTCTACTTTTGTTTCTTCCACTTTAGCTTTAGATTCTACGGCTTCTTTAGCCTTCTTTAAAGCTTCTAAATTTCTTGCTGCTTTTGCACTTGGAGTCTTTCCACCTTTATTTCTTTTTGCCATATTGATTATGTTTTAAATAAATTAATAACTTAACAATTAATACACTTAAATTATGAAATTAAGTACAGTCAACTGTCATCTTCTATCTCTGCATTGTTAGGCATGGTAGGTATATCTTCTCTATCAGTTGTTACTAACGTCTCACCTCCGTCTTCCTGACCCATTTCATAAGATTGGTTATCTACTGTCCCTACAAAAGCAGTAGAACCTTGAGATGTGGGATTAGGAGCCATAGTAACAACTAACTCTTGAGAAGGAGTATCTGAGGTATTTGCAACTACCTTTTTTACTCCAGTACCTACAACAAAGCCTAGTAAAAGTACGCATACTAAGAATACGTACAAACTAGCACTTTTACACATTCTAGAAATGATAAAAGATGCTAATGCTCCTAAAAGGAGTAAACAAAAACTAGTCATATTGTTGAAAGTATTTGTTAATAATCTGTTTTCTGTTTAAGTTTTTGTCTTGCTTTGTTTAAATCACCTTTTACAGCTAATTCATTCATTGCAAGCTTACTGGCTATCTCTTTATAAGACATACCATCTATACGAGCATTAATTAAATCTCTATATTTCTTCTTAAGAGTAGGTATAGCTTGTAAGACTATATCTAACTTCTCTTTTAGAATTAAGTCTTCTTCAGGACTTCTTTCTAAAGCAGATAGTTGAATTGGATTTTCATCTTCATCAACATAGTTATTTAATTGCTCTTTTTTGTTTCTACGTATATAGTCTATTGATGCATTAACAGCAATAGTTTTTAACCACATATTAAATGAAATATGTTGAGTATACATAGATAATTTCTCATAAGCTTTAGTAAATACTACTGATGTTAAATCATCAGCAACATCTGTATTCTTAACTACACCCATAATAGTGTACCAAATATCAGTTTTATACTTATAGTATAACTTACTAAATGCTTTTTGAGAACCTTGTTTAGCTTGCTCCACTAGATCTATTATTTCTTGTGTCATATAGCTAAATTTTAGTGGATTGTAGTTAACCCAATAACTACAATCCTTAAATTCAGAAGGGAAGTTTTATAATTTCTTTGCAATAATAATTATTTACTGCTAGACATCTTTTGTAGAATACATCTGAGATATGTTCTCTCCATTCTTCTTTCTCTTCTTCATTGAGAGGATATGCCATTTTCAATGACATATTAATAGCAATCCTTACTCTTACTAATCTAGTCTGAAGACTTAATATTTTATCTTCTAATAGATTGTTAAGAATATCCATCCACAGTCTTCTATTTATCCACTTATTGATACTTAGACAAGTGTTACTAGTAACTATCTTAGATTTTAAATTAGGTGGTATATTTGCCCAATCATCCAATACACTATCTGCATATCCTAATACTTTAGTATCAAAATTTGCAGAAGATATAATCTTGTCTAAAGTAAACCTATAAGGTTCCTCTAATTCAGCATTGAGTGCTTCAATAAGTCTCTTAAAATCGCTCATTATGGTTCTCTGTTAAGTGCTTTACAAATTACAGTAAATACATAGTTAGCTTGAGACATTTTTAGGCTGTATTTCTTCTTTAAATGCAGTCTAGTTCTTACTTTAGCTTGTTCTATACCATATAATGGTAAAGTTGATTTATAGTAAGCAATACCTTCTTCGATGATTTTATCTTTTTTAGAATCTTCTCCTAAGCCTTCTAGAGTCTGTAAATCACCAATACCTACATTATCAACTACTTCAGTAATAGATGGTAATGCAAATGTATACTTTTCAGGATACATCATAATATCTACTACTTCAGGACTGTCTTTAGTAAGATCTTTAGCTTTACCATTCTGTTTAAAGTAATTAAGATCAATTGCACCTACTACTTCTAATAATGGTTCTACTCCACTTAAAAGGAGTAATACATTAGTTTCTGGACCTTGTGCGATCCACATACCTGCTTTTAACATAATCCTTTTGTTTTAAGTATTTTGATAAATTCGTTTTTGAATCTTTTTACTACAACTGCTGCATCCATTGGACTAATATTGAATTCAGAAGCTACTTTCTTTCTAAATTCCATCTCTCCACTGCATTGTTGCATTACTTCTTGTAGTTTTTCTCGCTCTCCTGGTTCAGTCCAGCGAACATATTGAACAATTTCCATGTTAATTCATTTGATGTTCAAGATCTTTAATTTTATTATAAATGCCTACCCAATATAACAAGCCTTCTTTACTCTTTTCAGCTTGAAACATTTCATAGATTTTGCATCTATTGTATCCGACTGTAATGTTATGTACACCACGTCGCCAACCTCTACCTCCCTTCATTACTGATGGAGTTGATTCATATACATACTCAATGAACGCAGTAAGTTTACGTTCTCTTGTAAGAACAATTTCCCAAGTCTTAGGTAATTTATTCCTAATAAAACCTCTTAAGCCTTTTTTACTCATGTTTATATTTGAATATTTTTGTATTACGTCCAAAGTCAAACTTAATTAAACAGATTTTATTTTTAATAGTTGCTCTATTAAGTTCTATTTTAACTTTATCTATAAAATTATTAAGATAATATATGTCGTTAATATACCATGCGACTATCTCATAATAGTTTCTTTCATCATTACTACTAATCCATGCTTTTGCATAATAATCACGCATACTATATGATGATTGATTTTTATATACTAATAATAATACACGAAGTTCTTTCTGTATAGTATCTAAGATTTCTGCTTGAGTATTGAATTCTTTTTCTTTACCCTTTTTATGCCGACCACGATTCATAAGTAGTTTCTTTAATTGAAGACTGAAGTCTTTCTATAGCTGTCAATAGAGTATCTATTCTTATTATTACTTCTGTATCCTTGACAAAGTATTTAATATGTTTTAGATTAGTAATCATACCTGCTAAAAGCATAAGAGATAGGTTTCTTCTACTTGCCTTTAATTGATTTAAAGTCTTTTTCATCTACAAAATGTTTTTAAGTATTGTTCATAATGTTTCTTTTCATTTATTGAAGCTAAAGCATCTAATTGATTATAATTCTTTTTAGTTAAAGTAAAATCATAATCTAATAAAGCTTCTTTTAGACTATGAAATGCATTATAATCAAACAAATCTTGATCAGTTATCTTAATTTGTTCAATGAGACCTGTTTCAAATATTGCTAACAGTCTTAAAGTATATTTATTATTACTTTTAACTGCTAGTCACAATCCTTTTTCATTTTTACTATAATCTAAAGGAATAATTGATACTTTGTTATAATCTATTTTCATACTCTAAAATTTAATATATTTGTTTACGGAGCGGGACTCGAACCCGCACTCTTCAGTATTGTCTACTTGTGTCTATCCATTTGCACGATCCGTAACCTGCTTTTTACGACATTAGCTTAGCCGTTGACTTAACGTATCACGCTGCGATACGAGTATAGTCTGTTACAAAAGATTTGTCATTTCTGACGTTATTGACCTATTCATTACTGTTTCTGCCAATCAATACATACATACCCCCTTATTATTATTCTATAGTGGAGGTAGAGTCGGCGAAGACTCGTCTTGCTCAGGCATATAATGACCTAACAGTCAATAGTAGCATAGAGAACGATCAAGCTCTCTATACTTAATAAGGTAATTCTAAAGTAATAGTACATACCGTTGATTATGAGCATAAAAGCATTAAATCTAGTATATAATAGCATAAAGCTGCTATTACTTTAGAATTTATAGTCTTTGACAGAATACATATTATACCAAGTGCTCATCTAGCAAGCTAGAGACTCGATTGAAATATAGACATAAAGTACTATATGTATATGTATTTTGATATACTTACTGTTTTTCGTCTATGAGACTATCCTTTATTTATTAGCATAAAAGCATTTAAATAAAGAATGATCTATTTATAGCACATGATCAGTAGGCATAATATCCTATTACTAGCATAAAAGCATTGAATAGAACTGTCAATTCAGTTCATGTTGCCCTGAACTCCTCAATGCGACAATGCGACTTATATAGTTTGCAGGGTTCACATTTATTCTATTTAGCATAAAAGCATTTAGAATTTGGATGTTGATTAAAGATAGATATTTTCGTATCTTGAACCAAAGATTTCTTCTTTCGCTTTTGCGATAGCTTCGTCTTTCTTATCTGTAAGTTCTGAGTACTTTTTGTCCCAAGCTTTGTAATCACCAGTAGCTTCAAATTCAGCTTGAGCTTTCTTCAGTTCTTCAGAAAAGTCCTTCATAATGTTCTTATGTTTTGATGCAAAGCGTCCGTTTCTTTCAGCTTTAGAAACAGCTTTGTCACATTCTTTGATTCTACGTTTTACTTCCATAGAATCACGTTCTAACTGTTCTTGTTGTATCTGTTTCTTAGCTTCTGCAACTGCTGCCGCTTCAACTTTACCGTCTTTTTCTTCTTGAGCTTTCATTCCAGCTTCAAAGTTGTATGCTCCATCAGTTGCTTTGTCACGTAACATTGCTATACCTAACACAATTGCTGTTAAATTCATAAAATTCTTCATAATTTTTGATTTTTTTAATTGTTAATAATTGATTTATTTAAGTGAATGAATTAATCTTAAAAAGTATCTAATAAGCTTCTGCGATAGATTTCATCTCTTTCTTCTTTGATATCTATTTGCATTTTAATGATAATACTTATTAGTTCTTCTTTTGTTTTCTTTTTTAATTCTTTTTTTGTCCACATAATAGTAAAGAAATAGAAAGTTATACTATCTATTCGTACGCCTTATTTGATAGCTAGCCCTTTTCCTTCTCCTGACCTTAAATAAGGTTGACCGTTGTATAGTCCGTAGGTATTAATCACCTTTAGGGGTCTGGCGTTATAACCTTCTGTGTTGATTGGATTCTATCATAACTACTTAATTAGTAATTCTTAGTTAAACAATAGCTCTTTCCCTTTTATACGGTTGCATTTTAGAATGTCTAACTCTCTTTTTAGACTGATATTCAGCTGCTTTTCCTGATTGCTTAGAACCTGGAAAATGAGATTCTTTATAGGTCTTTCCCATAGCTTATAACACTCTAATAGCCTGCATTAAAAGATCAAAGATATAAGCACATCCTTTTTTATTAAGATATGCAATTGTAACCTCTTTTTCGTCCAACATCATTTCAATTTGAGTTCTAGTTAATTTACCATCTTCAATCAATTTCCAGAAATTAGCATTGATTGCAGCAATATTCATTAAACCAGCAGCAGTACATACTGTAATAACATCTTTTAAGACAGCTTCTATTGCTTGTATATTTGAAGTACTGGTGGCAAATTTACTTGTTTCAAGTATTTCTGTATGTACTTCTTGTAGACCAAGTTTTTTAGCCATAAGAGCTACAGCTGTTACAATACTCTCCTGATTAATTGATGCAGGAATTCCAATAATTACAAAGTTTAAAGATTTCATTTGATATGAATTTAAAGTTGTTTATAAATTTCTTGACTATAATACTTACCGCATCTTTCACAGTAAGTTCTTTTAGTAATAGGAATATTTAATTCATTGTTATTAGGCTCATTTTTCCATTTGTGCCCATGAATTAAACATTGTGAACGTAATGCAACTTCTTTCTGCCGTTTAGGATTATCTAATAATTCTAATTCAGCAAGTCGCTTGATGTTACTATGATAGGCTTTTAGCCTTCTGTAACTACTGATTTTCAGTTTGATTTTCTTAAAAATATTCATTCTTTCATATTTAATAGTTTTAATTATACAACATTTTGAGGACGTCTAGCTGCAACTAGATGGTTTTATCAATCTTAATTATATATTAACACACATTTTTACTATACGCTTACAGTAAATGAAGAAATTAATACGTAATTTATACAACATATTGCAGTATATTGCAGGCTTGACGATTCACATCGTTGTTCGGCTTCTACACCAATACAGCTTAATTGAAATACTAATTAAAAATGACTCTCACTTAGTTTTAACTCATAAGCAGATATAGCTGTCAAACTAATCTTATTGGAGTACATGGTTTTAACGTCTGCACTAATACTAATCTCCTCCACCTACCTTCAAACGGCATTTGAACTACTGTTCTCCTGTCATCTGACCCGATTAGATATAAGCCCCACATGTTTGTCACTGATTCTCACAGTAAGGAGGCAGCTGCATCTATTCTCACGAACCAATACAGCTTTGTCTGATTTAATTTTAAAACCCTATTTTCTTCTTTATAGAATCATCTTTTTTACAAAAAATTAAAGCAGCTAAGTATTGTGAATCTGTTGCAAATAATCTAGTATTTGCTTCATTTTCATTATAATTCTCAAGCTTTTCTAATTCTTTGTTTACTCTAGTCTCAAATTGTTCTAGAGATTCATCTTCGTGTTTTAACACTAATTTTCTAATGTACTGCGGCATGAATTGAGTCACTATTAAGTTGTGGTAATGAGGACCTTGGCATACTATCTGGTATATATTCTTTTTGTATATCCATACTCCTCTTTATTAATTTATCATAAAAGTCTTTGTTACTAATATAAATAGAAACAATTTCATGATTTGATAAATCTGTACCTTTAGTTACAAGTATTTGAGTTAGTACTTGTTCTGGTATAACTAAGAACACACTATCTACATACTTGTCTAATCTCATACTTTCACGCCATTGTAGCACTTCTTGTACTGTTGGTGCTACTACTTGCTCAATTGTGTCCGTTTCAGGGATTTGTTTTTCTTTAGGACTACGAGGTCTTGCACAACTGATAAAAATTGCTAATGCTACTATTGCTGCGATTAGCCAAAATATATATTTGTTTTTCATTTTTGATAAATGTTTTTAAGTTAATACTAAGTATATAAATGCTATCAATATTGCATCTATTACAATTAATACTCTTGTTACTGGATGTGTTTCATACCAGTTTTCAAATTTATCCCACCATATATCTGCTAAATCAGCTTGGTTTGATTTCTTTGTATCCATCATCTTTATCTTTATATCCACTTCCTAGTGTATATACGAAAGATAATACGCAGAATATAAATAGTGCGATTATCACTACTTTAGAGTAATACCAATAATTCCAGTAATCGGTATATAACAGTCCGTACACTTCTTCATCAAAGAAATATATTCCTTGATGTTCAATAATCATCACAGCTGCAAATAATGCAGTTATGAGTCCAAATAAAAAATACATTAACTTTTGCATAATAATTATTTATTGATTAAATACTATTTGCTACAAATACTATTGCTATTACTACTGCTAATAATATTAGTAAGTATACCAATAATGTGATGGTAATAATAATGCGCAAGAATCTTTCATCTCCCATATACTTTTATACTTTTCATTAAGTTTTTTCCAAAAATCATATCCTTCTTCCGTACATGCCCATGCAAATGTACATTCAATCGCCATATAAGGATCTCTTAATCTTATATAAAGATATGATAAGTTTATACTATGAGAAATTGTATACTTACTAATGTTATCTAGAAAGTTACTTAAAACTTTTTCTTTAATAAGGAAAGTAAGTAATAAATAAGGCATGTTAAGCAATATTTGCCTTCTAACTTTTTGTTGTTCTGTTAGTTTTTTCATTGATTGAATTGTACCTTTTTATGAATTTTAAATATTACTTCAGTATCACTCTTAACTTCAATAGTAAAGTAAGGAGATGATCTACTATTTAGTCTTCGTTTGATATATTTAACTACATAATCTGTAGTTAATACTTCAAATTGAAGGAAACTACGCCATTTGCCAGTTTTACCTATGTGTAGTTTTGAGTTCTTACGATCAATATTAGTAACAGGATTAACGCTACTTTGATTACCAGCTGACTTAGTTATTACTAAATCACCAATTCTGAGATTCTGAAATTGTTCTAATGTCATTTCATATTTTTTTAGTTTATTGATTAAACTTATAAAGAGGACAGCTAATGCTGTCCCCTACTATTTACGTATAGTTACGTTGTCATTCTTTGTTCATCTAATGACAGATGCTCAGAACTATTTTTGATTTTAAAATAGTGAAAACTACTTTATACTGAGTTTAGATAGTGCTTACACGTTTGTACCACGCACTACAATGATACTAATACTACATGTAGTTGGCTCTGCATTTACAGGCTTGCCACTGTCTATGGCTGCATTACTATTGTAGTATAAATAACTCTAAGTTAGTTTGAATACATCTTGCTAAGAGTTCATACTTTCTGATAAAGTGTTTTCTTGTTTTCATAATGTTGATTTTAATATGGTTTAAACTTAAATATATTTTTTGTTGATATAATTTGGATCTGCTAGCTTTATTGACATAGTTTTTCCACATTTTATGCATGTAAGCTCATACATATCTTCATGAGTACATATATTGCGTCTTTCACTTGTTATAACATAACTATGTTTACAAGTTAATCTTTTAAAAAATCTTATTACCATCTTTGTTATAGTTTGGATAAAAATCTTTAACAATTATATCTATAACTTCCGCAGAAATACAACCAGTGTCATATTTTAGTATTAGACGATGCCTAATATATTCTGTTTCATCTTAGTTAAGAAACTGGTGCCCTCAATGTCTTGGAAAGTTATTAGTTTTTTTGTAGAATTTTAGATACCAAAGTGTATAACTTTCTAATATACTTTAGTATCTTTGATTAACATAATTGATCTATATGATAGAAAGTTTAGATTTAATATCTATATCACACTCCTTTGTACGATCTTATAAATTTTTTTAAAAGAAGGCTGTAAAATTTAAAAGATTAAACAATATAAAAGTATTACAAAATGCCTGTCTTTCCAGGCTGCCAATCCCAACTGTAACCAGTATCATTTCCTTTCGAGTTTCACGAAATAAGGATAAAGAAAGCTCTCTATCACACACCTAGGATGATAGAGAGAGTTATTTATAATACTATTGTGTGCTTCCAAACACATAATAATATTAAACGTTACTAACGTTCACTAAATTTATAGGTAGCTAATCTATAAACTTGTGACTAGATTCATAGTGGAAATGATTCCTTATGAGAATCCTACTTACTAGCTAGACTCTTGCGCTCGATACTATTATTTATAATAACAATATTTTTCACAATCGAGGGTCTTATTTCTCGGCAACTCCTACTTAAGCATCATACCATATTTGAATTTTTTAACGCATTTAAATATATATCCCAAGTAGTCAACAGATATATGAAGCTTATTCTACATTAAGTTAGTCTATAACTTAAAGCTTGTTTTTTGATCTTTTAATCAATATATACTTGATCAGTATGTATATATCTATGCTTCTTACTTTCTGAGCGAGTTTGCGATTCTCAGATTTCATATTTTCTATTACCACGCATTGGCTAATTAGAAGAGCCTTGACTAACTTCTGGTTAGTCTTAATTTAATTTACTAGTCTTTACAGCGCTAGCTTTCTGTTTAGTTACTATAAAGATAATCAAATCCAAATAGTATTGTTGATTCCATTAAGATAGGATATTACTATTACTGTAAATAATATTGTATCAATCTTTATTGTTATATTTTGCATACGTATATAGTCATACATGTTTGTTATTGCTGCAAAATCGTCTACATTTTTAATAAATGTGATTAATACAAATAATATAAATATTGATATAGCACAACATCCTAATAATATTATAATTTGGGTTATATTATTTATAAGCTTTATCATACTTTATCTAACAATAATAATATTATCCACAGAATAAATTGACCAAGTACAACAATTAATGTTATAGTTGTCATTAAATTGTTCTTTTGTCTTTTATCCATATATGTTGTTTTTTTTGATAAAAAATAAGTTTAGAAAGTTGCTATAATGATGACTCAATTGGTTTGAAACGGTAAACCATAACTCCCACAGTTAAACTGCAAGAGCTATATATTAGGTTTACTCGTCATCATTGTCATCATCAACTTGTTGATTTTTTTCAGGTTCTGAAACAGGATTACCAACGCTTTCGTTTGCTTCTGGTTTATTGACACGTTTCTCATACCAATACGAACCGTTAGCAATGTTTGCGTTTGCGTTTCTTGTAATTACTTCAATATAAGTTCCTCCGTTAAGGTCATTATCCCATTCGTTTGAATCCTTATAATCAGTAATTTCGCCCGTCTTTTCGTCAACAATCATCTCAAGACGTGAATACCCAACCGCATTAAGTTGTGTTAATTCTTTTTGCTCACCATTTGCGTCAGCATAGTAAATTTTACTTACACCTAAAACCTCACTAACCGGCAAGGTCTTATATACCAACGGTAACGAAAATTCGCAATCGGATAACTTAATCACTTCACCCTTCTTGGTTGTGAACGATTTAGTTTCGCTTTCCATACACTTAATAAATCTGTCAAGATTTTTCTTGTATGCTTTGGCGGTTTCGTCCTCGGTGGGAAACAAACACTTAACAAGATTAATGTTGCGTATTGCAGCCGCTTGCGGATTCAATACTTTCACACCTCCAATCGTGATGAATGTAGGTGCATCCTTAGCTCCCTGTGAGTAACTGAACGTACACACATAGAACTCGTCACCATTGGTGCGTACTCTCTTTTCTGCTGAGATTAGTTTACTTAACATGATTTACCCTCCTTGATTAGTTTATACTTGTTGTTTTAGTGGAATAGCCCTACGATACAAAACCATAGGGGTGTTCCACTCCGATACAAGGTAGAGGGGTGTGAATTTTTGCTGGTTCCCACACGCAGATTTCTTCACCAAAAAAATTTTTTATATATTTTTATTTTAAATAATGTTAAAAAATAGCTATTAAACTTAAATAAATATTCATAATAAATGTTAATAATAACAACTAATATAGTTAAATATACGTTACTGTATACAGTAGATACAGTTAAATACAGTATGAATACAGAAGATATATTAGAAGAATTAACTAAAGTAGATGATGTAAGTCCCATTACTTTAGAATTACTATTAACTTATTATTAACAATATGTACTCAAATAATGATATAAACTTTATTGCAAATGAAGTATATAAACTAAGTTCTTCTACTTAGTAGAATCTAATGAGATTGTATGGATTTATAATAACAGAAGCATGAATTACTATTTCATAAGACAAAGAGATTAGCAGTATTCTAATTGCCTTTACTTAAGTAAGATAAGTAAAAACTATAAATTAGACGATAATTATAGATCGTTTACTTTACCAGGACAAATAGAATATACTTTCTCTGAAGATTTATATAAACAGTTTAAGAAAGAAATAAATACAGTTAAATGACAGAATTTACTGCACTATGTTTAGTAGGTATGTTAGGATGTCTAGCTTATATCATACTAAATAAATTAACAAAGTAATGTGCCCTAAGTACACGGGATCGTAGTACATTCCACGCTTACAAAGTTACCTATAGGTAGAAGCGCACCAGGGAATCCTAATCGTAAGTAGGCTCAGTTTAGCTACCTTTCTGGCGGTCTTTGAATAAAAAAGGTAGCCCCTAAAACGGTATTACTATGGAAAAGAACGAACAAAAAAAAGCAGATAGAATTGAGTATGTTTTCAGGAATAAAACTTATATAGCTACTCCTGAGCTTAGTAAAGGTTGTTGTGTAGGTTGTGCGTTTGTTAATAATATGAACTGCGCTAACTTTAAAGATAGAATGGACATCTGCCATAAAGGATATATTTTTAAGCGTAAATTTAATCACATAGATGAGTAACCTTACTTTACTTACTGCGTTAATAGATATTATAAAGTAAATATTATGGAAGATAAAGTACTAGAAACAGTGGTAAACGGATTGGAATATAGTTTTGAAAAAGATATTTTAGTAAAACCTTTAACTCCTATCATGGTTACTAAAGAATATACAGAGCAAATCCCTACTGGGGAAAAGGATGAAGAAGGTTTTAATAAGTATGAAGTAAAGACTCATACTAAAGAAGTTGAATCAGATTTTGCAAAAGGTATTGTTCTATCTATTCCAACCGGTGCTGATAGTACCATTAAGGTTGGTGATACTATAGTATACCCGAAGAAATTTGCTAAAGACTTTGATCTATTCAAGGACTCACAATTAGTTAAACCATACGACGTTGTAGCTAAAGTCGTTAAATAAGCTATCATAATACCTTGTTGAATAAGTTACCCTGCCATCAAAGCAGGGTTTCTTTTTGTCATTACTTTACTAAACCTTAATAAATGTTAAATATTTTAAACACTTATTATATTAATACGTTTAATGAGCATTATGGGAACAATGATAATATTTCTTGTTAGTGTTATTGGTTTTGGTATTCTTACATATTGTCAAGGAAAGAGAGAAGGTTACACACAAGGTAGAATTGATGGATATGAAGAATGTAAAAAGAACTTTAACAGGATACAAGAATTTAAACAAAAGATATTAAATAAAAAGTTAGATATATGGAAGGATATAAAGTAATTAAGGAATTCAGTTTTGCTGAAAAAGGCGATGTATTTACTAAGGTTGAAGACTTGAATTTATGGGAACTACAGAAGTCTGAAGTAATATCAGATACAGAAACTTATACTTCAATGGCATTTGATTCTTCTACTATGGAAGAATTAGCTAACAAAGATTATGTAATTTGGTACAGTGAAGAAGCAGAAGAAGATGATAATGAGGACGAATGTGAATGCTGTTGTGATAAGTTAGAGAAAGTAAAAGAATATGTTAATACTTTGATTGATACATATACTAAAGATTATAATGAACTAATGAAGGATTATAATGAAGGCAATGTTCAACAATGTGTTAAAGTAGAAGCAGAAACTGTATACCACAATTTAAATAAAGTTCTCAACAGTATTAAAGATTTGTTAGATGAATAAATTAGTAAAGACTGTTAATAAAGGCAATCTTTACTATGAATACCTTAACGCTTTAAATGGTATACTACAACTTACAAATAGGGAATTGGAGTTACTTACTAAGTTCGTTGAATTAGATGTGAACTTTACTCCAATACCTGGTGTAAGTAAAAATGTAGCCAATACTGACAATCGTAGAATGATTAAAAGTACTATGGGTATTACTCCTGATAACTTAAGTAGATATATAAGTAAGTTCAAGAAAGAGGGTCTTTTAGTACAGGGAAAAGCAGAAGATGAATTAGTAGTTAATAAGATACTAATTCCAGAGATAATAAAAGATAGGGTGCAAATAACATTAATACTAAGAGTAAATGAATAATAAAATAAATAATAAACATTTCTATATGATCTTTGACAATGGGCATATAGTACATGTAGAGAATAGAAGTAATAGGTTAGTACGATATTTCAGACATCTTTTTAACTTACGTTCTAATCTGAAATTAACTTCTTTCGTTCCGAAGAAACCTTACTCTAACAAAGAAATTAAAAAGTTATCTGATATATTATATAGAAATCACGATTTAGATGAATCTGATATTATAGTAATAATAAATTCTATTAGACCTAATACTATCAGAGAATCTTTAACAGAGTTAGAAACTAGTGAATATTATATAAATGCAACAGCAAAAAAAGATATCAATTTACTCAAGTCTGGCAAACAAATATAATTTACCTTATCCTGTTATAGAAGTAATATGCAATAGTCCATTTAAGTTTGCTAAAGAAGTAATGTCAAATGATGAAGATACTAAAGATATTATGTTTGCTTACTTATTTAAACTTAAATTAAAAAAGAGATATAAAGAAACAAAATGAGACAGTTTATTGAAGAATGCTTGACACCTAATTATAAGATTCACTGGTTAGATTCTATTTACTTTGATCCTGTATTACTTAACAATATACAGATGTATGTAGCAATTAGTGACAGTAGACTATTAAGAATATGATACTAAGAAGATTTGATAATATATATCCTAGAACATTTTGGATAGCTGTAATAGAAAAGGAAGAAGATATATACACAATACTGAAAAAATTTACAATATACAACTTATTGCCAGGTTTTGATAAAGTACGAAAAGAAGCTAAAGAAGAAATGTTAAATGCGTATGATGGAGACGCTATTGCAGAATGTAGACCTGTTATGTTAAATAGTAGTTCTGAAATGGGTATTATTTGCATAATATATAGACCTGATGAAGTAGATGGTACACATATAGCACACGAATCAGTTCACATAACTGATTATTACTTTGAAGTTACAGGTATGAATGGAGAAGAATTCTCAGGTGGTGGTAACGAAGGGTATGCGTATTTAGTTGGCTGGGCTGCTGGATGTTTTATTAAAGTAATGAAAGAATATGGAAAGACAGAGTAAAGAAGATTCATTAGCTCTATGGGAATTTGAGAAAAACAACGTTAAACAATTTGGATCTAATATCAGTGAAGAGCTAAAAGAGTTAATGGAAGTTGCAGATAAGAAGATCAATAACTATTCCTTAACATACAATGAATTCATGGATGATATTCTAGAAGGTTTAGCTAAGTTGAAAGATACGGACAGCATTGAAACTAGGCAGTTACAGATAAAAGGATTGTACAACTGTTTAACTAATAAGTATATTGAAGATGGAGAATGATGGTAAGAAATATGATTGTGGTAAAGTAAGAATGGATCTAGTTCCATTAGATGTAGTTGAGAATATTGGTAAGGTACTTACTTACGGAGCTCAGAAATACTCAGATAACAGTTGGCAAAACCTTCCAGATTTTTGGAAAAGATATAAAGCAGCATTACTAAGACATCTTACTGCTATAGACAAAGGAGAATTAATAGATCCTGAAAGTGGACTACCTCATATAGATCATGTACTTTGTAATACGGTATTCTTAGATTGGGGATTTCATCATGGTAAAGCGATTAGTATTAACACAAAAGATATTGAACAAGATAAATAATTATGGAACAATTGAAATTTAAAAAGTTAGATTACTCAGTAAAGAAAGAAGACGGCACAGAAGAGATTAAAAAATCTGAAGGTAAGTTGCCTATTAGAGCTACTAGTAGCAGTGCAGGATTAGATCTATATACTACTCGTATTACTCAAGAAGTAGATAATAGTGGCAAGTTAGTACTAGTATATCACACTGATATTGCTGTAGAAATTCCTGAAGGATATGTTGGATTTATCTGTATGAAATCATCTATCTCTAAAAGATCTATTATTATGTGTAATGGTATTGGAGTGATTGATTCTGATTATCGTGGAGAGTTGATGGCTAAATTTAAAGTAACTACAGATGCTATTCCTACAGTATATACTACAGATGAACCATTTGCTCAGTTAGTCATTGTTCCTTGTTCTATATTAGAACCTACTTTGGTAGAAGAACTGAGTGAAACAGAAAGAGGAGAAAAAGGATTCGGAGAAGCTACAGCAGAACAAAATAATGAAATTAAAGAAGTAAAAGAATAATTATGGAAAATCTAGATATTACAATTATTCCTGTAAGTGCATCAGGTGTTGGAAATTTTATTGAAGTAGTTATCGGTGACAGTAGATATAAGACCGATATTGTCCAAGGAGAATTCACAGAGGATGTAATGAAGGAGTTAATGAATAAATTAATCACTAATCAGATTCCTGCTGAACAACAAGAAGCGGTAGAATTGAAATTCTATCAACTATTAGACGCTATTACTAATACTAAAGCAGAAGAAGAATATAGAGCTCAGCATCCTGAAGAGTTTATGCCAGAGAATTTTGAACCTAGCGTTGAAGAAGTAACTGATGAAGCTATTTGATATAAATGGTGGTAAAGTAGTAATACACCCTGACGCTTTGGGTCTCCCATTCTTTAAAAAGTTATGGGAGGCCGATAAGCCAGATAAAACACAAGCTACAAATGTAATAAGTTATATAGTACTTATGTGGTATTTTAAATCTCCATATGTACTTCAGCTAGAACCAGATATCAGAGAAAAGAAGCTTAAGTAGTTATACTTTGGTGATGAGAATTATAATCTTACAGTAGAAGAAAAGTCTTGTGAAGATGATTATAAGAAGCTAATATATACTAGAAATCTAAGAATGCTAGATAGTATGAGAAACAAAGTAGATACTATTAGTAAGTATTATGAAGATTCTCTAGAAGAGCAATTGGATGAAAAGAAGATTAAAGATCTATTAGCTGGTATGGAAAAAGTAAAAGCTACTTTTCAGACACTAGATTTCCTCGAAAAAGCAGTTAAAGCTGAAGAAGTTAGTACTACTAAAGTACGTGGAGATGCTCAGATTAATCCTTATGAATTAGCTTAATTTGTGCAAATTATACACAAGTTTATAACAATAAATTAATAGGTACGTTATATGAATATAAATAAAGAAACTATGAAGAAAGTACTTGATTTAACAAAATGTAATAGCACTGAAGAGATTTGTGATGTGCTTGAAAAAGAAATTGATAACAAACAAAAAGCAAATAAAGCAGTTAAAGAAGCTAGTGAGTCTTTGATTGAAGAATATAAGAAAGAAGCAGTAGCTGAACCTAAGAAGAAAGGTATTATCAAGCGTACTATTCATTGGCTAAAGAGTTTGTTTAAGAAATAATCTCGTTGAACTGATAGAGAGGTCTGACAGGGACAGACATTAAATATTCCCTGGCACTGGAGCGTAACGTAATGGTAGCGTCGCCGGCTCTAACCCGGTATGTGTGTGGGTTCGAATCCTACCGTTCCAACTAATTAAAATTAATAATGACGTATAGAGATATAGATCCAAAACTAGCTGGAATTTACTTATTTAAAAACAATATAAATGGTAAATGTTATATTGGTCAAGGAGTATCTATAAGAAAAAGACTCAAACATCATCTTAGCAATATTAGAAATAAACGATACGATTTACCATTATATAGAGCTATAGAAAAATACGGATTACATAACTTTACTATAGATATAGTAGAATCTTTTATACCCGACGAATCAATTACTACAGAACAGTTAATAAATAAATTAGACGATTTAGAAATAAAATACATAGAGCAATATGAAGGGTATACTAAAGGATATAATTGTACTAAAGGTGGAGACTTTGGTGTTCTTGGTTTGAAGATGACAGAAGAACAAAGAAAGAAAGTTTCTGAAAATACTAAGAAATTAATACGAGATGGAATTATAGGAAAACGAGTATATATGTACAATTTTATAGATAAGTATTATATATATGCGCATACTATAAAAGCCGCATCTACAATAACTGGTCTAAGCGGATCAAATATAAGTAAATTATGTAATAATAAATATATACATCCTTTCTGTAACAATTTTATTGCTGACTTTTCTAAAGAAGAATTAGAGAAGAAAAAAGACAAAATATACAGTTTGTGGAAAGAATATGAAACTAATAGACATTGCAATTCTGACTGGTATAAAGGCATGCCTGGTTTAAATAAAGGAAAAAAGATGTCAGAAATACAAAAAGAGAAGTTAAGAAATTCTTCTACAAAATATTTTGTTTATCAATATAGCAAAAATGGAGAATTATTAAATACATTTAAAGGTATGCATAATGCTGCAAAAGCAGTAAATACGGATTATAATTCTATTAAAAGAGCTTGTAATGGTAAAGCTAAAACATGTAAAGGATTTACTTGGAAGAAAGAATTGATACAATCTACTTGTTGACATGTTAAACATATTAAGAAACTATGATTGACTTCTAGAAGAAAATTAAAAATTCTGATAAATTTAGAGAACCAGCTCTGTAGTTTTTAACTACAGGGCGTTATTGTTTATATCCAGCTGGTTCGTCAGAATACTTTCAATACTGGGACGAACAGAAAGATCGTTGCATTAATGGTTATACCGCAGAGGATGGAGATTACATTACTGGGTATAACTATTTTTATATCAATTTCTGTCCAATGCAACGTATAGTTAACACTGTTACTAAACTACCTAACGGAGAAACTAAAGTAAAAAGAGACAGTGTAGTAACATTTCCAGACTTCTACGATTATGACTATTTCTACTTCTAGGCAGTACAAGAAGCAGAAGATAAAGGAAAACACATATGTTTACTTAAATCTCGTCGTAAAGGCTATGAATAGCCATATAGTGAACCAGTTCTTACACCTACTGGTTTTGTAGAAATGGGATCTTTAAAAGTAGGAGATTTAGTAATGAATCCTTGCGGTGATCCTTGTAAAGTTATTGAAATAATAGAACAAGGTGAACAAGAGGTATGGGAAATAGAATTGTAGGATGGTAGAAAAGTAAGATGTGGCAAAAATCATTTATGGTCTACATTAAATTCTACAAGAGGAAAATTACATATTAAAACTACAGAAGAATACAGTAAACTAAAGTTGTAGCAAGGTAGTCCTGGAAAATATTGTTATCCATACAAATTACCATCAATTAATCCTTTGCATTTTAATCAAACTGCCCCGTTAGTAGATCCATACGTAATGGGCGTATTGTTAGGAGATGGATACATATGCGGAACGCAGATAAGATTTTCTACAGACGATTAGTAGATTGTAGATATTTTAACTGAGAAACTACCAAATTATAGTATTAAAAAAGTAGACGATAGATTTGCATATGTGATACTATCACATGATAAAACAAAACACCAATTAGGAAGATATCTAAAACAGTATGGTGTAAGAGTAAAAGCAGAAAATAAGTTTATACCAGACGATTATAAATATGCAGATGTAAACACCAGATTAGAATTATTACAAGGGCTTATGGATACCGACGGTTCATCTAGTTCTACAGGTAGCTGTAATTTCGTAAGTACATCCGAAAGATTAATAGATGATTTAATTTTTATATGTAGAAGTTTAGGTATAAGATGCAGAAAATCTAAAATGATTCCTGGTCGTACTGATGTAGATTTCGGAAATGGTTATAAGTCAGATACTTTACCTCATTGGGAAGTGTGTATTACTACAGAAGAACCTATATTTAAATTAGAAAGAAAATTATAGAATTTACGACACCGAGAATATAAATATAATTCTATAGGTATAAAAGCAGTTAGAAATCTTGGGTATAAAGAAAAGCAAAGATGTATTAGAGTAGATCATGATAATCAATTATATATAACTAGAGATTTCGTAGTAACACACAATAGCTATAAAGGTGGAGCTATGGCATGTCGTAATTATTATTTGATACCTAATAGCAAAACATATATATATGCTTCTAATAAACAGTATCTTACAGAAGATGGTATCCTTACTAAAGCTTGGGACTATATGGACTTTATAGATAAGAATACAGCTTGGGGTAAGAAACGATCTGTTAACAGTACTATGCGTAAACGAGCTGGATTCTGGACTAAAGATGAATTTGGCAATGAAGTAGAAATGGGTTATAAGTCAGAGATTATTGGCGTTACTTTGAAAGATAATCCTGATGTAGTACGTGGTAAACGTGCCAAATTAATTCTATTTGAAGAAGGAGGTTCATTCTCAGAATTAGGTGCTGCGTGGCAAATTGCTAGACCATCTGTAGAACAAGATGGTCTAGCGTTTGGTACTATGATTGTATGGGGAACTGGTGGTGACGAAGGCTCTGCATTTGAAACTATGAAAGATATGTTCTATAATCCAGATGGATACAATTGTTTAGGATTTGAGAACATATGGGATAGTACACCTACAGATAAATTGTGTGGATTCTTTGTTCCATAGTATACTAATCTAGATACTAGAGATGATGATGGTAATAGAATATACATGGATGATGATGGTAATACTATTACTAAACCTTCCCTTGAATTTATATTAGATGAACGTAGAAAGGTAATAAGTACAGCTACTAATACTACAGCTATAGACCGTTACGTTGCAGAGCGTCCTATTACTCCACAAGAGGCAATGTTGGAATTTAACGGTAATATATTTCCTAAGAAGGAACTGTAGGAGCAATTAGGACTTATTCGTACTAACACTTAGTTATAGAATCATAAGCAGGTGGGTGATTTAATATTCGATGAGTCTGGTAGTATCAAATGGATACCTAAGAAACATGGCGATGTTACTAAGTATCCACTTGGTAAAGACGATGATCCTACTGGCTCAATAGTTATATGGGAACATCCAGCTAAAGATGCAACAGCTGGATTATATATAATAGGTGTAGACCCTTATGATCATGATTAGTCTGGTACTAATTCATTAGGATCATCTATTGTATATAAGAGGTTTTAGAACTTTGAAGAGTATTATGATATTATAGTAGCTGAATATACTGGTAGACCTGCAACAGCTGAGGAATACTATGAAAACTTACGTAAGTTAGCATTATACTATAATGCGCGTATAATGTATGAAAATGAACGCAAAGGTTTATTCCCTTACTTTACTGCTAAGCATTGTGATTACTTATTAGCTGATCAACCTGATATTATTAATGATATAGTTAGTAATTCTAAAGTACAAAGAAGAAAAGGTTGTCACATGAATAAGTAGATAAAGCAATGGGGGGAAGGTATGATAAAAGAATGGTTGAATGAAGAGTATGCACCAGGTAAGAAAAACCTAACTAGGATACTATCAGAGCCGCTATTAGAAGAGCTAATAAGCTATAACGATACAGGTAACTTTGACCGAGTGATGGCGTTGATGTAGGTTATGATATATAGAGAACAACTGTATAATGTAGTTGTTAAAAAGAAAGAAAAAGAAAACAAATAGAAGATGCTCTTTGATGGACCAATTTTTGCGCAGAGTTGGTTCAATGATGATACTCCTAGAGTATTTTCTAATGACGATAATGTATATACATTTTAACTATGAAGAATACTAAAAGTTTCCCTGCACAGAAACTACCAATGTCAAAGAAGACACAAGCCTGGAAAGAAGCCTGCGTAGACTATGTAGTAGGCGCTGGAGATTCAGGATTTGGTGGTAATGGTAGATCTAGATCTGACGAGATGTAGACTTACTATGATTTATATAATAGCATATATAATGAAAAGGATCTTAAATATGTAACTAATCCATTTAAACAAGATGATGGATTTCCTGCTATGGCATAGGATTATAATATCATCAAACCGTATGTAGATTAGTTACTTGGTGAAGAAACTAAAAGACCTTTTAATTTTCATCCACAACGCACAAGTGATATAGCTGCTAGTGAACTATAGGAAAAAGCCAAAGAAATGCTAATGGATTATATTCAGGCTACTATAGCTAGTAAGTTAAGTCCAGAACAAGCAGCTAGATATGAACAAGCATTAGCTACAGGAGAAATATAGACCCCGGAAGCTATAGCTAAGTATCTATAGAAAGATTATAAGGATATAGCAGAAACTGAAGCTTATCACGCATTGCAATTCCTAAAAAGAAAGTTGAATCTTACCCACGAATTCTATAAAGGCTGGAAAGATGCCTTAATAGGCGGAGAAGAAATATACTATATAGGTGTAATTAATGGAGATCCTTATGTAGAAAGAGTAAACCCTATGTACTTTGATTATGAGCATTCTTTAGACTTAGAATTCATAGATGATGCGGCTTGGTGTCGTAGAAAGATGATTATGTCTGCTACTGAGATATACGATAGATTCTATGATAAAATGTCTGAAAGACAACTAAATGAATTATTAGAACTTATTGATCAAAGACCCGGAGCTGGTAATAATCCAGAAATAAGAAAGACTAGTATGGATTATGAATCTATTAAATTGCATAAGATCAATAGTTTTACAGATAATCCGTTTGATGTAGATCATATAACAGTATATCACTGCTGTTGGAAATCTTTCAAAAAGATAGGATTTGTTACTTTACTAAACCCAGAAACTGGAGAAGCTGAAGAATTTCAAGTAGATGAAGATTACAAAGTAACAGGTACAGAACAATCTGTAGAATGGGATTGGATTATTGAAGTATGGGAAGGATATAGAATTGGTGATGATATGTACATAGGAATTCAGCCTATTGAATATCAACATATATCTGCTGATAATCCTAATTCACAGAAATTGCCTTACACTGGTGTAGTATATAATAATACTAATAGTAAGCCTAGATCATTAGTAAGTATGATGAAACCGTTACAGTATATGTATATTGTAGTATGGTATAGACTTGAATTAGCATTATCTAGAGATAAAGGTAAAGTAGCAGTAATGGATATTACTTAGATACCTAAATCTATGAATATTGATGTTAACAAGTGGATGCATTACTTAAGTGCACTAGGTGTAGCTTTTATTAATCCTTATGACGAAGGATGGGATATACCAGGACGTGAAGGAGGTAAGCCATCTCAATTCAACTAGTTGTCTTCTTGGGACTTAACTATGAGTAATGTAATAGCTGAATATATTCAGTTGATGCAAAAGATTGAAGACATGGTAGCTAAGCTTACTGGTATTACTCCACAAAGACAAGGACAGATTGCTGCTAGTGAATTAGTAAGTAATGCTAATACTGCTGTTAATATGTCTTATCATATTACTGAACCTTGGTTCTGGAATCACAATTAGGTAAAAAGAAGAGTATTAACTATGTTGTTGAATACTTCTAAAGCAGCTTGGAAAGATAGTAAGAGATACTTGAATTATATATTGGATGATGCCACTAGAGCATTTGTACAATTATCTGATAATTTCTTCTATGAAGATATGGATATATTTGTAGATGATAGTACTAAGAATCAACAGTATATAGATCAATTAAAGCAATTGCTACAACCTGCTATGCAGAACGGTGCCAGTCTGTTAGATATTGCTGAAATCATTACTTTAGATAACATGAGTATGATTAAGAATAGGCTTGAGGAAATTGAACAGAAAAGAATGGAACAGATGCAGCAACAGCAGCAAGCTGAACAACAAGCACAACAACAAATGGCAGAACAACAGAATCAGCTTAAAGAAGAAGAGCTTATGCTTAAGGAAGCAGAAATGGATCTTGAAAAATATAAAGTAGATCAAGACAATGCTACTAAAATTACTGTAGCACAACTTAATGCTTATCGTGGTGCTGAGAATATGGATCAAGATATGAATGGAATTCCTGATCCAATTGAAATAGGAAAACAAGCTCTAGAATAGTAGAAGATAAATTCTGATATTGCTACTAAACAATTAGAACTTAACAATAAGCGTAGAGAAATAGAACAGAAGAGAGAAGCTGAAAATAAGAAGATACAGCTTGAAAAAGATAGAATGAAGCATGAAACTGAGTTGCAACGTATGTCTGATAAAGCTGCTATGGATAGAGAGAAGCTAAAGGCAAAGACAGCTTTGAGAAATAAAGTAGTAGGCGAATCTAAATCTAAATAACTATGAACTGGTTTAAAGAAACGTGGTGGTTAGTAAAACAATTATTTACTACTACTAAGAATAAAGATAAAGTATAGTATAAACATATGGATCATTATCCTTTTAGTGGATACTCTGCAATGAGTTGGTGTGGATATATTTTAACTAAAAAGAAAGAATCTAATATTAAAACTACTACTTGGAATCACGAAAATATACATTTACAGTAGGCTAAGAATAAAGGTAGTTGGTTAAAGTATTATACTGATTATGTATGGGAGTGGATCAAAGGCAATCCTATTACTTACCCAGCATCTTCTGCATACTATACAATACCTTACGAAATGGAAGCATACGCAAATGAAGATAAATCTGATTACGAAATTAATACTAATAAGTATAAAATAAAAAATCGTAAAAAGACCTATAGAGAGAATAAGAAAAATTGGTTTAACTATATTAAAAATTTATAATTATGGCATGCGGTGGAAAGAAAGGTGGCAAAAAGTCATCTAAAAGTGGAAAGAAAAGTAAATAATTATGGAACGTGAAGCATTTAGATAGAGAATGCAACAGTATAAGTAGGCTAGGGAGAATAATCCCTAGCTGAAGTACTGGGATTGGAAGAAGTATGCAGATGGTGGTACTATAGATGAAGATCCATCATAGAGTACTAGTGAAAGACCTATTACTAACTTTGACCCTAAAGGAGATCCATATAATCCTACATATGGATATAACCCAGGTGCAGGCTACGTTTCAAATTCAGATCCATTAGGTAGTCTATATGTAGAAGGAGCTTTACTTAATCCAGTATTTAAACTAGCAGGTAATGCAGTATCTAATGTAGCTAGAGGATTAACTAAATACTCTTCTAAATATGTACCAGAAGTAAGGAAAACTGTGTAGGATAAAATAAATAGTTTATTCCGTAGAGAAGCTGAAGATAAAGCTCGTACATATAAATTATATGATGATGCTATAGAATCTAGAAATAGAATAATTGAAGATCTATATTCTAATCCAGCTTATATGGAAAGAGCTAGATAGATTTAGAATACATATGGCGATGATTACGCTAAAGTATATGAAGATATAATTAATTAGTATAATACTAATTATTGGAATTTACCTAATCCTGTTATAAAACAGTTAGACGCTAAGGCTAAAATGTAGGCTAAAGATGCAGCTGTAAATAGGTATATTACTAGAAGACAGCCAGCAGGATATGATGATTTTGAGTATTAGATAAATAGAAATCTTACAGAGATAGATTATCCTACTACTAGACACGAATTAGGACACTATGTAGATTTTAATTTAGCCAAAAGTTCAAATCCTGATTATAGCAACTCTATGTTTGCAGAGTTAAAAAGAGATTTATCAAAATAGAAGAATCCATTATTTCCAGATAAAACTGATTATTATAGTAAAGGTACAGAATAGAAATCTTATATGAATACTCTTAGAGAGTATATGTTTAAGAATGGTATGATTAATAATATAGGAGATAAGGTAACTTCTAGATAGATTAAGAAAGCTATAAGATCATTACCTAAAGATATGAGATCTATTGAAGCTGCTTATCTTCAATTTGCTACACTAGGATAGTATACAAAATGGTTTAATAAAATACCTTTACTTGGTACTTATCCAATAGTAAATAAACAATTTTAGAATTATGAAGAAGATAAAGATAAAGCCAGAAAATAGAGGTAAGTTCAATGCAACTAAAAAGAAGACAGGAAAGACAACTGAAGAACTAACTCATAGTAAGAATCCTGTGACAAGAAAGAGAGCAATATTCGCTTAGAATGCTGCTAAATGGAATAAAGGTAAAAAGAAGAAAAAATAAATCTAATTAAATATTTTAATTATGGATAAAAAAATGACATTAGGTGGATTTGAAGCTGTATTAGATAGCTTTATCCCTAATCCAGATGGTGGTTTTAGAAATTCAAATATTGATGAAAACGTTAATGTCAATGCTGATGAATTTGAATCACTAGACGATGAAGAATTGGAAGATATTAAAAAGAACAATATCGAAGTAAAAAATAAGAAAGAAAAGCCAGTAGATGAAGGTACTGAGGAAGAAGAAATCGAAGAAGAAGATATTGAAGATAAACCAAAACGTAAGCCTGGTAGACCTCGTAAAGAAGAAACTATTGAGGAAGAAACGGAAGAGGAAGAAGAGATTGAAGATAACAATGAAGAAAATGTTGTTACTAACTTCTTTGATGCTATGGCTGAAAAACTTAATTGGGAATTTGAAGAAGATGAAGATAAACCCAAAAGTGTTGATGAGTTAATTAATTACTTCCAAAATGTCATTGAAGAAAATAGTAAGCCTGAATATTCTAGTGAAGAAGTTGAAGCACTAGATAATTTCGTAAAACAAGGTGGAGATTTAAAGAAGTATTTAACTATTGATGCTGAATTAGATTTAGATGATATTGACATTGAAGATGAAACTAATCAGAAATTAGTAGTAAAACAGTTACTTAAAGAAAAAGGGTTCTCTACTAAGAAGATTGATAAGTTAGTAAGTAGATACGAAGAAGCTGGATTACTTGAAGATGAAGCGCAAGACGCTTTAGAAGATCTAAAAGAGATTAAAGAGGAAAGGAAGAAACAGCTATTAGAGGATCAGAAAAAGGCTTATCGTGAATAGTTACAGAGACAACAGCAATTCTATGATAACGTTGTTAGCGAAATAAAAGGCTTAAAGAATATACGTGGTATTACAGTCCCTGAAAAAGATAAAAAGGTTTTAATGGATTATATACTTAAGCCAGACACAGACGGTAAAACAAAGTACCAAAAGGACTATGCTAAGGGTGGTGTTAAGAATCTCATAGAATCAGCATACTTTACAATGAATGCTGACAAACTTATTGAAGCCGCTAAACGTGAAGGAAACAATTCAGCTATTGATAAGTTTAGACGAAGTTTAAAATCTAGTAGTATTACTACTAAATCTAGAAAACAAGCTACGAGTTCTGATGATGATCCAATTTGGTTCTCAGCTGCACGACAACTGCGTATATCATAATAATTAATTATATAAATAAAAAAATTAAATTACTAGTATTTTATGGATAATAATATTCTTAATAACCTCCAACTCTATAAGGGGAAATGGTTTTCTGATTTGATTGACACTAATAAGATTAGTCTCGCTTCTCAGCAAAGACCTTATGAGGTATCTACTATCCTGTCATACGTATTTGGTACTAAAGATAATGGTTACAGTACTTCTCTTGATATGTTGACAGGTGGTCTTGGAAATGTAATGACTATTGATCAGCCTTCATTTGAATGGGGTGTTATGATTGACCAAGATAGAGCTGTTACAATTCGTGACGCTAAATGGAATGGTGCTGCAATTACTGAAAAGTCTACTCCAGGTTTGGGCAATACTCCTATTACTTTGTGGTTGGAAGATGCGTGGTTTGGGGCTGGTGCTACTATTGAATTTGATGATAAGAGTCAAGCACGTATAATGGATGCTCCGTATCAAGATGGCAATCTGTATGTTTATACAGTATTTGTATCTAATGGTAATCCCGCTTCTTATATTGATCCTGCTGTTTTAGCTTCTGGTTGTCAAGTAAACCGCTTGGCTTCTGCTTATGAAGAATACAGTGAAGAGGCCGATATCCTGAACTACAATACTCACTTCAAGATGCGTAACTATTTGACTACAGTACGTCTGTCTTACGATATCACAGGTTCTGCTTACTCTACAGTTATGGCAGTAGCTTTGAAAGATCCTAAGACTGGTAAAACTTCTTATTTGTGGTCTACATTCCAGGAATGGGTTGCAATGCGTGAGTGGTACAAACGTCTTGAAAGAGCTTTGGTATACAATCAGAACAACGTAAACAAAGATGGTTCTTGTAATCTGAAAGGTAAGAATGGTCGTCCTGCATTTATTGGTGCTGGTTTGTTGGAACAGATTGCTCCGTCTAACAGACGTTATTATACTCGTTTGACAGCTGAACTGTTGGAAGACTTCTTGTTTGACCTGTCTTACAATGTATTGGGTACTAATGAACGTAAGTTCGTTGCCTTGACTGGTGAAATGGGTATGCGTGAATTTGACCGTGTACTTAAAGAAAAGATGGCAAACATGAACCTTATTGATACAGTATTTGTAACTGGTTCTGGTGATAATCTGAAGTTCGGTGGTCAGTTTAAAACTTATGCAATGCCTAATGGTATTGAATTATCTTTGAAGCATTTCCCGTTGTATGACAATACTACTTATAATCGTCAGTTGCATCCTGTTACTTTGAAACCGTTGGAATCTTACCGTATGACATTCTTGGATTTGGGTCGTCGTGATGGTGAAGCTAACATTGTTAAAGTAGTTCGTAAAGATCGTGAATTCGTTAACTGGTGTACAGCTGGTTCTGTAACTCCTGCTGGTTACGCTCACTCTAACACAGAAGTTCGTTCTAACGCTAAGGATGGTTACTCAGTACACTTCTTGGGTGAAGTCGGATTGATGTTGAAAGATCCCCGCGCATGTGGTGAGCTCATTATGATGGCAGAATAATTTTAAAAATTTTACAGCTTGTGGCAACCTTTTAAAATACTTTACGTTATATGTATATAACATTTAAATAAAGTAAAGTATGAAAGCCACAATTTATAAAATTACAAATACAAAAAATAACATGATTTACGTAGGTCAGACTAAACAGACCTTAAATAAACGTTTTTCTGACCACGTGAATCACGCTTTTAATAGCAAAAGACCAAATGATATAGGATGCAAATTATATCAAGCTATGCGTGAAAATGGTATAACTTGCTTTACAATAGAAGCTATTGAAGAGTTAGATGATACTAGATATAAAATAGATCAACGTGAAATATACTGGATAGCTACATTAAATTCTACAGATCCTAATATTGGATATAATGTAGATAAAGGTGGGCATGTTATATCAGATAAATGCCGTAAAGCTAGAATATCACAGCTTTTAGGCTCGAAACTAGAAGGTAAAATGTTAGATATTGCTAGAGAAAATGGAATGAAAATAGCTAAAGCCGTGTGTCAATACGACGTAAATACTGGAGAATTAATAGGTGAATATCCTAGTATTATTGGAGCAAGTAGAGCTACAGGATGTGATAGACGTACTATTCAGAGACAGTTAAGTGGAGAATCTAATATTGGTACAGCTCATTCTATTAGCAACCTAAAGTACATTTGGAAATACAAAGAATAACTTGAACACTCTAATTTTATAATTATGGAAGTAATCGTTAGAATAACTAAATAGAACCCATGGACTGGATTAGTAAAATGGTCCAACTGCTTTGATTACTTGAGCTCATATTGGACAAGATCTGGTAGTCGTTACACAGGTCTAACTCAAGATAAAGCTAGAGAACTAGAACAGAAAATGGGTAAAGCTGAAGGAGAATTAGATCCTGATAGCACATTTTGGGATACATTTGCAATTAAGATTGGTAAGAAAGAATTAGTAATTAATACTGATGGACCTGAAGGTGAATTGCAATATTTATTCCTATTAGGACATAAAAGAGTAGCTAATGGTATTGATAAGATAACACCATCTACTGATTATGTACTTATAAATAAAGAAGCTGAAGCAGAACAAATTAATAAAGCTAACAAAGTTAAACGTGATGCTTATAGAGCACTGGATAAGATGAGTCTTGAAGATATGCGCAAATGTCTTAGACTATTTGGAGTTAAAGCTGATACTATGTCTAATGAATTAGTTGAAGCCAGACTTGGTGAAAACGTAGAAGCTGATCCAGCAAGATTTATTAGAATATGGGTAGACAATCCTAATAAAGAAATTAACTTTGTAATTGAAGAAGCTTTAAGTAAAAATATTATTCGCAAGAACCGTGCCACATATTATTTTGGTACTGACGTTATTGGTAATGGTCTCGAAGATGTAATTGCTTATTTAAAAGACAAAAAAAATCAAGACATTTACCTGTCTATTCTGAGCGAAATCAAATCTAAATAATAATGACTAGAGAACAATTTCACTCATATTTTAAAGTAGCAATGGATAAGAACTCTCAAAGTACAGCCTTTGGGGGTTGTCCTGCTTTCTTACCAGAAGAAATAGATTACTGGTTAGATCAAGGTTTATACCAAGAAATCAGTAATAAGTTTACTGGTAATAACTACTTAAAGACTAGCTTTGAAGGATCTGTAAAACGTATTCACGACTTAGAAAAGTTAGTACATACAGATACAAATGTTATTGCTAATACTGAAACAGACTCAAATAGATGTTATGTTACCAATCTATTTAATGGTGACAGAATGTTCTTTGTAGATGCTGTATTAAACTTCAATAACAAAAAAGCTACCATAAAGCTAATAGATCATGCAGACGCTACTAAATTCAAGAAGACTTATAATAATAATCCTTGGATAGAAGATCCAGTAGCTGTGATAGAAGATAACACTCTATATATCTATTATGATTACTTAGCTATGAGTAGTAATAGTTATTCTGTAGATATTACTTATGTTAAGTTCCCTACTAAGATAGAGAACTTACCAGCAGATGGTATGAGTGAAATACCAGAGTATATGCAGTTTGAAGTAATTAATAGAGCTGTAGAACTAGCATTAGAAGACATTGAGTCTAAGAGAATACAGACTAAATCATAGTTGAACCAAATAGATGAATGATTATGAAATACTCTGATTTTCTATTAGATAAACAATTTAATATTAATAATGTAATCTATCGTTTTAAAAATAAAATAAACGGTAAAGTATATATTGGTCAAACTGCCGTTCCATTTAGAAAAAGAGTAATACAACATATAACATGTAGTAACCCTATTACTAAGTGCTATAAATCTTATTTTCATAGAGCTTTAAATAAATATAAGTTTGAAAATTTTGATGTTTCTATAATAGAAAGATGTTCTAATCAATAGGAATTAGATTGTAGAGAAAAATATTGGATAGCTTACTACAATTCTACAAATAAAAAATTTGGATATAACTTAGAGTCTGGAGGTCATAAGGGTAAAAAAAATAAAGGTTTAAGTGAAGAGCATAAACAAAAATTATTGCAAGCTCACTTAGGAGTAAAATACAGCAATAGTACTAAAAAGAAAATAAGTTCTACCCATAAAAAATTATGGCAAAATAAAACTTTTTATGAAGAACACATACACGGAATACAAAAAGCTATAAAATGTTAGCAAATACCAGTATACTAGTATGACTTAAATGGAAACTTCATAAAGAAGTGGAACAGTTATAAAGATGTTACACTGATATTATATGGACTTCATAAAGGTAATTTAAGTAGAAATATTAAATTAAATATTTAGAAAAACAAGTTGGGGTTTACGAAAAATGGATCTATATGGTCTACAATTTCACCAACGGAAAGGGGGAGTTATTACTGATCGTGGTTTCCAAATCGAGTTTGAACGTAGGCTACAGTTAATGAATCCTAATTTAGTTATTAAGGACAAATTGTCGTCTGATACTATTATATCATTCATTAATGAGGCAATTGATAAATTTTATAAAACAAGATACTCAGGTATTAACTTTAAAGCTCAAGGATTTGAATAGACAGAAAAACGTATAGATGATTTGCGTACTTTAATTCGTAAAAGAAACTATTCAAATACTTAGATATCCAAAGGAACTAAAAATTCATATTCTGTTGAATTACCAGATGATTATGTATTATTACTTGGAGATACTGCTGGTATACAGCCGAGTGATGAATATCCTAACGAATGTTGGGAAAAAGACGATTTAGGTGCATATATAGTTAAGTATACAGATACGTTAGAATCTACAATTGAAACATTAGATAGACAATTAAGCAATTCACTATCTGAACACAAATTAAAATATTGTCAAGCTAGACCTTTAAAGTTAATTCAAGATAATAATGTAATATTATACACAGACGGTAAATATAAAGTAAGTGAATATGAGATTACATACTTAGTTAAACCATCTGAAATTAATTCAAGTAATATTACTAATACAGAATATACAGATTTGCCAGAACATACACATATGGAAATTGTGAAAATGGCAATCTAGATTTATCTTGCTACTAAACCAATGTAGCATTATAATGCTTATTCCAACGAAATTGCTTCAATGGAATAATATAAATTAATGCGTTTGTCTGACCTGGAAATCTGAAATAAGGAAAGTAGAAGGACAAACTAGACTAGCGCTAAGTCTAATAATTAATTATTTTTATATATGATTACAAGAGTTGATTCCGTAATGATCGGAAAGAAATGTCCTGCTAGCTATACTACAGTAGATGTTTTGAATGCAGGAGAAGTTGCTTTATTTGATGAGAATAGAGCTTTGATCAAAGATCAGGATGGTGCATTGAAAGCTTCTACTATCTATGTTGGTGTATGTACTGGTGATATGACAGTTACAATGCCTGATGGTACTAGCTCTACTAAGAAAGTAGTAGAATATTCTAATGCCATTCAGAAGGCTTCTAAACCTTCTTATGTAATGGGAGATTACAAAGCACCTGTTGCAGAGAAAATTGAAATTGATTTGACTAGTGCAAAACCTGTAATTGGTCATAGATATGTACTGCGCATTGTTTATAAAGATTTGTATGAAGCTCCGGGTCAGTTTACTCATACTTATGAAACAGTTGCTACAAGTGAAGTTGCTGATGATCTGGGTAATGCATTGCTGAAGAAGATCAACAAACATGCAAATCGTAGAGTAACAGCTACATTTGCAAATCGTAAACTGACTTTAACTGCTATGCCTAAAGACGATAACGAAGGTGTTTATTCATTGAATGAATACTCTGTAGTTTCTATGGAAGCTTCTTTGTATGTTACTATCCCTGGCGCATTGCTGTCTAATGTTCCTGAAGCTGTTGCTGGTGCAACTATTAAGAAAACTGCTGGTCACCCAGGTAAAGGTTTCTGGAAACAAGTACGTGATATGGAAGTACGTATGTTGGGTTACAAAGGTCACGTGTTTACAGATGCATATCCCATTATCGAACCTAAACGTTTTGTTACTGAAGGAGCTACTTACGATTACTTTACTATTGAAAATGATAATCTGTATTTGAGCCCTGATAATCAGTATATCAAAACTACTCCATTGACTACTGAAGTTTATGTTGAACATGCAGGAGGAAACAAAACATCAGTATTTGCTAAAGCACTTGGTTCTTTCATTACTGGAGTTAAAATAGCATAATACGGTTTCTTTATTTAAAAACCAGGCGAGGTTGAGGTTTTATCCTCGGCTTCGCCTTTTTTTAATTTTATTGATATGATTGATATGAAAATAATTAATACAAAGATTGAAAACAATATTCTAACAATCACTTTAGATAGCGCTAGTTCGGTCACTAAAGTTTATTTAGACAATGTTCTTAATAAGAAAAATATGTATAGTGAAAATGATGAAGATCATAATCATGTCATTAATTCTCCCAATATTTCCGATAACACTATTACTATAGACATTACAGAATATGATTCTACATCCTTTATAGTTAATGTTGTTGGGAGTAATAATGCAGTTTCAATTGCAATAGACTAGAAAAACCTGTATTATAGAAAAGTAAACATGTTAGTAACATTTTGTAATACATGTCTGGACAAACATTAGAAAGAAAAAATATTAATGTGTGATTTTAAATCACAATTACTTGAATATGCTCTAGCTAATTAGTTAACTGAAGATGCTATAGATTATTATGTTGATTTATGTAGACTCTTAGAAATTCCATTAGAACATACTTGTTGTACGTATAATAGGATAACAAATTGTAGAGTTTGTAGGAGTTGTAGTAATGGTTGTTGTACACTATGATAGAAAATAACTATAAAATAGGTAAAACAATAAGCAATAAAGTAAAATATGATATTGCTTATGATAGAACTCAGATATTAAACTATGTGTGTGTTAATTACGTATATGATATACTAATTCAAGGAGATACGTTTAATATAGATGAGGAATAGAGAATGAAATTATTAGTAGTAATAGATAAACTATTGAAATAATGGCATAGTATGCAACTAAAGATGAATTAAATGAACTCACAGGATTAGTAAGAACATTGTAGGGTAATGTTTAGACTCTAGATACTAGTGTTGGTGAGCTCGATACATTAGTAGAAAGAATTAATCACTTATCTACTTTAAAAGATGTTACCATTACTTATATTACAGAAGGAGACTTAATATAGTATAGTAGTGATGGTACATGGCATAATGTATCTCCAGCTGTATTGGCAGATTATATTAGTGGCGAAGGTGGTATTATCGACACTGCTGTAGTTAAAGCATTAATAGCATCAGAAGGCGGTAAGTTATTCTTAAGTAAACTATACGATGATACAGCATTGGGTGTTATTACATTTAAGAATAGTGTAATAGCTGATAGTATGATATATGCTAAAAAAGGAATTACTATTGGTAATTATATATCAGGACTACTTGGAGATGGAGCTATAATTGATGAACACGGCAATATAGAAGCCGGAAGCTTAACCCTTAGAGAATTCTTATCTGTACCAGAATTACGTTTTAACAGAGTAGATGTAGTAAGTGGTGAATTGTGGAATTCTATCGCTTTTGGTACTATTGAATCAGTAGATACTAAAAACTAGATAGCTACTCTTAAACTAGAAGAAGGCGAATATAGTGGGTTACATGTTAATGATATATGTAGAGGTATATGGCATAATATTAGTGGAGTAAATGAAACTACTCCAGGTACAGATGAATGTGGGTTTGAAAAAATGCAGGGATTTAGTACTGCTTACTTTACCCCTATTGAAATTCTAGATGAAAGGGGTAAACAATTTAGATATTCACTAAAGCCTAATACTACTCAACATCCTACTGCTAATATGAAATTTGCAGTATATGGTAATTTCTTAGATGAGACAAGACAATCTAGTGCTTACTCTACAAGAGATTATAAGAGGTTCTTAAAAGATGTTAGTACTTGGGCAATAGATTGGACTAATATAGCATCACAATTTGGTAAAATAGAAGGGTTGACTATTCCTGGAGCTCCAGATGATGGAGTACTACATGGAGATGGTGCTTACTTAACTAATGTCTACATGACAGGTGCTATGATTTAGTTTACTCCAGAACAAGAAGATAGTCTCAAAGGATAGGATGCTTACTCGGTAAATCTTACTAAAGACAACCTATCTGTTATTGTGGATAATGAATTAAACATATTAGATAAGTATAGCTAGCTAGATAATTTAACATTTGGAGTACAAGCTTTTAAAGGTACTACAGAATTATCATATTCAGATGTATATGCTGAAGGATCTTACTTCTTAACTTGGGAAGCAACAGGTCTTAAGTGTACGATGGCTAATGGTATATTCACAATTACAGATATTTTGTCTGTTACTAATAGTCCTCATATAGACTTATTAATTAACTGTGAAGGTAATGCTACATTTAAAAAGACAGTAGTAATATAGTTCCATTTACAACCTAATTCATTATGGACTACATATAACGATAACGATGCTATACCTGATAGACCTACTGGTGATGGTACTACTAATGGTTGGCATAGAAATTATACAGCATCTGCAATATGGATGTCTACTAAAAGTTCTATTGAAGTAGATGATCCTAATGTAGAATGGGGAGATCCTAATAGATTCCGTGGTGCTTCAGTAGCTGGTAAAGATGGTGAGTATACTAGATTTGCATATACTGAATCAAGCGTACCACCACCTACTCCTATAGGTGATACTGTTCCACCTAAAGACCCAAACAATAAATACACTTGGACTATGGACCCACCGCAAGGAGATCCAGAAAAAGGTATTTGGGTATGGCAGTCTATACAAACTGTTTATTCAGATAAGTCTACTTCTGGTTGGTCAAAACCTTTCCGTTTAACAGGAGCTGATGGTAAAGATGGTAACGATGGTAATGATATAGAGTTTGTATATAAGATTACACAAAATAATTCTGCACCTACTTTACCAGCTAATAGTAATAGAGATGATTATACAGAACCAAACAATGGTTGGTATGATAACCCACAAGGTGTTAGCGAAACTTGGCAATACGAATGGGTAGCTCAACGTACTAAACCAGCTGCTAAAGCAGGTACTGGTAATTGGGGCAATTGGCAAGGTCCAACATTGTGGTCTAAATGGGGTGAAAAGGGTATGGATGGAGACGGTTATGAATATATTTACTATCGTACTCAAGCTGAAAATATTGCACCTGACACCCCTGTAGCTGCTAACAATACAGATGATGAAGCACGTCCTTAGGCGTTTATTAATGGTGTAGCACAAACTACTACTTCTCCTGGAGGAATGTATTGGACTGATGATCCCCAAGGAGTTAGAGAAAACTTGATGTTTGAATGGGTAAGTGTACGTAAAAAAACAGATGGCGTATGGTCAGCGTTTCAAAAACCAGCTATATGGGCTAAATGGGGTGAGACTGGTTTAAGTGGCGGTAATTATCAATATAGATATAAAATATCAGCTACTACTCCAAGTATACCTACTGATCAAGCTGCGTCTGGATGGTCTGAAGATTCTGAAATGGTTCCACCAGAAGGTCAATATGTATGGCAAATTCATAGATTTAAAAACACAGATGGTTCATTAACTGCTTGGACTGGGTTAATAAGACTTACCGGAGCCGATGGTAAAGATGGTGAAGACGGTAATAGTATAGAATTCTTATACGCACGTAATAATGATAAAGACAATTATCCTCAAAAACCAAATTCTAATCAAACTACAGACTGGACAGGTACTGGACCAGATGGTACACAGTGGTTTGATAATCCATAGGGAGTAGACGATTCACATAGATATGAATATGTAACTCAAAGATATAAAGATAAGAGTACATAGAAATGGGGAGATTATTCACAACCGGGCTTATGGTCTGTATTTGCAGATAAAGGTAAAGATGGAGATGGGTATGAGTATATATTTGCTAGATTCTCTAGTTATGATCAAGCAGCTCTATGTAGTAGAAATGAGCAATATTATCCAGCTTCTCCTACTTATGGATCACAATATTTAAATGGTGATTATTAGCAAGATGATTATATGCCTACTAAGACTTGTAAAGGTGCTACTTTCACTTATACCGATAATGGAGTAAGCGTAACAGAAAGCATACCATATCAAGTATGTTGGACACGTAAGAAAGAAAATGGTAAATGGGGAGATTGGAAGGACGGATTCATTTGGACTAAATGGGGCAAAGATGGTCAGGATGGACAAGATGGTGACAAAGGAGATCAGGGTGATAAGGGAGAACCAGGAACACCAGGTACTGATGCTACTACTTATATAATTACTCCTGGAGCAGCAACTATACGTTTAACTAGAACTTCATCTTATGAGCCTAGTAGTATGACATTTAGAGCATACAAGAAAACAGGAACAGGTAATCTGTCTTCTGTATCTGGTTACTGGGAAATATATGGTAATAATAATCACGCTCCAACAACCTCTTCAGAAGGTACTGAAGTGGGTGGTGGTTGGTCTGGTACTTCTAGTATTACATTTAATATATCTAGTTCTGCTAAGTATAACTATTATACTGTAGCATTTAATCCTACTCAGTATCCTATTTATAACGGAAATCCTGTAGCAGCTTCTGCTACTATAACAGTAGTATTAGATGGAGCTGATGGAGCAGATGGTTCAGCTGCTAATACTCAATATACAGATATTAGATTTAGAGGAGTTTGGAATTCATCTACTAGATATTACTATGCTACAGCATCATCAATAGGTTTAACTAACTATGAAAATCCTAGTAATGCATATGTTAGAGATTAGGTAATTTACAAAGGTGGCGTATATCTAGTTAAGTATGTTAATTCTGGCGGAGTATACGGTCAAACTCCTAGTTCTAGTTCAGCATATTGGGAATTAGTGTCTAGTGTTAGTGCCATGGCAATTAATACATTGTTAGCAGATAATGCTGTATTAGGTGCATTTCATTTCTCTAATAATGTATTTTGGTCAGGTGATGGAGGTAGTTCATCTAGTGCAGCTAAACTGTATATGAATAGTAGTACTGGTGAATTTAGAGCATCTAATGGTACATTTACTGGTACAGTTACTGCTACATCTGGTACGTTCACTAATGGTGTATTCACTAACTGTACTACTACAAATCTCACTATTAATAGTGGTACATTAAAAATGAGCAGTACTATTAATAGCAGTTTAGGTACTCCAAGTTAGGTATATTCTATTACTACTACTACTAATATTACAGGTTCTGGTTTCTCTATATTATCTGCTACTAGTTCTAATGACTTAATTCGTGCAACATTTGGTTCAAAAGTAGTATCTATATATAATAGTAGCTATAGTAGTATTAGGGCATTAGCAGCTATAGCTATAGATGGTTACTATGTTTCTGGTAGAAATACTGTTACTGTGCCGTTGTACATATCTGCGGCATCAGCTAATGATCCCGCAATCTTTGTAGACAACGGTGCTTTCTATGGTTGGAACTTACCAGTTTTGAATATTTCAGCATTAATTAATGGTGTAACATTTTCATGTGTATGTAATGTAACTTCATCTGGGTATACTATGGTCTTAAACCAAGGCAAAGTAGGAACAATGGTATTTATGAGTGTATCTAATGGATATACATATACTATTAGACGAGATTCATGTGCATGGATATCATCTACTGGTGCATATCAATCAGCTGGTACTAGTTCTACTACATATAATGATGATGCTAGAATATTTGTACGTGTTGCTTATAACACTTGGTAGGAATATTTCGTTGGTTAATAAAAAAATTAAATAAAGAAACTATGAAAATAAATTTTAAACAACTCAAAGTATATGTTGATATAAATAAAACTGTTGAACAGTATATTGATGTAGCTAAAGATTTAGCTGAAGGTTTATACAAAACATCAGCTGGAATAGCAGGTCACTCGTTAGCATTAAAAATATATAATTCTACTGGAGAAGAAGATTATAGCGAATTAGAAGTAGATTTAATTACTAAGTATGCTAATCAATATGCTACTCCTTTCTTTATAGATGCTTTAAGTAATATTAAAAATGAATAGTCAATTACACAATCAGATCAAACAGTTGAGTGACAGAGAACTACTAGAGGGCATCTATTAGATGCTCCTAGTAGTAATGTAGGAACAATTAATCAGCGATAGTAAATAGTTAGGTATAAATGTTATAGCTGATTTATTAGTAGATAATATGTATAGAAACAGAGAAAGAAATGAAAACAACAACAATGCACCACATATTAGGCAATAAAGTATTAGAATACGATGTTGATGATAGAGGAGTAATCGTAGATGAGAGAGAATATGATACTGCTACTTATAAGAAGGACACACTAGTTAATGAGACTAGTAGTATAATTGTTGAAACCTCTATTTAATTTATACCAAATATTATATGGATAGAAATGAATTAATAAAAGAAGTAAGTAAGTACTTTAAAATATAGGAATTAGTGTGTCCTCACTGTTATTCTAAATTTGGTGAATCTTCATGGTAGTTTATAAGTACTGAATTACTTAGTACTTTGTATATACTACGTACTAAGATATTCAATAAACCTATTACTATTAATACTTGGAAAGCTGGTGGATAGTTCTCATAGAGAGGATTACGTTGTAATATGTGTCAACTAGTAAAGAATAAAAGTAGTATTTACTTATCCGCACACTGTTTGGGTAAAGCGATAGACTTTAATGTAAAGGATTTAGATAGTAAAACAGTAAATGATATAGTAAGATAGAATGCTGATTTATTTGAATATCCTATTAGATTAGAAGCTAATACAGACGGGTGGAGTCACATTGATTGTTACGTACCTAAGGACTCTTCTAAGAAGCTTTTAGAGTTTAATGGATGAGTTGTTCATTTAATAAAGAAAATGGCTTAAAACGCCTTAAAATGCGTTATAACAATATGGATAAAGAAACTATATTTTACAGTATTATGTATTAGGATAGTTCTGCTATTAGTATTATACCAGAACTAGCTAATGCATATAATATGACCCCTCATCGTATAGCTAAAGAAGGTGAGGTAATTAGTATACCTATTAATAGAACATTAGGTAGATTATCTTTTGTTGGTGGTCAAGATTGGATACATCCTATAGTAAATACAGATAATATTAGTATAGTATTTGATGCTAATAATACTGGTGCAGTAAGAGTGGCTAGACCAGTAATACAATATTGTGATCCAAATGGATGTAAAAATTTAGTGCAATTTGCATTACATTAGAATTAATAATTAAAATATACGTATATGACAAGAATAACAAGAAGCTATATAGCTCCAAATCCTAAAGAATTCGAGTATTGGGTTGATTTATCAGCAGATCCAAAAGGTAATGTAATTAAGTATTATGCAGGTGATAGTAAATGGTTGCCTTTAAATGATGATACTGACAATGATCAGAGTGCTAGAATTAAGGCACTTGAATTAGGTAAAGTAGATAAAGTAGAAGGTAAAGAATTGTCTAGTAATGACTTTACGGATGCATATAAAACTAAACTAGATGGTATTGCTGCACAAGCTAATAAATATGTTTTACCAACAGCTACAGCTGAAATTATTGGTGGAGTAAAGGTAGGAGCAAATATTTCTTATAGTAATGGTACAATTAGTCTTAATAAGGCTAACGTGACTAGTGCATTAGGATACACACCTCCTACAGCAGATACTAAAGTGACCATAAATAACACTTTAACAAGTACTAGTACTACAGAAGCTTTAGCTGCTGCTCAAGGCAAAGCTTTAAAAGATTTAATTGACGCTTTAACTGCAAGAGTTGCTACATTAGAAGCACCAGCAGCTTAATAAATAAGTATACATATGGTACAAAATAGAATAATATTTTTTGCAACATCTGTTCAACCTAATCCGGAAGAAATAGACTATTGGGTTGACCTATCTGATAATCCTTATGGTGGTAGCATTAAATATTTCAATGGAACCAAATGGGTAAGGCTAGCTGCCTCCGGTGGTACACCTGACCTTAACAACTACTATACTAAAACATAGATAAATAATCTACTTAATAATAAAGCAGATGTTGGAGATGTAGATAGTAAAGTAGATGATGAAGAAGTAAAAGATGTAATAAAGGATATACAATTTAATACTTCTAATCCTAATGGCATTACTATGGTAATGTTTAAGTATGATGGAAGTAATAAAACTGTTTCAATACCAGTAGCTTCTACAAGTTCTGCTGGTATTATTACATCTAAAGATTTCTTAGACTTTGTTAAGCAGCATCAGTTACAGGAACTTCATACTGAGATGATTGATACTTTTGCTGATATACGTGCAAAGTATTAGAAGAAACTCATTGCAGGTTTAAACATTGAAATTGATCAAGAAACTAATGTTATTAGTGCATCTGGTGATCTAGCTGTACAATGGGATAATATTACTAACAAACCAGATTTTAAACCAGTAGCTACATCTGGTGATTATAATGACTTAATTAATAAGTTAAAACCAGGTAAAGATGTTAGTATTAGTGAAGATAATGTAATTAGTATTGCTATTGATTCAGATTCATTAGAATAGTCTTTAGCTACTTTACAAAGTAATATAGATAAAGAAGCTGCTACTGCTCGTGCTGCTGAAACTAAATTAGGCAATGATATAGCTACTGAGAAGAATAGAGCTCAATCTGCTGAATAGACTATTAGTACTAATTTACAGAATGAAATTGATAGATCTACTCAGATAGATACTCAACATACTAATGCTATAAACAAAGAAGTACAAGATAGAAAAGAAGCTATTGCTACAGAAGTTAGTGATAGAAACGCAGCTATCTTAGTAGAAACTAATAGAGCTAAGGCTAAAGAAGAAGAGTTAGACAATAAGATTACCAATCATACTGCTGCAACTAATGCAGCATTAGCATTAAAAGCAGACAAGTCTGATACTTATACTAAGGCACAAGTAGATGCTAAATTATCTGGTGCTTATAAAGTAAAAGGATCTAGTACATTTGAAGCTCTACCTAAAGATAACAATGTAGTTGGTGATGTATATAATATTACTAATGCATTTAATTTAGGCGGTAAACACTATGATGCTGGTACTAATGTAGTATGGACTGAAGATGGTTGGGATGCTTTATCAGGTTCATTTGATACTACAGCTATTGAAGGTAGTATTCAAGAAGTAGCTGATGATTTAGCTCAAGAGATATTAGATAGAACTCAAGCTGATACTACTATTAATAACAATGTAACTTCATTATCTAATAGAGTAAAAGTAAATGAAGATAAACTTACTATTATTAATGGTAATGAAGCTACTACTGGTTCTATAGCTAATGCTATTAAACAGGCTAAGTCATATACAGATACTACTGTAACAGCTGAATAGACTAGAGCAGAAGCAGCAGAATAGAAACTAACGAGTGATTTAGCTAGTGAAATAACTAGAGCTAAAGGCGCTGAGTCTGCTAATGCTACAGCTATAGCAAATGAAGTAGAAAGAGCTACTGGTGTAGAAGAGACGTTAAATAGTAATATTACTCAACTGTAGACTCAAAAAGTAGATAAAGTTGAAGGTAAAGGTCTTAGTACTAATGATTATACTACTCCTGAAAAGAATAAACTAGCTGCTATTGAAGCTGAAGCTAATAAGTATGTATTACCTGCTGCTACTACTACTACGCTTGGTGGTATAATTGTAGGAGATAGATTATCTATTGATGATACTGGTAAATTAGTAGCTACTTATACTTATACTTTACCAACAGCATCTAGTACTGTATTAGGTGGTGTTAAGATAGGTAGTAATATAACATTAGCAAATGGTGGTACTATTAGTATAACTAAGGCTAATGTAACTAGTGCATTAGGTGTAGATCCTACTACTACTTATGTGAAGAAAGCTGGTGATACTATGACAGGAGCTTTAACAAACAGTTCTACTATTAGTGGTAGTAAATTGATATCTACTGTATCTACTGGCACAGCTCCTATACAAGTAGCATCTACTACTCTATGTACCAACCTGAATGCAGATATGGTAGATGGATATCACAGTGAGCATTTTTCTTAGAATAAATCTAATAAATCGTTACAAACTAGTTCAAATGAAAATATATATTTTAAAATAATAGAATTGACTAGAAATGCTGCTACTACAGATAGTGTGTACATTAAATATGGTATTACAGTTAGAGCTGTTTCTGCTATTGATTATAGTAACACAACTTTGTACGGAGATATTGAAATATTTGGTTCGTTTTCTTCAACACTTGTTGATTATAAAGTTAGATGTAGTTCTGATTTTATTAATAAAGGTAGACTCAGAGCTTATGTTAATGGAGATAATTTACAAATATGGTACGTTGGGTATATTTGGGAAAATGTAGCTACGTATAAAAGAATAGAAAGGAATATTAATTACTTTACTGTAAACTATAATATAGAACTAACATTGACACTTCCTAATATAGATACTATTCCTATAGAAGGAACTCAACCAGAAGACTGGTATGGTGTATCATGGTCAGAAACATCTTCTAATCCAGATTGTACCCGTATTGGTAATATG